>OBZC01001674.1_pt1 | contig 12519 bp, 11 predicted proteins | sample 1538231 | NCBI WGS metagenome assembly OBZC01 (sample SAMEA2580225, study PRJEB22360) | human gut metagenome | biome: human gut; feature: human-associated habitat; material: faeces | place: Denmark | collected 2008/2010 | reverse complement strand
TCCAAGCCGCCCGCGCCTTCATCACCGAGCACGACTACATCCTCGACACCTTTATCCTGCAACTTCCCGACAATCTCCCGCCCGAAGAATATCCCGACCGCCAAAGCGCACTCGAAGCCGAACTCAACAGCTTCATCCACGGCAATACCACCGTCCAAAAACAAAGCGGCCGCCCGCACATCAGCCGCCGCATCCGCCACATCCCCATTCCGCCTACCGTAATCATCACCCCCGAAGAAGATTATCCCGGCTGGCACACCATAGACATCACCGCCGTCAACCGCCCCCACCTCCTCGCCGACATCGCAGAGACCTTCTTCGCACACAACATCAGCCTGCGCTACGCCAAAATCACCACCTTGGATCAGCGCATCGAAGACAGCTTCATCACCTACAGCCCGTCCCTCCAAGACCCGCAAACCCAAAATACCCTAAAACAAGCATTGATCGAAGTCCTGACCCCATAAAGGCCGTCTGAACATCTTAAAAATATAGGGTGAGCATTTTTTGCTCACCCTAATCGCATTCAATATATAAACATCCTGAATATACCCTTCTAAAACACTCAAAAAATCCAACGCCTTAAAAATCAAAACCAGACTGCTCCATGATATAAAACTACATTACAAAATCATAACCCAAATAAATATAATTCCAAATACAAAATTTCATTCACCTATTACACCAAACCCCTTTTCAAATCCCCTCCTTCCAAACCATTTCCCCATCAATATTCACACAAAATACATACCCAAAATAAAACCCATAAAAAACAAAAGAATAAAATCACAAAAAATCAAACCGACCGATTAAGCCATAAAAACACCGCCCGTCCAAACCAATTAACATATTATTGAATTAATCTAAAATTCTGACAAAAAACGTCACACACCCAAACTTGTCTCCCTTCCCTGTCACAAAAAACACAAAACTGACAAAAAACGTCAACCGCCCTATTTTCTAAAATCCTGAAACTTTCAAACAAAACCTCACAAAACTTAAAAATTGAAAAATAAACCCAATAAAAACAACAAATAAAAAATAAAAAATAAAATTTTCAGCCCATTTTCCACACTTGGCACACCGACTGCTTGAAACAACACGTCCGGTAAGGCCCAAGCCTCAAAGCAGCAAGCCCGACGGAAGCTGTATATTCCTTCTTACTTTATGGTTTACTCATAATACAAAGTGCCAAGCACATTACGGACTTTTTACTTAAACATAATTATTCATACTTTCAAACTGGAGTTTTAATCAATGAAAGCAATCCAAAAAGGTTTTACCCTGATCGAATTGATGATCGTCATCGCGATTATCGGCATCTTGGCAGTTATCGCACTGCCTGCATACCAAGACTACACTGCACGTGCCCAAGTTTCTGAAGCCATCTCTTTGATGGAAGGTCAAAAGTCCGCTGTGGTTGAATACTATGCAGATAAAGGCGCATGGCCTACTAGTAATCTCCAAGCAGGTATTGCAGATAAGGAAAGCATTAAAGGTAAATATGTTGCACAAGTAGAAATCGGAACTAATGGTGTTATTACCGCCACAATGAAAACTAGTGACGTAAATAACGAAATTAAAGGCAAAACCGTATCCCTTACTCCTCATGTCACTACTGATGGTACTAATGGTGCAGCTGCGACTGCTAACGGCTCCTTTACTTGGACTTGTACATCAGATAGCGAAAATGGCGGTATTGAGAGCAAATTCTTGCCTTCTTCTTGCCGTTAATAATTTGTTACCAACAAATTTAAAAGCTTAAAGAGTAAATCCCATAATATCGTTATGGGATTTGCTTTATAAAATAAAAATAAGAAAACGACATACTCAAAAAATGAAAAAACTACGCAAAACCCAAACCGGTTTTAGCCTGATTGAGTTGATGATTGTTATCGGCATTATCGGCATATTGGCAGTAGTAGCTCTTCCTGCATACCAAAACTATGTTGCCAGAGCACAAGTAGCAGAAGGCATCATGCTGGCAGGAAGTATGAAAAGCTACGTCGAAGAAGCCTATGCGGATAAAGGCAGCTTGCCGCTTGACCTCAATATCAAACAACTCGCATCAGACGACAATAAAGTCGGTAACTATGTAAAGATTGTCCGTATTGAAGATAACGGCACTATTGTTGCCGCCATCGGTAATCAAGCCGCTGCACCTGTTAAGAATACCGAAATCCACCTAATACCAAGCTTTGCGAAAACAGGTAATACCAAAGGCACAACAGTTTGGTCTTGCGGCGGCACCATGGATACATACTTCCTTCCCGTATCCTGCAAACAAAGCTTGTAAGCTTATTTTCCAAAATACAAAAATACATTGCGAAGAAAACACCCCAAACAAAGCCAAATACAAACGCGGAAAACGAACAGAAGCAAAAGAAACCAAACTCTCCAAAACAAGGTCATTAAGAGCCTGAATCATCACATTACGAGAATAAATGCCGTCTGAAATCCATTTTCAGACGGCCTCTTTATATTTAATCCGCATCCGACAAGAAAGTTTTAACCTGATTGGTTCAGACGGCCCTCGTCTTTTCACCACTACATAAAACAAATTCGCAACACTCCTGATAAGACAATTTGTCGCCCATCTGAACTCAATATATAATTTAACCATACAAGTCTTTATTTTTAAGCATTTTTCATTTTTAAAACATACATTGCCTACATTGGGAGAAACATCATGCCTCATCTGAATTTAGATAAAACGGATTTAAAGATTCTGCAGGTTTTGCAGGAAAACGGGAGGTTGAGCAATGTAGAGCTTTCTGAAAAGGTGGCGCTCTCCCCTTCTCCCTGTCTGCGCCGTCTCAAGCAGCTTGAAGATGCGGGCATTATTCAAAAATACGCCGCCCAGCTTTCCCCGGTCTCTTTGGGCTTGGGCTTGCAGGCTTTTATCCGTGTATCGATTAGCAAGGCAAAAGATGCGCGCGAGGATTTTTCCGAATCTGTCCGCGCTTGGCCGGAGGTATTGAGCTGCTTTGCGTTAACGGGTGAAACCGACTATCTGCTCCATGCCTTTTTTACCGATATGAACGCGTTTTCCCATTTTGTTTTGGACACGCTGCTTTCGCACCACGGCGTGCAAGATGCGCAATCGAGTTTTGTGTTGAAAGAAATTAAAAACACGACCCCTCTGCCTTTGGTTCATTTGGTTCAGGATTGATGATTTGAAACTGATAAAGGCCGTCTGTTGTTCAGACGGCCTTTTAAATTTCTATGGTTTGCGTTCACATCCATACACTTGTATACTTTTTAAGAATAATTCACATAAGCTTTACCATGACTGACACTGCCCATCTCGATGCCCATACTGTTTCAGAACATACCAAACAATGGTTGGAAAAAGCCGTTATCGGGCTGAATCTCTGCCCGTTTGCCAAAGCGCCGCACGTTAAAAACCTGGTTCGCATCGTTGTCAGCGAAGCCCGTCATTTGGACGGTTTTCTTGAAGACTTGGATCGTGAATTGCAGCTTCTAAGCAATACGCCTGCTTCGGAATTGGAAACCACTTTGCTGGTTCATCCAACGCTGTTCCCTGATTTTGAAACCTTCAACCAAATGTTGGAAATCGCCGATGATGCCGTTGTAGAAAACGAATTGGAAGGTATTGTCCAAATTGCGCCGTTCCATCCTGATTTTCAATTTGAAGGCACAGAAGCCAACGACATCAGCAACTACACCAACCGCTCTCCCTACCCGACTTTACACCTGATTCGTGAAGACAGTATTGCCAAAGCGGCTGAAGCGTTTCCCGATGCCTCGGCAATTTTTGAGCGCAATATCGCGCTGCTGGAAAAAATGGGGCATGAGGGCTGGGATAAGTTGGATATTCCGCGTTGTCCATTTCCGCATCACAAGCCGTCTGAAAACAACTAATTGGTGATGGAAGATGATTCGTCATCTATTGATTTTTTGCGGCGCATTGTCGCTTGTCTTGGGTATTATCGGCATTTTCCTGCCATTTCTGCCGACTACGCCTTTCATTTTATTGACCGCTACTTGCTGGGCACAGGCTTCGCCGCGCTTTCACAATTGGCTCTATCATCACCGCTATTTCGGCCCCATCATACAAAATTGGGAAAACAACGGCGCCGTGCCGCGCAAGGCAAAGTTTTTCGCTATCGGCATGATGACCTTTTCCTGCCTGTTAATGTTTTGGCGGTTTCCGGAACGCTGGTGGATCGGTGTCATATCGTCAATCTGTTGCAGCTGCGTGGCGGTGTGGATGTGGTTACGGCCGGAAGCATAAAATAAAGCAGGTAGGCATTTTTGCCTACCTGCTTTTGTTTTCATACCCAATTTATCCATCAAAACAATCAGTAACACCTAAAACACCCTATTCAACCCTCATTTTTCAGACGGCCTCCATTTATTCAATCAAATGTAAATTTTAGCTAAAATTAATCTAAATTGTTTTTTTGATAGGATTATTATTAAAAATTCAACCCCCTGTTTCAAAACCACTTTTCTACTACTTTCGACTACTTCCCTCCCTTGTATTTCTTTATTTGTATCAACATTTCTTTTGATTCCAATATTCTAAACTGTCCCTTAACACTTGCTTTGCGTTATACTTTCCCCTGACACAACCGCGCAGTTCGTCTGGATATTTCAGACGGCCTGAATATTTCACCGCCGTGCTCTCTCAACGAAGTTCCTAACGGCGCAACAGAATAAAAAGGAAATACTATGCGCTACCTCTCGTTTTTACTGCTGCTTGCCGCCTTCCCGGCAGCGGCATCCGATTTTGACGGCTCGTCCGCCAGCCTGCTTTGGGGTCTGCCGTTTGCCCTGATTCTCTTGTCTATCGCACTCGGACCTCTGTTTTTCTCCCGTATTTGGCACCACCACTTCGGCAAAATTACCGCGTTTTGGACGCTGCTGTTTCTGACACCGTTTATCGTAACCTTTGGTTTCAGCGCCGGCGTACATACCGTTGCCCATGCGTTGGTTGAAGAATACATTCCGTTTATCCTGCTGCTTTTGGCGCTCTATACCATTTCGGGCGGTATTTTTGTCAGCGGCGACTTGCACGGCTCGCCGAAATTAAACACCACCCTGTTGGCAGTCGGTACGGCTTTGTCATCCGTCATGGGCACGACAGGCGCGGCGATGTTGATGATTCGCCCGCTTTTAAAAGCCAACCATAATCGCTACTACCGCGTTCACATCGTGATTTTCTTCATTTTCTTGGTGGCGAATATCGGTGGCGGTCTGACTCCTTTAGGCGATCCTCCTTTGTTCTTAGGATTCCTGAAAGGCGTAGATTTCATGTGGACGGTCAAACACATGCTGATGCCTGTATTGATCAGTTCTGTGATTTTGCTGGCCGTTTTCTACATCATCGACAGCCGACACTTCAACCGTGAACAAAGCGAACACCTTGCTCCTGCTCCTTCCGATAAAGAAGAAAAAGTCAAAATTTACGGCAAATGGAATTTCCTGTTACTGGCCGGTGTTGTCGGCGCGGTTTTGCTGTCCGGTTTGTGGAAACCAAATCATCCGGGCTTTGAAATCTTGGGCAGCCATTATGCCTTGCAAAACCTGATGCGCGATGGCATTTTGCTGGCTTTGACCGCCGTATCTTGGATTATTACGCCCAAACAAGTACGCGCAGGCAATGAGTTCAACTTCGAGCCGATTGCCGAAGTGGGCAAACTGTTTTTGGGTATCTTCATTACCATTTCGCCCGTCTTGGCGATTTTGAAAGCCGGTGAAACAGGCGCACTGGGCGCTGTCGTGTCTCTGGTTCACGACGCGGCAGGCAATCCGATTAATGTGATGTATTTCTGGATGAGCGGCATTTTGTCGGCATTCTTGGATAACGCGCCGACTTATTTGGTGTTCTTCAATATGGCAGGGGGCGATGCCCAAGCCTTGATGACAGGCCATCTGTTCCATTCGCTGCTGGCCGTATCCATGGGCTCCGTATTCATGGGTGCGCTCACTTATATCGGTAATGCGCCGAACTTCATGGTAAAAGCCATTGCCGAACAACGCGGCGTACCGATGCCTTCCTTCTTCGGCTACATGGCATGGTCGGTAATTGTATTGGTACCGTTGTTTGCCCTGCATACGATGATTTTCTTCGTTTGGCAGCTCTTTTAAACTTAGAGGCCGTCTGAAATTCAGACGGCCTTTTATTTTCAGCTATATCATCAAACATAGCGTTTAAATATCAATCAGTTAAAAATTATTTCCCTTAACACTCGATTACACATTCCTACTTTTTTCCCACTTTTCCCGTAAAAATAAGCGTAAAACTGACATAAAGCAGCCTATACCTGATAAAATCTAAAGCTTTGTTGTTTGCGTTTATTCGTTGTTTTTATAGCAAACCTCTGCTTTTTTCAGACGGCCCATCCTTTGTTTCAAAGCATTACATGCCGTCTGAAAAAACAATCCGACATCCAAATCTCAACCCACCAAAAAGTAACGCATCCTTATGATTAAGATAAAAAAAGGCTTAGACCTGCCTATCGCAGGCAGACCGGAGCAAGTCATTTATGACGGCCCGGCCATTACCGAAGTCGCGTTGCTTGGCGAAGAATATGTCGGCATGCGCCCCTCGATGAAAATCAAGGAAGGCGAAGCCGTCAAAAAAGGCCAAGTGCTGTTTGAAGACAAAAAGAATCCGGGCGTAGTATTTACCGCGCCGGCTTCAGGCAAAATCGCCGCGATTCACCGTGGCGAAAAGCGCGTACTTCAGTCAGTCGTGATTGCCGTTGAAGGCAACGACGAAATCGAGTTCGAACGCTACGCACCTGAAGCGTTGGCAAAATTGAGCAACGAAGAAGTGCGCCGCAATCTGATTCAATCCGGTTTGTGGACTGCACTGCGTACCCGTCCGTTCAGCAAAATCCCTGCCGTCGATGCCGAGCCGTTCGCCATCTTCGTCAATGCGATGGACACCAATCCGCTGGCCGCCGATCCTACGGTTATCATCAAAGAAGCCGCCGAAGACTTCAAACACGGCCTGTTGGTATTGAGCCGCCTGACCGAGCGTAAAATCCATGTGTGCAAAGCTGCCGGTGCGGACGTGCCGTCTGAAAACGCCGCCAATATCGAAACACATGAATTCGGCGGCCCGCATCCTGCCGGTTTGAGCGGTACGCACATTCATTTCATCGAGCCCGTCGGTGCGAATAAAACCGTTTGGACCATCAATTATCAAGACGTGATTGCCATCGGACGTTTGTTTACCACAGGCCGTCTGAACACCGAGCGCGTGATTGCCTTGGGTGGCTCTCAAGTCAACAAACCGCGCCTTTTGCGTACCGTTTTGGGCGCAAAAGTATCGCAAATTACCGCCGGCGAATTGGTTGACGCGGACAACCGCGTAATTTCCGGATCGGTATTGAACGGCGCGATTGCACAAGGCGCACACGATTACCTCGGCCGCTACCACAATCAGATTTCCGTTATCGAAGAAGGCCGCAGCAAAGAGCTGTTCGGCTGGGTTGCGCCACAACCGGACAAATACTCCATCACGCGCACAACCCTCGGCCACTTCCTGAAAAACAAACTCTTCAAGTTCAATACAGCCGTCAACGGCGGCGACCGCGCCATGGTTCCCATTGGCACTTACGAGCGCGTGATGCCGCTGGACATCCTGCCTACCCTGCTCTTGCGCGATTTAATCGTCGGCGATACCGACAGCGCACAGGCATTGGGTTGCTTGGAATTGGACGAAGAAGACCTCGCTTTGTGCAGCTTCGTCTGCCCGGGCAAATACGAATACGGCCCGCTGTTGCGCAAGGTGCTGGAAACCATTGAGAAGGAAGGCTGATTATGGGCTTGAAACATTTTCTTGAAAAAATCGAACCGCACTTCCTGCCGGGCGGCAAACATGAAAAATGGTATGCCCTCTACGAAGCTGCGGCGACGATTTTCTATACATCCGGCGCGGTAACGCGCAAAGCGGCACACGTCCGTGACGCGCTCGACTCCAAGCGCATGATGATTTTGGTGTGGTTGGCTCTGTTCCCTGCCATGTTCTACGGCATGTACAACGTCGGCGTACAGGCATTCGGTGCATTAACGCCCGATTTGTTGCAACAAAACATCGCCAACGACTGGCATTACGCCCTTGCCAACGCTTTGGGCATCAATATGTCGTCTGAAGCGGGCGTGCTGGGCAAAATGCTGTTCGGCGCAATTTACTTCCTGCCGATTTACGCGACCGTATTTATTGTCGGCGGTTTCTGGGAAGTCTTGTTCGCCACCGTGCGCAAACACGAAATCAACGAAGGTTTCTTCGTGACTTCGATTTTGTTCGCCTTAATCGTTCCGCCTACCCTGCCGCTGTGGCAGGCCGCCCTGGGTATTACCTTCGGCGTGGTGGTTGCAAAAGAGGTGTTCGGCGGTACGGGTAAAAACTTTATGAACCCTGCGCTGGCAGGCCGTGCCTTCTTGTTCTTTGCCTACCCTGCCAACATTACCGGTGACACCGTTTGGACGGCGGTTGACGGCTATTCCGGCGCAACCGCGCTCGCTCAATGGGCAGCACACGGTGCTGACGGCCTGCAAAATGCCGTTACCGGTAAATCCATCACTTGGATGGATGCGTTTATCGGCAACTTGCCCGGTTCTATCGGCGAAGTATCCACTTTGGCGCTTTTAATCGGCGGCGCGTTTATCGTTTTTGCCCGCATCGCTTCTTGGCGCATTATTGCCGGCGTGATGATCGGTATGATTGCCATGTCTTCGCTGTTTAACTTCATCGGTTCGGACACCAATCCGATGTTCGGCATGCCTTGGTATTGGCATCTGGTTGTCGGCGGCTTTGCCATCGGTATGCTGTTTATGGCGACCGACCCCGTTTCCGCTTCCTTTACCAATGTCGGCAAATGGTGGTACGGCGCGCTGATTGGTGTGATGTGCGTATTGATCCGCGTGGTCAACCCTGCTTACCCCGAAGGCATGATGTTGGCAATTCTGTTTGCCAACCTGTTTGCCCCGATTTTCGACTATTTCGTCGCACAAGCGAACATCAAACGCAGAAAGGCGCGCAGCAATGGCTAAGAAATTCGATAAAGACAGCTTCAGCGGCACGCTGATTGTGGTATTGGTTGTCAGCCTGATTTGTTCCATCATCGTTGCCGGTGCGGTCGTCGGCTTGAAACCCATCCAAGAGAAACAAAAACTCCAAGACAAACAAGGCTATATCCTGAGCGTAGCCGGTTTGATGGATAAAAACACCGACATCAGCAAAACCTTTGCCGAGCGTATCGAGCAACGCGTTGTCGATTTGGCAACAGGCGAATACGTGAAAGATGCGCCGAAAGACTTCAGCGCGCGCATCGCAGGCAAAGACCCTGCCCAAAGCATCCAAATCAAACCCGAAGACGATTTGGCCGGCATCAAAAGCCGTGCCAAATACACCGAGGTTTACTTGGTAAAAGGCGATGACGGCAAAGTCAGCCAAATCATCCTGCCTATGCACGGTAACGGTTTGTGGTCTGTTATGTACGGCTTTGTCGCCATCCAACCCGACGGCAACACCATCAACGGCATCACCTACTACGACCAAGGCGAAACCCCGGGCTTGGGCGGCGAAATCGGCAATCCGTTGTGGCAACAAAAATTCGTCGGCAAAAAACTGTTTGACGAACAAGGCAAACTCGCCCTGCATGTCGGCAAAGGCGCAAGTTCGGACAAAGAACACGGCGTAGATGCCCTCTCCGGCGCATCGCTGACATCTAAAGGCGTGCAAGGTTCGTTCGCCTACTGGTTCGGCGAAAACGGCTATATCCCCTACCTGAACAAATTGAAATCAGCAGGAGCACAATAATGGCTGACATGAAACGCTTGAAATATTTGATGTTTTCACCCTTTATCGACAACAACCCGATTGCCTTGCAGGTTTTGGGTATTTGTTCGGCTTTGGCGGTTACCACCAAGCTTCAGACGGCCATCGTGATGGGTATTTCCGTGAGTTTGGTAACTGGTTTTTCCAGCTTTTTCATTTCTTTGGTGCGCAACTACATCCCCAACAGTATCCGTATTATTGTGCAAATGGCGATTGTTGCCTCTTTGGTAACGCTGGTTGACCAACTGCTTCAGGCCTTTGCTTATGAGCTGTCCAAACAGCTCTCCGTATTTGTCGGTCTGATTATTACCAACTGTATCGTGATGGGACGTGCCGAAGCATTCGCCATGAAAGAGCCGCCGCTGGAAAGCTTGGTTGACGGTATCGGCAACGGCGCAGGTTACGGCATGATGTTGATCATCATCGCGACCATCCGCGAACTGATCGGCTCAGGCAAGCTCTTTGGCTACACCATTTTCCAAACCGTACAAGATGGCGGCTGGTATCAAACCAACGGCTTGTTCCTGCTCGCTCCCAGCGCGTTCTTCATCATCGGTTTCTTGGTATGGGGTCTGCGCACTTGGAAACCTGAACAGGCGGAGAAATAACACATGGAACATTACTTAAGCCTCTTTGTAAAATCCGTCTTTCTGGAAAACATGGCACTGTCCTTCTTCTTGGGGATGTGTACGTTTTTGGCGGTATCTAAAAAAGTATCCACTGCATTCGGTTTGGGCGTTGCCGTCACTTTCGTACTCGGCCTGTCCGTCCCTGCCAACCAACTCGTTTACTCGCTGCTGAAAGACGGTGCGCTGGTTGAAGGCGTGGATTTGACCTTCCTGAAATTCATCACCTTCATCGGCGTGATTGCCGCTTTGGTGCAGATTTTGGAAATGTTCTTGGACAAATTCGTCCCTGCCCTTTACAACGCATTGGGTATCTACCTGCCACTGATTACCGTAAACTGCGCGATTTTCGGTGCCGTATCGTTTATGGCGCAACGCGAATACAACTTCGGCGAGTCCGTTGTATACGGTTTCGGCGCAGGCTTGGGCTGGCTTTTGGCTATTGTCGCTTTGGCGGGCATTACCGAGAAAATGAAATATTCGGATGTTCCTAAAGGCCTCAAAGGCTTGGGCATTACCTTTATCGCCGCCGGCCTGATGGCAATGGCGTTTATGTCGTTCTCCGGCATCCAGTTATAAGAAAGGAATCGGCATGGAGATTATTTTAGGTATCGTGATGTTTACCGTCATCGTCTTGGTTTTGGCACTGATGATTCTGTTTGCCAAATCCAAGTTGGTGAGCGAAGGCGACATCACCATCAAAGTCAATAACGAAAAAGAGCTGACGATGCCTGCCGGCGGCAAACTGCTGGGTGCGCTTGCCAGCCAAGGTATTTTCGTTCCTTCCGCCTGCGGTGGCGGCGGCTCATGCGGACAATGCCGCGTTGTCGTGAAAAGCGGCGGCGGCGACATTCTGCCAACCGAGTTGTCCCACATCAGCAAACGCGAAGCACGCGAAGGCTGCCGTCTGTCTTGTCAGGTCAACGTCAAAACCGACATGGACATCGAAGTACCGGAAGAAGTGTTCGGTGTGAAAAAATGGGAATGCACCGTCATCTCCAATGACAACAAAGCAACGTTCATTAAAGAACTCAAGCTTGCCATTCCCGAAGGCGAAGAAGTTCCCTTCCGCGCCGGCGGCTACATCCAAATCGAAGCCCCTCCTCACACTGTTGCCTACAAAGACTTCGACATTCCTAAGGAATACCACGAAGACTGGGACAAATACAATCTGTGGCAATACGTTTCCAAAGTGGACGAGCCGATTTTGCGCGCTTACTCTATGGCTTCATATCCAGAAGAAAAAGGCATCATCATGCTAAACGTGCGTATCGCCACGCCGCCTCCGCGCGTACCTGATGCGCCTCCGGGACAAATGTCGTCCTACATCTGGTCGCTCAAACCCGGCGACAAAGTAACCATCTCCGGTCCGTTCGGCGAATTCTTTGCCAAGGATACCGATGCCGAAATGGTATTTATCGGCGGCGGGGGGGGGTTGGGGGCCAAAGGGTTCCACAGTAGAATTCGGCGGCGGTGCGGGTATGGCGCCGATGCGTTCCCACATTTTCGACCAGCTGAAACGTTTGAACTCCAAACGCAAAATCACCTTCTGGTACGGCGCACGCTCCAAACGCGAGATGTTCTATGTCGAAGACTTCGACCAACTCGCGGCAGAGTACCCGAACTTCACATGGCACGTCGCCCTGTCCGACCCATTGCCTGAAGACAACTGGGACGGTTACACAGGCTTCATCCACAACGTGGTTTACGAAAACCACCTGAAAAACCATGAAGCACCGGAAGACTGCGAATTCTACATGTGCGGCCCTCCGATCATGAATCAGTCCGTGATCAAAATGCTCAAAGACTTGGGTGTGGAAGACGAAAACATCCTCTTGGACGATTTCGGCGGCTAACCAACAAAAAGGAAGAAACTTCGGTTTCTTCCTTTTTTATTGCCAGGCCGTCTGAAAATCATACTTTCAGACGGCCTGAACCTTTCTTTTACGATACAATAAAGGCTTCAAAAAATAATCTGCAAACCCCTTATGCCGTTTCTTTCCAATTCGTTTTACCGTCCGATAATCGGTTGCACCGTTGCCATCTTTTCCGCATTTACACTCTCTGCCTGCC
>OBZC01001671.1_pt1 | contig 12534 bp, 9 predicted proteins | sample 1538231 | NCBI WGS metagenome assembly OBZC01 (sample SAMEA2580225, study PRJEB22360) | human gut metagenome | biome: human gut; feature: human-associated habitat; material: faeces | place: Denmark | collected 2008/2010 | reverse complement strand
CGACATCGCCCAGCAGCAGACGGTTCATCACGCGCCCGCCATCGCACATATCGTGCAGGATATCTTGGAACGCGGCCTCCTGCTCGTCGCTCAGCGAAAACGGCAGGGCTTGCTTGAGCACGGCCAGATGCTCGCCCGCGGTGTGGGCATAGGGCACCACATCGACCAGGCCGCCGTCGTTGCGCAGGCGCAGCGCCAGCTGCAGGTAGAGGCACTCCTCGTAGGCAAGCCGTGCGCGCGCGATATCGCGCTCGGCCATACTCGATGGAAAATGGATCGAACGCAACGCGCGGGCATTGCTCATGAGCTTCCGCTTTGCGCGCAGCGGCGCGGGAATCGGATCGAACGGATTGCCGACGACCTCGAGCGCGCCGCTTACGATGCGGCGCATCCACGCCTGGCTCACACCATCACTCACGTAATGGACCGGCAGGATAGTGCCCGCGGCACGCCCTTCCTCGAGCTTTTCAAAGTGCGGCGAGGCCATCTGCTTAAAACCGTAGGCAAACTCAACCTTGCCCATCACGGCCAGGCGGTCGCCCTGTTTAAGCTGCTGGGCAATCCAGGGCTGGCGGAAAAAGGCGACCTGCAACACGCCCGTCTCGTCCACGAGCGATACCTCGGTCACCTGCATGCGCGGACGCGGCTGCTTTTGGACGATGCGGTCGACCGTGGCGATGATGGTGCACACGGTACCGATGGGCGCCATCTCGATGGACCACGAACGGGTAAAGTCGAGGTATCGATGAGGGATATGGAGAAGGAGGTCCCCCACCGTCCTAATTCCCAGACGGCGAAGGGCCTCCTCACGTTTACCCGAAACATATTTGAGTCGCGCGATATCCTCGTCGAGCGCATTGCTCTGGGCAAAGCGCTCCGAGACGCGCGGCACGGAGCAGAGCTCGGACATGGGCAGATGCCTACTCGATCGAGAAGATCACGGGATAGAGCGGCTGCTCGCCACGATGGGCGTCAATCTCCAAGTCGGGCTGAGCTTCCTCGATGGCGTCGACGATCTCCTGGAAGGCCTCATCGGACAGCTCCTCGCCGGCCAGAATCGTCAGCGCGTCGCCCTCCTCTTCCTCCTGCATGCGGTTGATGCAGTCGAGCGTGACCTGCTTCACGTCGGAGCCGACCACGTCGATGGAGCCGGCGATGATACCCATGACGTCACCGGAGTGAATCGGAGAACCGTCAGAGGCACTGGAGTCGCGCACGGCGCGGGTGACCTCACCATCGCGGACCTCACTGATGGCGTCGACCATGGCGGCGACGGCATCCTCGAGCTCGGAATCGGGCAGGACTGCGAACAGCGCGGAGAAGGCCTGCGGGACGGTCTTGGTGGGAACGACGGCGACCTTCTTGTCGGTGCAGGCTGAGGCAGCAGCCTCAGCGGCCATGCGGATGTTGCCGTTGTTGGGCAAGATGATGACCGAGGTCGCGTTGACCTGGTCCACCGCGCCCAGCAGGTCGGCGGTCGAGGGATTCATAGTCTGGCCACCGGAGACGACCACGTCGACGCCAAGGGACTTGAGGATGTCGGCCTCGCCGGAACCGGCGGCAACGGCGACAAAGCCCAGCGCCTTGGCGGGCTCGGCGGCCTTTTTCTGATCCTCGTGGATCTTAGCGGTACGGTCGTGGGCCTCCATCTCCATGTTGTGGATAAAGACCTCATAGATCTGACCGAGCTGCAGCATGTGCTCGAGCACCAGGTTGGGGGTATTGGAGTGCACATGGATCTTGTAGTCGGGATAGGCGCCCACGAGCAGCTCACAGTCGCCCATGGAGCCTAGGAACTTAAGGCATTCGTCCTCGTCAAACGGGGCGTCGGCCTTAAAGAGAAACTCGTTGCAGTAGCGGAACTCCGAGCCCTCCCAGTCGTCGTTAGCCTCGATCTCAACGCGGCCAAGAGCGGCATCGCGGGCAGAGCCGGCGGAGTCAAACGTAGCGGAGAAATCCTCGACCACGGTGCTGCGACCAAGCGCGGCGGCAACAAAGTTCTCCAGGAAGATAGCAAAGCCGAAGGCGCCGGAGTCGACCACGCCGTTCTCCTTCAGAACGGGCAACAGGTCGGGTGTGCGGGCGACGGACTGGTACGCCTCGACGACGATAGCATCGAGCGCATCCTCGGCCGAGAACTTCTTCTTCTCGCACTCATCGGCCTTGGTCGAGACATCGCGCAGGACCGTGAGGATCGTGCCCTCGATGGGCTTGCGGACAGCCTGGAAGGCGACCTTGACGGCACGACGGAAGGCGAAGGCAATGTTGGCGGACGTAATAGGCTCGTCGGCAGAGACAAGGCCCTCGGCCACGCCGCGAAGAATCTGCGAGGTAATAACGCCGGAGTTACCGCGAGCGCCCATGAGAGAGCCGTGGGTGATGGCACCGGCGATGGCCTCCATATCGGCATCGGCGGGAAGGGCAGAGAGCTCCTTGGTCACCGAGGCGAGCGTGAGCGACATGTTGGTGCCGGTATCGCCATCGGGTACGGGGAAGACGTTGAGCTTGTTGATCTCCTCGGCCTTGTCGGAAACGGCAGCCGCAGCGATCGGAAAACAGGTGCGAATGGTCTTTGCAATCATGGGTATTTGAATCTCCGTTTTCGGATGCTAGTTCAGACGGCTCTTGAGCGCGTCGATATGGATGCCGATCTTAAGGCTGGCGGGATCGATCTGGGCGATCTCCTGCAGAGTGAAGGCAACGGAGCTCGAAAGATTGTGGCAGACGGACTTCATGTTGACGCCGTTCTCGAGCACGACGTGAAGATCGACCGTAAGGCCGTTCTCGTCGGCGGAGACAAGCACGCCCTTGCGGAGGCGCTGACCGGCAAGCAGGCGCACGCTCTCGGCGCCCTGGAGCTGCTCAGCCATACCGACAACGCCATAGCACGTCATCGCGGCATAACCGGCAATATCGGCAATAACGTCGTTCGAGACGCTCAGGCTGCCGTTAATGGTCTCAGACACAAGAATCTCCTTTTCTTGGTGCTCGCGGCACCATGTCGTGGGAGCAATCATTGCAATATTCTACAACGACCGCGGCATGTTGAGGTGGCGGGCCTCGGGATTACATCCTCGACACGAAATGTTGATACGGTAACGTTCGCGAACGGCGATCGCGGCATGAAAAAACCCGCCGCATAAGCGACGGGTTTTACAACCTGGCTCCCCGGGTAGGACTCGAACCTACAACAGCGCGGTTAACAGCCGCGTGCTCTACCATTGAGCTACCGAGGAATAGGTGCGTGCTCTCAAGCAACGAAGTTTATTATACGGACGAATCAGCTCAGGGCAAGAACTTTTTTAAGAAATTTTCCGACCTAATCATTGGGGACGTTCTTAAACGACTAGTCATTCAAGAACGTCCCCAACGACTACATGAAAGCGCCCCCAAGCGGATGTGCTTGAGGGCGCCTCTTGCTTGACTAGCTTTCGATATAGTCCTTAAGCTTGCTGCTGCGGCTCGGGTGGCGGAGCTTGGCCAGGGTCTTGGACTCGATCTGGCGGATGCGCTCGCGCGTGACGCCAAACTCGCGGCCGACTTCCTCGAGCGTACGGGGATGTCCGTCGACAAGGCCAAAGCGCAGCTCGATAACCTTGCGCTCACGATCGGCAAGCGAATCGAGCACCTGGGTGAGCTGCTCCTGCAGCATGGAGAAGCTGGCCGCATCGGGCGGAACGATGGCCTGGGAGTCCTCGATGAAGTCGCCCAGCTGGGAATCCTCTTCCTCGCCGATGGGGGTCTCGAGCGACACGGGCTCCTGCGAGATCTTCTGGATCTCGCGGACGCGGTCGGCGCTCATGTCCATCTCGGCACCGATCTCCTCGGGGGTCGGGTCGCGGCCCAGGTCCTGAAGGAGCTGACGCTGCACGCGGACGAGCTTGTTGATGGTCTCGACCATGTGCACGGGAATACGGATGGTACGGGCCTGGTCGGCGATAGCACGCGTGATGGCCTGACGGATCCACCACGTGGCGTACGTGGAGAACTTAAAGCCCTTCTGGTAGTCGAACTTCTCGACGGCGCGGATCAGACCGAGGTTGCCCTCCTGGATCAGGTCCAGGAACAGCATGCCGCGACCAACATAGCGCTTGGCGATGGAGACGACCAGACGCAGGTTTGCACTGATGAGCGCCTGCTTGGCTTCGAGGCCCACGTTCTCAATGCGCGTAAGACGACGCATCTCGGCACGCGTGAGTTCGAGCTCACCAGCATCGGCAGCCTCGAGCTTCTCGGTGGCCTCAAGACCGGCCTCAATCTTCATAGCCAGATCGACCTCTTCGGAGGCGGTCAGCAGGTCGACCTTGCCGATCTCCTTGAGGTACATACGGACCGGATCGCCGGTCAGCATCACCGTGGAGGCATCGATGCCGCGCACGCGCGAACGCGAACGGGACGTCCGCACGGTGCGCTTCTTCTTGCTCTTGGAAGAACCCATCTCGGCGTCGGCCTGACGGGCCATCTTGAGCTCGTGATCGTCGAGCGAGCCGGAATCGTGCTCGTCGTCGTCATCGAAATCGTCGGTATCAGAATCGGTATTGTCATCGTCGACGTCCATGGGGGCGTCGTCGTTACCGCTCGCGGAGATAATCTGGATGCCGCTGTTGCGCAGCGCGGAATACACCGCGGTGAGCTGCTCGTCAGAAACATCGATATCCTTCAGGGCGACCTGAATCTCGTCCTCGGTTACCGAAGTCCTGTTTGAGCCGTTGCCCATGAGCTTTGCAACGTAGGATTCCAGCCCAGTACCCGTGCTCTCAGTCTTTTTTGGCACAGATTCTCCCTTCATAGTCCACAGGACTCAATACTTTAGCACACACATTGACGTCTATACCCAAAAAGAGGACTGGATATAGGCGAGAATACGCTGGTTGACCACAACATCTAGGCTTGTTCGGTGCCTGCGGCCTCCAGGCCGATCAAACGGAACGGATCCGCCACGCCGCCGATCGACTTTTGCAGTTCGCGTTGACGCTGCGAATCCTGCGCGGCCTGCACGGTCAGCGCGCGACGGGCCCCATCATCGAGCGAACGGTCCTGGCGCAGCTTGGCCTGCGCGGCACGCATGCGGCGCTTGATGGTGTAGAGCTCAAGCGTATCGAGCATAAACACGATGTTCGTCTCGGTGGGGTGCTTGCTCGTCGCCGAGATGCGCCCGGCACTCACAAGCGTTGCCGCATCGGGACACACCGAGCGCGCCGCATCCATGCAGGCTGCCGGATCGGTTCCCGGCGGCGTTGCCAGCACGGCCCATGCAATCGACTCGTGGCGCGGGTCGACCCACTCGATGGAGCAAATGCGATCGGCATACGTGCGGAACAGGTCGGGGTAGCTGGTGAGCATCGTCAGCAGCTCGCGCTCCCCCGCCAGCGACTTCCGCTCCAGATCGGTGAGCACGATCGGCATCGCCGGAGCTGCGGGGCCAGCCGAGGCATCGGCAACCGAAGTCGCCCCGTCCATCCCTGCCGGCACATCAATCGGAGGCAGGTCGTCGTCAACCTCTACCGGCGCGGCGTCATAGGCGTCGAGCGGAACGTAGTCGTACGGCTCCTCTTCGACCGGCACAGAGACCGGCGGCGTCGCGCCCGACGCCCAAGTGCCACGAGGCGCCCCCTGCGAACCAGACGCCCGACCGCCCGCGTTTCCGGAGCGCTCGGCCTGTGCCCTCTGGCGCTCATAATTCTGCTCACGGCGGCGCTCCAAGTCCTCGCGCTTGGCGACATCGCGAAACACGCGGCCCGAGCTCGCGCGCACGGTCTCAAGGTCCAAACCCAACAGGTCGGCAATCTGGATAAAGTACGTGTCGATCATGTAGCTGTCGCGCAGCGGATAGATAAGCGTCAGAGCATCTTCCAGCGCCTTGGCGCGACCGCCCGGCGTGGTAATATCGCTCGACTCCTGCCATAAGTGGCTCGGCAGCGTCAATACGTTTCTGCAGCTCCACTCCGCCGTGCGCCGTGATGAACTCCATGGGATCGTTACCGTCGGGCAGGACCACGCAGCGAAGGTCCATCGAATCCCGCTCGATAAACTGAATCGCGCGTCGGGCAGCCTTCTGGCCCGCGGCATCACCGTCAAACATATAGACGATGCGCTTGGCAAAACGGGTGAGCGTCTTAACATGATGCTCGGTGAGCGCCGTGCCCAGCGTGGCGACGACGTTTTTGATCCCCGCCTCCCAGCAGGCGATGCAGTCGGTATAGCCCTCAACCACGATAGCGGTATCTTGTGCGACGATAAACTCCTTGGCCCAGTTAAAGCCATAGAGGTTTCGCTTTTTATGGAACACGCTCGTCTCGGCGGTGTTGAGGTACTTAGGCTGACCGTCACCCATGATGCGCCCGCCAAAGGCGATGTTATGCCCCTGCTCATCAAAGATGGGGAACATCACGCGGTCGTAAAAGCGGTCGGCAAGCTGTCCGCGCCCACGGCTGACAGCCACGTTAGCGTCGATCATCTCCTGCGGGGTAAAGCCCGCCTGCGACAGATGAGCCACCAGCATGTTGCGGCCCGGCGCAAAGCCCAGGCAGTAGCGGCGACAGACATCGCCACCCATACCGCGACTGGCGAAGTACTCGCGCGGACGGCCATCCTTACCACGCATGAGCATGGTGTGGTAGAACTGAGCCGTCTCGGCGCATAGGTCGTAGATGCGGGCGCGCTTGGTGCCACGTTCGCGACGGTCGCCGGTATCGTGTAGCTCAATGCCGGCGCGATCGGCAAGGTAGCGTATCGACTCGGGAAAACTCAGGTTTTCGCGCTTCATAATATAGGTGAAGACGTCGCCGCCCTCACCACAGCCAAAGCAATGCCACACCTGCGTGGCGGGGATAATGTGAAAGGACGGCGTCTTTTCGCCGTGAAAGGGGCAGCATCCCCAAAACTCATGGCCTCGGGGCTTGAGCTCAACCGTTTCCTGCACGATGGCAACCAGATCGGACGCAGCGCGTACCTGGTCTTTCTCCTCATCGCTAATCACGGATGCTCACCCCCTGCTCACCCAAGTTGTGGCGAATATCGTCAATATTGCCCTCGACGGTCGCGATCAACTCGTCCAGCGAATCGAACACGCGCGACGGGCGCAGCCAGCGCGTAAACGCCAGCGAGATGGACGCACCGTACAAGTCACCCGTATACCCAATCAGATTAGCCTCCAGATGCGCCGAGGCGGCATCGTCGGCATACGTCGGTGGCAGGCCTACATTTACCGCAGCGGGCCACACGGTATCGTCGACCAGCACAAGGCCCTCATAAACGCCATCGGCAGGCACTTGAATGCCCTCGGGCACCTGTATGTTTGCCGTGGGAAAGCCCATGTCAGAGCCCTGATGACGGCCACCGGCGACCACGCCGCGCAGCATGTACGGACGACCGAGCAGCTCGGCGGCAAGCTCAACATGACCCTGGCGCAGTTCCTGGCGAATACGAGTGGCACAGATCGTCTGCCCATCGACACACAGCAGCTCGTGGCCATAGACATCAACACCGCGCTCGGCACCCCAAACCTGCATGTCGGCAACGCCCGAAGCTCCGCCACGGCCGAGTCTAAAGTCGCTGCCCACGCGAATCGAGCGAATGTCGACGACGCGCGACAGCAGTGAGAGAAAACCGACATGATCGAGTGCCGCCACCGCGGGCGTAAAAGGAACGGCGATAACCGCATCGACCCCGGTGAGAGCCAGGGCATGAAGGCGGTCGGCCGTCGTCATCAGTTTTTGAGCGGGCGAAGGACTCACCACGACGTCCGGGTCGGGATCAAAGGTGACCACGACTGCACGGCAGTTATGGACACGGGCGTCGCGCACCACGGCGTCAATAAGTTCGCGATGTCCCCGATGCACGCCATCGAACACGCCGATGGCGATCGAGGCAGCACCTAAACGCTCACACGTATCAAACGCGGCGGCGGGAATGATGCGCGCCTCGTCCGACTCGCCCGCAAAAAAGATACGCGCGAGCTCGTGGGGGGCCAGCATCATCGAACACCGCCGATTGCCTGTGGAAACACGTGCTCCATCACAAACCGACCGTCCTCAATGCGGGCAAGCGCCTTCAGGCCTCCATCGAGCACCAGCGCAAACGGCGCCTTCAAAGCATCGAAGTCGACAAGCGCGCGGTCAACGGGAATGCGCCTGCCGCAGAGCAGGTCATCGGCAAGGTTGCCCGGCAAGTCGACACGCGTGGCGCCCAGGGCCGTGATGGGGTCCAAAGCAAAGCCGGCCGCAGACTCGGGAGAAAGTTCCTCCACCGCATGACAGACGCCAATGGAAACCACACCGGATGCCGTACGACGCAGCGCAGAAATGTGCGCGGCGCTATCGCACGCACGACCCAAATCACGAGCGAGCGCGCGGATATAGGTGCCCTTGCTCACCGAAAATGCCACGGTCCAAACACAGGCATCGCCCTCGCCGCTCATGGCGATCAGATCGGCGGCATCCACCTCGACGGGGCGCGGGGGCAGGTCAACGGCATTGCCCTCACGAGCAGACTTGTACGCGCGAACGCCGTTGACCGAGATGGCCGAGAACGTCGGCGGGACCTGCATCTGCGGCCCCAGCATGGCAGCCAGCTGTTCACGAGCGTAGGCCATGTCGTGCAGCTCGGAGGCAACGGAAACGGTGCGAACGGCCTCGCCCTCCGCATCGTCGGTATTGGTCTCGACGCCAAACGAAATGTCGGCGACGTAGCTTTTCGTGTCGAGGGTGAGCATACCCAGCAGACGCGTGGCCTGACCCACCCCCACAACCATGACGCCGGATGCCATGGGGTCGAGCGTGCCGGCATGACCGACGCGCCGTTCGTGGAGGGCGCGACGGCATTGTGAGACCACATCGTGGGACGTACAGCCCACCGGCTTATCGACGGCGAGCAGCATATTCAATTGAGAAGGCGTACGACGAGCCATGTACCATCCAAAAAGTTAGAGCTCGACGGTCACCGAAGCGGGATCCTCCCCCACCAGCTCGGCCAGCATGGGAAGTGCCACGGCGAGCGTCTCGCGAATCGTTCCGTTGTTGGTAAAGCCGGCGGCGGCATGATGCCCGCCACCGCCAAAGTTGGCGGCGATCTCGGACACATCGAGGTCACCCTTGGAGCGCAGGTTACCGCGCACCTTGGTATCGCCGTCGATGCCCTTTAGGAACAGACAGACCTCGACGCCCATCACCGAACGCACCACATCGACCAGACCGTCACATTCATCAGAGGTAACGCCGCAGGCCTCAAGGTCGCTCTGGAAGGCATAGCTATACGCCACGCGCCCGTGCGCGACCGTCTTAATACGGCCCATGACAATGGACTTGAGGTGCAAAAACTCGACGCGCATGCTCTGATAGACCTCGAGCGCGACACGAGCCGGATCGGCACCATGTGCCACCAGGCGCGAAGCGGCGTGGAACGCGGCAGCATCGGCGTTCTGGTACTGGAAACGACCGGTGTCGGTCACCAAGCCGCACAGCAAGCAAGTCGCGACGCCATCACGGGCGACGATACCGCAATTATCCAAGAAACGGTCGATGATCATGGCGCAGGCCGCGGCATCGACACGCCTCAGACTCAGCTCGGTAAACTCCTCGCGCGCCGGATGGTGATCGAAGCACACCACATGCTTGGAGCGGCGAAGTACCTCGGCCGAGTTGTTGAGGCGCTCGACGACCGGCACATCCACCGAGATAAACAGGTCCGGATTGCCGGTGTACGCAGATGCGGGCACCAAGCGATCGGCGCCCTCCATAAAGCGGTAGATGCGCGGCACCGGGTCATCGTCTGCCAGCAGCAGCGCAATGTCCTTGTTGGGGAAAAACTTCATAAGCGATAAGCCCAGACCCAGCACGGAGCCCAGGGCGTCACCATCGGGAGACGTATGTCCCGAAATCGCAATGGAGGACGCACCCTCGATGAGCTCGAGGATGCGTCGCGTAATATCTGCAGACTCGCCAGAGGCGAGATCAGCGGAATTAGTCATCTAAAGCTGCCTCCTGGGCGGCATCCGCTATGGGATAGCCGTCCTCGTCCTTTTCGATCGCCAGCGTGGCCGGAACGTTTTCCAGCGCACGCGTGATGCGCTCGGCCTCATCGGTCGAGCGATCGATGCGAAAATCGAGCTCGGGCGTGACACGCCAATCGAGCGAGCGAGCCAACAGGCTGCGAATACGGCCCTTGGCGCTGGCGAGCGCCTCCATGACCTCGTCGTAGCGGCTCGCATCGCACGAAACGTACACGCGCGCGAACGAACGGTCCACCGCGACCTCGACCGCAGTCAGGGTGACCAGGTCGAGGCGCGGATCGGAAACCTCAAAGAGCAGGATGTAACCGAGCTTCTCGCGAAGCTGCTCGCCCAGTCGACGGGTTGCCTGCGTTTGCTTCATAGCGCTACCCCCTACTCGGTACGGGCAACCTGGTCGATGCGGTAACCCTCGATCTGGTCGCCGGGCTTGATGTCCTGGAAGTTCTCCAGGCCAATGCCGCCCTCGGAACCGCTCTTGAGGCTCTTGGCCTCATCCTTGTAGTGACGCATCGAGGCGATCTTGCCGTTGAAGACCACGATGCCGTCACGTACCAGGCGCACGGAATCGGTCGCGGAAATCTCGCCCTCCTCGACGCGGACACCGGCAGCGATGCCGACTTTGGGCACCTTAAAGGTGTCCAGGACGGTCGCGGTACCCGTGGAGACCTCGACCTCGGTGGGCTTGAGCATGCCGATACGGGCAGCGTCGAGTTCCTCGAGGCACTTGTAGATGACGTCGTAGCAACGGATCTCGACACCCTCGCGCTCGGCAGCGGAGCGGGCCTTGCCATCGGGACGTACGCCAAAGCCGATGATGATGGCATTGGAGGCGTCTGCCAGGACGACGTCGGTCTCGTTGATGGCACCGACCGCGGAGTGGATCGTGTTGATGCGCACCTCGGACTGGTCCATCTTGTCGAGCGAGTCCTGAAGGGCCTCGATGGAACCCTGGACGTCGGCCTTGATGATCAGGTTGAGCTCCTTGACCTCGGCGTCGGCGATGGTCTCGAAGAGGTTCTCGAGCGTGACGTGCTTCACGCGGCTCTGCTCCTCGATACGGGCCTTGAGCGAACGCTCATCGGCCAGGGCGCGAGCCTCGCGCTCGTCCTCGAACACGCGGAACTCGTCGCCGGCGTTGGGCACGGACTGCAGGCCCAGGATCTCGACGGCGTCAGAGGGACCGGCCTCGGTAACGGCGTTGCCCTTGGGGTCGAGCATGGCGCGGACGCGGCCGTAGGTAAGGCCGGCGACCAGCGTATCGCCCACGTGAAGGGTACCGCGGGTCACGAGCACCGTGGCAACCGAACCGCGGCCCTTGTCGAGCTTAGCCTCGAGGACGTTACCGGAGGCAAAGGTGTCGGGGTTGGCCTTGAGCTCGAGCACGTCGGCCTGGAGCAGCACGGTCTCGAGCAGGTCGTCGATACCGATCTTCTGCTTGGCCGAAATGTTGACGAACATGTTCTGTCCGCCCCACTCCTCGGGGATGATGCCGTACTCGGTGAGCTCCTGGCGCACGCGGTCGGGGTTGGCGCCCGGCTTATCGATCTTGTTGACGGCGACGACGATGGGTACGCCGGCGGCCTTGGCGTGGTTGATCGACTCGATGGTCTGAGGCATGACACCGTCGTCGGCAGCCACGATCAGAATGACGATGTCGGTCACCTTGGCGCCGCGGGCACGCATGGCCGTAAAGGTCGCGTGGCCGGGGGTATCGATGAAGGTGATCTTGCGGTCGTTGATCATGACCTGCGAAGCGCCGATGGCCTGCGTAATGCCGCCTGCCTCGCCGGCAGCGACGCCGGTGTGACGGATGGCGTCGAGCAGCGACGGCTTGCCGTGGTCGACGTGACCCATGACGGTGACGACCGGGGCGCGCGGCTTAAGATCGGCGGGATCGTCGTAGAACGAGAAGGTGTTCTCCTCCTCGGGGGTGATGATCTTGATCTGACGGCCCAGGTCGTCGGCAACGAGCTCGACGAGGTCATCGGACATGGACTGCGTCATGGTGAGCGGCGTGCCCAGCAGGAACAGGCGCTTGATGATGTCGTTGGCCGGAACGTCGAGCGCCTCGGCGAGCTCCTGGACCGTAACGCCCTGCGAGACCTTGATGGCATCGAGCTCCTCGGGGTTCACGCCCTGGGCCAATGCCTCCTCTATCTTGCGCTCCTCCTGAGCCTTTGCAGCCTCGCGCTCGCGCTTCTCCTTGCGCTTCTTGCGGCGGCCGGTGGACTCGCGAGAGGCCTCCTCGACGGCGGCGCGGGCCTCCTCGAGCACCTTCTCGCGACTGTACTCCTCGGCCTCGCGCGCCATGCGGCTGTAGTGGTCCTCTTCGTTGTTGTGACCGCCCTTGCGCTTTTTGCCTTTGCCCTGCTTATCGGGGTTGGGGAAGTCCATGCCGGCAGCAACGTTGTTGCTGGCGTTGGTGCGATGGCTGTGTGGGCGGCTCTCGGAGGCGTTGCGCACGGAATTGTTATCGGAGGCGTTGCGGTCATTACGACGACCACCACGGCGGCCGTTATTGCCGC
>OBZC01001647.1_pt1 | contig 12852 bp, 8 predicted proteins | sample 1538231 | NCBI WGS metagenome assembly OBZC01 (sample SAMEA2580225, study PRJEB22360) | human gut metagenome | biome: human gut; feature: human-associated habitat; material: faeces | place: Denmark | collected 2008/2010 | reverse complement strand
AACCGAAGAAAAACGTGAAGCATTGTATGATATCATAATGAACGAAGCGGTAGCGGTTAGTTGTATTTCTTATAGTCCAGAAAAAATTGATGAGCTTAATATTTATGAGGCTACACGTCAAGCGATGTATGAGGCTATTCGCACCCTTGATGTACCTGCAGAGGCTGTCGTAGCTGATGCCATGAAATTACCTGATTTAACGATACCTGTTGAATCTATCATCAAGGGCGATAGTAAAAGTGCAAATATTGCAGCGGCATCCATCATTGCGAAAGTTACACGGGATCGATATATGAAAAGCCTTGATGAAGAATATCCTGGTTATGGTTTTGGCATACATAAGGGATATTATACAGAACTCCACAAAGAGGCTGTGGAGCAGCAAGGTGTGACACCATTGCATAGAAAGAGCTTCGAACCAATTAAATCCATCGTTGGATGGCATCGAGAAGAAAAGTAAATATATAGATTACTCTATTGTGAAATAAAAATGAAAAATCTATAGAGAAGAGGTTCCTATTGGTCACCTAGGTGACTATTAGGAACCTCTTTTCTATTTACATTCATGGTCAGACCGTCTTATGTTGTATATATAAGTATTCGAAAGCATCTATATACATAAGGAGGTAATCATGAATACGATGAATTGTGAACAAAATTGTAACCTATTAGATGCAAAAGCTCTTGGTAATTGGGGAGAAGATATTGCTCGACAGTATATTGAGCAACAAGGATTGAAAATTGTAACGACCAATTACAAAACAAAGGTAGGTGAAATCGATATTATCGCCAAAAATGGGCTGACCTATCATTTTATTGAAATCAAGGCGCGTCGTGGTGTCACCCATGGATTGCCACGGGAGGCAGTTTCAAAACGTAAACAAAAGCATATTAAGCAGGCAGCTATGTATTTTATACGGGATTTGCGGGCCCAGAATCGCAAATGGAAGGAACTATCCTTTGATGTAGTTGAGGTATATGTGCATGAGGATTTTAAGGCTACTGTACACTATATGCCTCAGTGTTTCATGTAGGAGGTCCATTATGTATGCAAAGGTCTATGGTGCTACCATAGATGGTTTAGATGGCGTCGTTGTAACAGTAGAGGTGGATATATCTCAAGGACTACCTGTCTTTGACATCGTGGGACTCCCAAATCAAGCTGTAAAAGAATCGAGAGAACGCGTACGGGCAGCCATTAAAAATAGTGGATTTGATTTTCCTATGCGTCGTATTGTTGTTAATCTAGGGCCTGCAGAGGTCAGAAAAAGTAGTTCCGGATTGGATTTGCCCATAGCCATAGGTGTATTAGCCGCATCAGGTCAAATTAGGCTACGCAAACCTAAATTAACAAAATTATTACAATCAACTCTGTTTATAGGCGAATTATCCTTAGATGGCAGTCTGAAAAAGACACAAGGCATTCTTAGTATGGCTATGAAAGCACTTGATGACAAGATTCTTACGATCTTTACAAGTTCGGATAATGTATCATTGCTGCACAATATAGAAGCAATTACATCCTATGGTGCACATACATTGGCGGATATTGTGAAACTTGTAATACGATCGGATGAATATCGTGTAGACATTGTTGATGACGATTGTAATGACGCGGTCAACAGCCTCATTGATTACAAGGATGTGCAAGGCCAAGAACTAGGAAAACGAGCCATGGTTATTGCTGCTGCTGGTGTTCACCACGTGATGATGATAGGTCCGCCTGGATCTGGTAAAACTATGTTGGCAGAACGATTACCAACCATTTTACCACCCCTAAGTTGGGAGGAGCGGCTAGAAACAACACGCATTCATGATGTGGCAGGATTGCTCGAAAAGAATACGCTGATTGCTAAACGGCCTTTTAGATGTCCTCACCATACAGCAACCTTGGCGAGCATCATAGGGGGCGGTAGTAATGCAAAACCGGGAGAAATTACATTAGCCCATAAAGGGGTGCTATTCATTGATGAAGCACCAGAATTTCCGCGCTATGTATTAGATGCGTTACGGCAACCATTAGAGTCTCATATGATTACTGTGAATCGGTTACAAAATAGTTATGACTATCCAGCAGATTTTATATGTATACTCGCTGCTAATCCGTGTCCTTGTGGATATTATGGGGACCCTCATAAGGAGTGTGTTTGTAGCTCTACAGAATTAGAAAGATATCAGCATAAAATATCTGGACCTATATTGGACCGCATAGATCTATTCATCCTTGTAGAGAGACCTAGTTTTAACGATATGTTATGTATGGATTCTGATTCTATGAGCAGTGCAGATATGAAACAACTCGTGGAGCAAGGGCGTCAGATGCAGTTTGAACGGTTCCGAAATCATCCATTTAAGTCAAATGGTGCCTTGCCACATGGCGCCATTCGTGAATTTTGTAATATACGCGATGATTGCTGGGGCTTGTTAGGAGACGTATATGAACGATTTCATTTTACAGGGCGGAGCTTTGATCGATTGCTAAAGGTGAGTCGAACCATTGCAGATTTAGATGGGTCCTTATATATAGAAAACGAACATATTTCAGAAGCGATGATGTATCGGCACATTCCATATCATGTGTCGAGGATAGGAGTTCATGATGGAGCAACAGTATGAAAGTAATTTTTACATTGCCGCCATGCAGAGTATTTCTTCACTAGGAGCGGCAACGATACGTGATTTAGTCGAAAAGTTTGGAGATCCTTATAAGGCATGGTGTGCTTTACAAAATCGTAAGAACCTAACGACAATACTAGGCATTCCGTCCACAAAATATAGGCAAATCGAGAAAGAGGCGACCGACGAACGATTACGGACTATCTATAAGGCTCTTAAGAACTGGCATATAGAATATATTACGTACCTTGACGTATTATTCCCTGGGCATTTGCAAGAGATATACAATCCGCCAGCCGTCATATTTGTGAGAGGAAATGTATCGTTGTTAGATGATGAAACGATGAAAATTGCCATGGTAGGAGCTCGAAAATGTTCCGATTATGGTCGTAATGTGGCACTGCGAATAGGTAAGGAACTAGCTGCGTATAATGTAGCCATAGTCAGTGGTGGTGCGAGGGGGATAGATAGTCATAGCCATGAAGGTGCTTTAGCAGCAAATGGACAAGTGATCGTTGTTATGGGATGCGGTTTAGATATTGTATATCCGCCGGAGAATAAACGGTTATTTGATGCCGTTCTTAAGAACAATGGTTTATTAGTATCAGAATATCCTCCCGGTACACCGCCGTCAGGTGTCCATTTTCCCGCAAGGAATCGTATTATTAGTGGGCTTTCACAAATCATCATCGTAGTAGAGGCCAAGGCGAGCAGTGGGTCTCTGATAACGGCTGATATGGCCGCCAATGAAGGCCGTGAAATCTATGTGGTGCCTGGCAGTATTTTAAGCAATGTAGCGGAGGGCAATCACTGGCTCATGCGCCAAGGGGCTAATATATTAACGAAAGCACAAGATATAATCGAGGATTATGAGTTAAAGCCCCGTGTAGTTGATACGCAAGGGTCCGATGTGTTAAGCTTTAAGGTGGAATGGGAGGTCGTGTTGAGTACAATTCCTACCGATCAATGTATTAGTGTAGGCGATTTAATCAAGAAAACACACATTCCATTACAACGATTACAAAGTATTTTATTAGACCTTGAAATGAAACATATGATTGAGAAGGTTCATTCTAAGGGCTATATTAACATAATCGGGAGTGATGCACTTGTCCATTAAACGATCTATCGTTATTGGGGAACCGAAAGAACCAAAACAAGAAACAAAAAAGAAAAAGACTACGATTAATAAAAAGGTAGCAAAAGAAGCGTTGACACCAGTTGGTATTGTACGCGACAAATCGATTGTTGCTACATCGATGCCACCAGAGCAACGAAAACCTCGCGTATATAATCCGGATGGTAAAATCCTTGTCATTGTGGAATCACCGGCTAAATCTAAGACTATCGAGAAATTTTTAGGCCCTAATTATATTGTGAAAGCCAGTATGGGCCATCTTCGGGATTTGCCTAAATCTCAAATGGGTATCGACATTGATCATGACTTTACCCCACGATATAGTAATCTGGTAGCACGTAAAAAGGTGATTGACGATTTGGTGGCCCATGCCGATGAAAGTAGCGCCGTATTGCTCGCAACTGACCCGGACCGTGAAGGGGAAGCTATTTCCTGGCATTTAGCATACATTCTAAACGTAGATATCACATCTAATTGTCGTATTACTTTTAATGAAATTACGAAAACTGCTGTTGCAGAGGCCTTAGAGCATCCACGTACTGTGGATATGAACATGGTTGACGCACAGCAAGCACGTCGTGTACTAGACCGCATTGTAGGGTATAAGTTAAGCCCTCTATTATGGAAAAAGGTTTGCAAAGGTTTGAGCGCTGGTCGTGTTCAATCCGTAGCTGTACGTCTCATTTGTGAACGAGAACGTGAAATACAAGCTTTTGTACCTCAAGAATATTGGTCTATTGAAGGACAATTTAAGACGAAAACTAATGAAGAGTTTTCCGCTGAACTAACTCATGTAAAGGGCGACAAACTAGATATTACATGTGAAGCAGATGCAGTAGCAATTCAAAAGGCTATTGCGGACCATACGGCTACTGTTACATCTGTTAAGAAAAGTAAACGAAGTCGTAAACCAGCTCCGCCTTTCACCACATCTACATTGCAACAAGATGGTGTTCGTAAGCTTAATTTTGGGGCTAAACGGACCATGATGATTGCTCAACATTTATATGAAGGTTTGGAAATCGGTTCTTATGGTCACGTAGGTTTAATTACCTATATGCGTACAGACTCTACACGTATATCCAAAGATATGCAAGAACAGGCAAGAGACTATATTAAGAGAACCTATGGCGATGACTATTGCCCTGCTAAACCGAATGTATATGGTAAGAAGGAATCAGCTCAAGATGCGCATGAAGCCATTCGTCCTACATCTCTTGAATTGACACCTAAAATGGTAGAACCATTTGTAAATCGCGATGAACTAAAGTTATATACATTGATTTGGAATCGTTTTATGGCGAGCCAAATGGCACCACAACAAAATGAGTCCACTACCATTGAACTAGATATTGATGATACTTATACCTTTAAGGCAACTGGTTCTCGTGTGTTATTCCCTGGATTTAGTACAGTCTATGAAGATAGTAAGAAAGAAGATACGCCACAATTACCAGCGTTGAAGAAATCTGATGTGGTGGAAACTGTACTTATCGACCCAGAACAACATTTTACGCAACCGCCTGCTAGATATTCTGAAGCAAGCCTTATCAAAACATTGGAAGAATTAGGCATTGGTCGCCCAAGTACATATGCGCCAATTATAGATACTATCGTTAGCCGTAATTATGTAGAAACAAATAATAAACAATTCATACCTACAGAACTCGGCTTTGTAGTAGTAGACTTTTTAGTGGCCTATTTTGAAAAAATCATCAACACTGGGTTTACTGCAGAACTTGAAGAGGAGCTCGATGCCATCGCTAATGGTAAGGATACGTATGTGAAGGTATTGACTGATTTTTACAATATATTTAAGCAAGAATTGGATGATGCTAGCGATGTAGACAAAATTCAAATCGCATCCATGGAAAGTGATGAAACCTGTGAGCTTTGTGGTCATCCTATGGTCTATAAATTCGGTCGCTATGGTAAATTCTTAGCATGTTCTAACTTCCCAGAATGCAAGAACACTAAACCGATTACGGTTGGTACCGGTGTTGCTTGTCCTAAATGTGGTGAAGGGGAAATCGTAGAACGGAAATCTAAGCGTGGTCGTATCTTCTATGGTTGTAATCGTTATCCACAATGCGATTTTACGTTATGGGATAAGCCTACTCATGAGTTCTGCGATACATGTGGCAGTATTATCGTTGAAAAATCATATAAAAATGGTACGACGAAGAAATTCTGCTCCAATGAAACATGTCCAACTAGACCACCTAAGAAAACGAGAAAGAAAAAGTCTGATGATTCAGTAAAGAAAGAAGAGGATACAAAGAGTGAGTGAAAATAGAGTTACTGTTATAGGGGCTGGCTTAGCTGGTTCTGAAGCAGCGTGGCAACTTGCCAATCGTGGCGTTGCTGTCGATTTATATGAAATGCGTCCTGTAAAGAGTTCTCCGGCTCATCAAACGGATCAATTTGCTGAACTAGTTTGTAGCAATTCTTTGCGCGCTGGTAATATAGAGAATGCTGTTGGTCTACTAAAGGAAGAAATGCGTCGATTAGGCTCGTTAATTATGGAATGTGCAGATGCAACAGCTGTACCTGCTGGTGGTGCCTTAGCGGTTGACCGTCATCTATTCAGTGCTATGGTAACTGATAAGATAAAAAGTCACCCTAATATTACAGTGCATCATGAAGAGGTGACATCTATCCCTACAGAAGGAACCGTTATCTTTGCTTCTGGTCCATTAACATCTGAAACACTAGGTGATGCCATTAGAGAATTAACCGGCAATACGGGTTTTTATTTCTATGATGCAGCGGCCCCTATTGTGACCGCAGAGTCTCTTAACTATGATAAGGTGTTTGCTGCGTCTCGCTACGATAAAGGCGATGCAGATTATCTTAATTGCCCTATGAATGAAGAAGAGTATAAACACTTCTGGCACGAATTGACCCATGCTGAGGCCGTACAGCCTAAGGATTTTGAAAAGGAAATCTATTTTGAAGGTTGTATGCCTGTGGAAATCATGGCATCTCGTGGAGAGGATACATTGCGTTATGGTCCATTGAAACCAGTAGGCTTAGTGGATAAGCGTACCAATGAAGAATCCTATGCGGTTGTGCAATTGCGTAAAGAAAACAAAGAGGGAACTATGTTTAACCTCGTAGGGTTCCAAACTCATTTAAAATGGGGCGAACAAAAACGCGTGTTTGGTTTAATTCCTGGCCTTGAAAATGCAGAATTTATTCGGTATGGTGTGATGCATCGTAATACGTATATCAATTCTCCAGAATTGCTCAATCATGCATTCCAATTACAGTCTGATCATCGACTATTCTTTGCTGGTCAAATGACAGGTGTAGAAGGATATCTTGAATCAGCCGCATCAGGGCTCATGGTAGGGTTACAGGTAAAACGATACCTTGATGATAATGCATTTATCAACTTCCCTAAAACGACGGCTATCGGATCATTGAGCTACTATATATCTTCCTATGAAGGATCTAATTTCCAACCTATGAATGTTAATTTTGGTATTATGGAATCATGGCCTCAACGGATTCGTAAGAAAAAAGAGAAAAATGCTCTCATTGCCAATCGTGCATTGGAAGAACTTGACGCATTAAAGGCACAAGAACAACTGTAAATGATGCTTGTCGCTCATGGTCTATCGTTAGAATAATTGAATAGATATAAAAAATCCTTCATTCATGGATGTTGTGTATCCGTGAATGAAGGATTTTATTATTTACGTTTCTTTTGTTTTTGTGGTGCTTCTGGTACTGTTTCAGTCACACCTTGTTGCTTTTTATCTAGATAACCAAAGTAGATAAATAAACAGATACCTACAATCATAACAATGAGGCTCGTCATCTGTGCTGATTTAAGTCCCATTGTGAGGTTTACATAATCACCGCGTAAGAATTCTAAGCAGAATCGCGCTGCGGAATACAAGATAGCGTATAGAACGAACACTTGTCCTTTAGCATGTTTGAATGAGCTAAAGAGTAGTAAGATCACGAAGATTAGAATATCGATTTGGCCTTCCCAAATTTCAGCTGGCCATAATGGCTGATTACCATAGGTGCGGTATGCAAGGGTGCTTTCAGGATAGAGAATACCAAAATTTCCACCCGTAGGATGACCAAAGGCATCGCCGTTAAACAGGTTAGCCATACGCCCAACCGATTGAGCTAAAATGAGGGCTGGCGCAAAAATATCGGCAAAGGCCCAGAAATCGATATTATGTTTTCTTAGATACCAATAACCGGCTAATGTACCGAATACGACGCCTCCTTGAATGGCCATGCCGCCTTGCCATACGAAAGGAATTTCGAGGAGATGATTGCCATAGTAATGCCAATCGAAGAAAAATACATCCCATAAGCGGGCGCCGATAAGACCTGCTATAGCGACTGTAATAGAGAAATCAACAATGTGCTCGTGCCACCCACGACCGTCTTTTTTGAGTAAGAAATAGGCTACAGAGGAACCGCTAATGATGGCTAGTGCTAACATGACACCGTAGGCCCTGATCGGAAAATCGCCTATGAAAAATAGATATTGATGCATATGAACTCCTTTATGAATAAACGTTCATGCTTTTATAAGCATAGAAATTATAAGTGTCGATATATGTATGATATAATATAAGAATTGTTATGTAAACAAAAGCTAGTCAGCATAAATTATAGGAGACATACATGTTACGTAAATTTGCTATGGTCACTACCTTGGCAGCTGCTGTATTATCTAGTATTTCTGGTAATACTGTACAGGCTGAAGTATTGGTGCCATTACAACAATATTTAAATACGACCAACCGTAATTATGAGGCCAATCAATATAAGACATCTTATACAATCTATGTACCACAGCTAGAACTGAATGGTACAACCATTACGATGAATCCTAAAGCCGTTGGAGAGCCCGTTAAATTGCCGATTACCAAACGGGATGGTGCCGAGTATGTTGATGTAGAAAATGCAACACCGTTGATAGGCGTCACCTATACGAAGGATGGTGACTACGTTCAATTGACCGCTGCACCAGAGACGATGCAAGTATTGCAACATAAACCTGTCCAAGGACCTCTATCTTGGGCCTTTGACCCATGGCCTAACCAAGATGCGCCGTATGCGAAAAAATTGAATGTCAGCGGAGATAACATCATCTCTCCAAGTTGGTTCAAATTGCATAGCCTTGGCTTAGAATCTAGCCCTAATATTAATGTGGACTATGTGAAAGCATACAAGGCCAACGGATATCACGTGTGGCCGCTTATTACAAATCGTTTTGATCCAGATTTTACGAGTGGTATCTTAGCCGATGAAGCAGTGTGGAAGAAATACGCTCAAAATCTCATTCAATACGCTTATATTTATGGATTTGATGGATATAATTTTGACTTTGAAAATGTAGACTATTCTGACCGTGATAAATTGACAAGATTCGTAGCATACTTAGCTGACGAATTACATAAGTATAATATTCAATCCTCTGTAGATGTAACGGGATATTCTAATAGTCCAAATTGGTCTCTTGTATATGACCGTAAGTCCTTCGCTAACAGTGTAGATTATGTCGTATTAATGGCTTATGACGAAACATGGGCCAAGAGTACTACGGCAGGACCGGTTGCAAGTTATCCTTGGGTACGCGATCATGCTGAGAAGATGTTGCAAGAGGTACCAAGTCATAAGCTTGTTCTTGGCATTCCATTCTACACTAGAATTTGGCATGAATCAGGCGGTGTGGCACGGGGTGAAACATTGGCCATTAAAAATGAATCATCTTATTTCACAAATTACGCATCGAATATTATTTGGAATGATACGTTAAAATCTTATTATGCAGCTATTCCAACAACTAGTGGTACCGATAAGATTTGGTTTGAAGATAATAAATCCTTAGGATATAAATTAAACCTAGTGAAAGAATTACAATTGGCCGGCTTTGCTGCATGGCGTAAAGGCTTTGAAGATGATAATACGATTACAATGATTCAAGGCGTTGATTTAGGTAAAGGTACACCTAACACAGCACCAGTTGTTGAAGCTCCTAAGCCTGTTGTTGAAAAACCATTAACAAAGGCTGAACGTAAGGCTCTTGAAAAAGCAGCTAAAGAAAAGGCGAAAGCAGAAGCTAAAGCAGCTAAGGAGAAGGCAAAAGCAGAAGCTAAAGCTTCAAAAGAAAAGGCGAAAGCCGAAGCTAAAGCATCTAAAGAACGTACAAAAGCGAATGCTAAGACTGTGAATGAAAAGCAAAAGGTTGATAATGATATAGCGTCTATCGTTCCCGCTGTTCAAGTAGTAAAAAAGTAGATAAATTGACGGTTTATGGTACGAAGTAGTACAATAATACTATTAATTAGAATCACAAACAGATTTGAGGAGGCACCTACATGAACGAAAAATATGTAGCCCAAGATATTGAGAAAAAGTGGCAAAAGTACTGGGATGAGAACCATACTTTTAAAACTGAATATGACGAAAGTAAAGAGAAATACTATGCATTAGAAATGTTCCCATATCCATCTGGCAATTTGCATATGGGCCATGTGCGCAACTATTCCATCGGCGACGTAGTAGCGCGTTTTAAGAAAATGAATGGTTTTAACGTATTGCATCCAATGGGCTGGGATTCCTTTGGTATGCCTGCAGAAAATGCAGCTATTAAACATGGTATTGCACCTAAAACATGGACTCTTGATAATATTGAGAACATGAAAAAGCAACAAAAAGCATTGGGCCTTTCCTATGATTGGGACCGTGAAGTTGCCACATGTAAAGAAGATTACTATAAATGGACACAATGGTTCTTCGAACAATTCTATAAAAAAGGGTTAGCTTATAAAAAAGAAGCAAAGGTTAACTGGTGTGAAACATGCCACACTGTCTTGGCTAACGAACAAGTTATTGATGGTCTTTGTTGGCGTTGTGATAATCCTGTAGAGAAAAAAGATTTATCTCAATGGTTCCTCCGTATCACTGAATATGCAGATCGCTTGTTAGATGATCTCGATACACTCGATGGTTGGCCTCAACGCGTTAAATTGATGCAAAAGAATTGGATCGGTCGCTCTGAAGGTACAGAATTCTCTTTTGATGTGCCATCCATTAACGAACGTATTTCCGTATATACGACTCGTGTAGATACAATCTACGGCGTAAGTTACGTTGTATTGGCTCCTGAACATCCATATGTAGAACGTTTAATTGAAAATGCACCTAATAAAACTGATTTAGATGCTTTTATCACGCGTATGCGCAACATGAGCGATATCGACCGCACGTCTACAGAAGCACCTAAGGAAGGTATGTTTACCGGTTCCTATGCGGTAAATCCTATGTCTGGTGAACAAGTGCCTATTTGGATTGCTAACTATGTTCTCGTAGATTATGGTACTGGTGCCGTTATGGGTTCTCCTGCTCATGACGAACGGGACTGGGAATTTGCTCATAAATACGATTTACCTATTAAACCTGTTGTGTCTCACAATGGTGAAAACTACAATTTCGATACATGGGAAGAATCTGACCACGAAGATGGCGTGTTGATTAATTCTGGTGAATTTGATGGTCAAACATCTGAAGAGGCTCGTAAAAATATTACGGCTGCACTTCATGAACGCGGTATCGGTGAAGGTAAAACTAATTTCCGCCTTCGCGATTGGCTTATCTCTCGCCAACGTTATTGGGGCGTGCCAATTCCTGTTGTATATTGCGATAAATGTGGTGAACAACTCGTACCAGAAGAAGAATTGCCTGTACGTCTTCCTGAAGATGTTAAATTTGAATCCGGTGCTGTATCCCCATTGGCAACATCCGAAGCTTTCATGAACGCTACATGCCCTAAATGTGGTGGCCCTGCGCGTCGTGAAACAGATACTATGGATACATTCATCGATTCATCTTGGTACTTCTTGCGTTACACTGACGCATTGAACGATAAAGCACCATTCGATTCCAAAATTGCTAATTACTGGATGAACGTTGACCAATACATCGGTGGTATTGAACATGCTATCTTGCACTTGTTATACTCTCGTTTCTTTGTGAAAGTTATCCATGATTTAGGCCTTATCGAAGCTAATGAACCATTCCGCGGTCTTTTGACACAAGGTATGGTACTTAAAGAAGGCAGCAAGATGTCTAAATCTAAAGGCAATGTGGTTTCTCCAGAGGAAATCATCAATAAGTACGGTGCTGATACAGCGCGCTTATTCATCTTGTTTGCAGCACCAGTTGACCGCGATCTTGATTGGAGTGACCAAGGTGTTGAAGGTTCCTATCGTTTCTTAGGTCGCGTATGGCGTATTGTTGATGCGTATGACCAAGCAGCAAAAGAAAATCATACGGGTGACCTTACAAAAGATGAAGTGGCATTACGCCGTGAATTACACCGTGTTATCAAAAAGGTTACAGAAGATTTAGATAATAACTTCAACTTTAATACGGCAATTAGTGCGATTATGGAACTTGTTAATGCTATGTATGCACACAAGGACAAAGCAGAATCCGTAAATGCTGATCTTGCTAATGAGTTAACACATAATCTCGTGTTGTTATTAGCTCCATTCGTGCCACATATTACAGAAGAATTGTGGCATGAACTTGGCGAAACTGAATCCGTTCATACTATGAACTGGCCAACATACGAAGAATCTGCTCTTAAAGTAGACGAAGTAGAAGTGGTTCTCCAAGTTAATGGTAAGGTTCGCGATAAATTAACTGTTTCTGTGAATATTACGAAAGAAGAATTGGAAGCATTGGCTAAAGAATCCAGCCGTGTCCAAGAATTTACAGAAGGTAAACAAATCGTTAAGGTTATCTACGTACCAGGTAAACTTGTGAATATTGTTGTAAAATAATATTTCTATATATGATTTGTTAATATAATGAAAGCCCCCAACTACATAGGTAGAAGGGGGCTTTATTATCTAGAGAGGTTATTATGGCAAAACGTAGCGATTATATTTCTTGGGATGAATACTTTATGGGCGTTGCTATTTTGGCTGCGCAACGATCCAAAGATCCTAATACACAAGTGGGGGCCTGCATCGTCAGCAATGATAATAAAATCTTATCCATCGGTTATAATGGCATGCCCTTAAATTGTAGTGATGATGATTTCACATGGGAAC
>OBZC01001644.1_pt1 | contig 12874 bp, 12 predicted proteins | sample 1538231 | NCBI WGS metagenome assembly OBZC01 (sample SAMEA2580225, study PRJEB22360) | human gut metagenome | biome: human gut; feature: human-associated habitat; material: faeces | place: Denmark | collected 2008/2010 | reverse complement strand
CGGTAGGTCAGGTGTTGCAACGATCACTAGAACTCGCCATTGCCCCTTGAAATACCGGGAGCAGTTGTGGAGAGAAGAATGTCCCAAAGCAGTAGTACTGAAACGAATCTGAGTGAAACCTCCCGTAAACGGGCGCTTAGCGTCGCTTATTGGCGTTTTTTCGTCAATGCTCTTTTGACCCTGTGCGACATGGCTTCATTCGTTGTCGCTTCGGCAATCATAGATGTGTGGCATGGCGGGGAAGCGTTGTATTCTTCCCGTTTCCACTTCCATATTGGTTTGTGGCTGTATGCGCTTGTTTGCTCGTTGATTTGGATCTACTGCCTGCATAGTGTTGGCGTGTACCACTGTCATGTGATGGGCGACGGTTACCAGTTGAATGCGCTACTGGTCAAAGGCACGTTTTTCGCGGGATTGATGATTTGTGCAATTGATTCTATTCTCAACGTTTATATACCTTTGCTGCATACCGGTTTGGTGTTGCTGTGCGCATTCCTGATTACCATGCTGGAGCGTTTGATTATCCGCCAGTTTGTGCTGTCCAGCCGTGAAACGGGCGCATATTCGTATGGCACTGTGGTGGTTGGTTCCCCTGAGGGCATTGAGCATGCGTTGGCGTTCCTGGGCCATAAGCGCCAGCTGAATTATCATGCTATTGCGGTGTGCCCGATTGGGGTGAACGAGCGGACTGGGCTCGTGGAGGCCGTTGTCGCACCTGCTGATTTCAAGGATCGAATCCGCAAGATCAGTGGTCGGGACATCGCTACATTGCCGTATTGCGGCAACTTCGCCGAACGTGCCGCTTCGCTGGGCGCACAGATGGTGATGGTTACGGATGTTATGCAGCGCTTCTCAGATAATTTCAACACGTTCGTGCTGAACATGGAAACCATGAATCTGGAGATTGCGGTGGTTACTTCCGCAGTGGACGTGAATGGTCATGAGACTAATATCCGTGTGATTCAGGGTACGACTGTGATGACGATCAGCCTGCCGCAGTATTCGCCATGGGATATGTTTAAGAAGCGTGTATTCGATATAGTGGTTTCTTTGATCGCCACTGTGCTTTCGTCTCCATTTATGATTATCACGGCTATTGCTATCAAGCTTGAAGACAATGGGCCGGTGTTCTATAGGTAGGAACGTGTTGGTCTGCGTGGCAAGCCATTTAAGATTCATAAGTTCCGTTCAATGTATGTGAATGCGGATGCCAAACTTGCCGAAGTGGCCGCCGCGAATGGTCAGAAGATGGGTGCATGTGTGAAGATCAAGAATGATCCGCGTATCACCAAGGTCGGCCATTTCATCCGTAAGGCCAGTATTGATGAGTTGCCACAGTTCTTCGACTCCTTGATTGGAACGATGAGTGTGGTCGGGCCGCGTCCGCAACGTCAGTTTGAGGTGGACGAATATGACCAGGTGTATGCCACTCGTTTGCTGGTAAAGCCTGGTATTACCGGCCCTTGGCAGGTGTCTGGCCGTAACGACCTGAGTGAGGAAGAAAGCCAGCAGCTTGATGTTTCCTATGTGCAGAATTGGTCGGTGTTGGGGGCATTGTGTACATTCTCCGTACTATCGGCACGGTTCTGCACCCCAATGGTGCATACTAGAGTTTCTAGTGGCAGTTTTTTGATTACTTGTTTGCAGCTGATTTACAAGGGAGATGAATGAAGAGTGCAGATGTCAGTAGGTGATCAAACACAATATGATGCTAGTGCGAATGCTTCTTTAAAGGAAAGTAAGGAGTTGCCGTATAGCGTTCTTATGAGCGTCTATGCGAAGGAATCTCCCGAATATCTTGTAGAAGCATTACATAGCATGCTTGCTCAGACAGTTCCACCCGAGCAGATTGTTCTCGTTGAGGACGGTCCATTGACCCATGAATTGGACAATGCAATCAATGTGTTCCATGAGCAGCATGCCGGACTTCTCGATTTGGTGGTTTTGCCCAAGAATGAAGGTCTGGGCAGTGCCCTTGCTCATGGAGTCCCAGAATGCAGAAATGAAATCATCGCTCGCATGGACTCTGACGATTACTCTTTTTCGACTCGAATGGAGAAAGAGTTGGCTGTGATGTCTGATCATAACTTGGATATGGTAGGCTCACAGATTGTGGAGTTTATAAAGGATCCAGACCATCCTGTTGCCGAATCTGATCTTCCGATTGATCAACAGTCGATTGTCTCATATTCAAAAAAGCGCAATCCATTCCGTCACCCTTCCATGGTGTTTCGTAAATCACGCGTTTTGGAAGCTGGAAACTATAGCGCCGATTATTTGTATTTCGAAGATTGGGATCTATTCAGCCGAATGCTAGCTTCCGGATGCAAGGCCGCGAATATTAACGAGCCATTGGTTGCAATGCGCGTAAGCCCAGATTTCTATGCACGTCGCGGTGGACCAGCATATATTCCTCATATTTGGAAATTTAAAGCTGAACAATTACGACGAGGATATTTCACATTCTTCCAGTTCCTAGGAACGACCATTCCGCACATATTGGTCTGTCTTGTTCCCAATTCTGTGCGCTCCTTCATCTATACGCATCTTCTGCGGAAAGGAACTAATAATGACTGACAATGTAAAGGATACTAAACCCACCATTGCCGTGGTCACGTTACATAATTCTCCGAATTATGGTTCATGTCTCCAGACTTATGCGACGCAAACGGTACTCTCACGCATTGGGGCTACGCCGTCAATCGTGGATTATTACCGTCATGATGCCATTCCGGAAAATGAAACCGAACGAGCCCTTAAGGGCCAATTGCCTAAGAAGATGCCGATTTTCAGATTTCCTGGTGTTAAACCACTGGCTCGTATTCCAGTTAGTCGGATTGTAGCTCGTCGCGCTAAGCCATTGAATGATTTTCGTCAGTCCAGTCTTGCCCTTACGAACCGTAAATATTATTCAGTAGAAGCATTGGAACAAAATCCTCCTCAGGCAGATATTTACTGCACTGGTTCCGATCAGGTGTGGAATAGTACATGGAATGAAGGCTTTAACAAGGCTTTTTATTTGTCCTTTGCTCCTGAAGGAGCAAAACGCATTGCTTATGCGGCTAGCATAGGCAAATCTTCGTTGGAGGATTGGGAAAAGCCTTTAATGCGTGATGCATTGAAGAAGTATTCTCATATTTCGGTGCGTGAGGTCGAAGCTGCTGAATTGTTGGACTCTATAGGTGTACATGGTGCGGTACCTGTCATTGACCCTACATTGATGCTCAATCGTGATGATTGGAGCGTGCTGCGTGATGATAGTGTTTTACCTACTGGGTCTTATATTTTGGTATACCAGCTCAATAAAAACCATGAATTCGACCAATATGTACAGCGATTTGCAAGCAAAGTTGGATTACCGGTTTATCGAATTGCTTATGGGGTTCATGAAAAGCGTAAAGGTGAACATACCATTGTTTGCCCGCCCGTGGGAGGATTCGTCAGTTTGTTCATGAACGCTGAGTATGTGATTACTGATTCGTTCCATGGCACTGCGTTCTCTATGAATCTTGGACGCAAATTTGTTGCAATCAGTCCTGGACGTTTTTCTGGACGCATTATGAATTTGCTTGGTATGACTGGAGAGACACGGCATTATCTTGATGATTGGCGCGATCTTGACATCGCTAATCAGCCAATTGACCATGCGCATGTAGCACAGGTGTTGGAGACAAAACGGACTGAAACCAAGGCATTTTTGGTCAAAGCTATCAATGAGTAATCCAATAAGCATTGAGGGGTAAAAGCATGTACACCGAGATTAAACCATATCAAATTATTATCCAGTTGCTCAAGGAACGTGGTATTCGTCATTGCGTTCTTTCCGCCGGCTCGAGGAATGTGCCTTTTGTCCATTCAATCGAAGAGGACCCTTTTTTCAAGTGTTATTCCATTACTGATGAACGTAGCGCGGGATATTTTGCTCTAGGTCTTTCACAACGCATTCATGAGCCAGTGGTTATTTCCTGTACTTCTTCTACGGCAACATGTAATTATTGGCCTCCTGTGGCTGAGGCATATTATCAGCATGTACCGTTAATTGTGCTGACTGGTGATCGTGATTATGAAATGTTGGGACAATGGGAAGATCAGATGATTGACCAAGTTGACATGTTCGATCGGCATGTTCGCAAGTCAGTGAATCTTCCAATTGTTCGTGATGATGATGATTACATCTACTGCCGTCGTTTGGTTAACGAAGCTTTGTTGGAACTTAATCATAATGGTACTGGGCCAGTGCATATCAATGTTCCAATGAAATACTACAGCACGACTTTTCCGTTGCATTCGTTACCGGAGGTGCAGGCCATTCACCGAGTGGATTGGAACTCTTCTCAAGATGAATGGCAGGAAAAGGTGAATCAGCTTGCAGCTGCTAAGCGTATTCTCGTGGTATGTGGTCAGGAAAGCTATGTTTCTGATGAGCAACAGCGGCAGATGACTGAGTTCTTCCATAAGTTCAACAGTGCGATTGCTGTGGACTACATGTCGAATATCGAATGTGAAGGTACATTTAATCCTTCTGTCTGCATGGATACTCGTTACGTGAGTGACAAGAAGTTCGAAGAGCTGTTGCCTGATATTGTGATTTCGTTCGGTGGTATGGTATTTTCTGGGCTGAAGGCCATGCTATTGCGTTATCACGGCAAATATGAGCATTGGCTGGTTCAAGAAGATGGCGAGGTCTGCGATTTGTTCAAGAGCCTGACCACTATTTTTGCCTGTACCCCTGAGTACTTCTTTAAGTATTTTAATGAACATGTCGAAAACGGTATAGCCAATGATATGAAATATCATAATGAGCTTGTTGATTATGCTGATTCTGTAAAATATCCTGACTTCGGATGGTCTAATATTTATGCCATCAAGAACGTTGTTACGCGTATTCCTTCAGAATCATTGTTGCACTTGAGTATAAACAATGCTATCCGTATTACTAATTTCTTTAAGCTTCAACCACATGTGAAGGTATATGCCAACATTGGAACTCATGGTATTGACGGTTGCCTTCCCTCATTCCTTGGTCAAGCTGTCGCAGATTCTGATACACCAAGTTTCTTGGTCATCGGAGATTTGTCCTTCTTCTACGGCATGAATGCATTACGTTCTCGTCATATCGGCAAGAATGTACGCATTCTTTTGCTGAATAACCATGGCGGTGAGGAATTTTATTACAATGGTATGTGGCGCAACAAAGCTAGCGATTTGCATACCACTGCGCGGCATAACGCTAAGGCAGAAGGTTGGGCAAAGTCCTGTGGGTTTACATATCTGACTGCTTCAGATAAGAAATCATATGATGCTGCAGTCGATCAATTTATGGATTCAAGTGTTGAAGGACCGATATTATTTGAAGTCTTTACTGAGATGAGTACGGATGCACAGGCGATTTATGATTTCTATGATTTGAGTCGCCCGCGTGATTTTATTTCTGAAGTCAAGCGTAAGGGCAAAGAATTCGTTAAGAACACGATTGGCAAGGAGACTGCTCTCAAAATTGCTGGTTCTTTAGGCGTCAAGCTTAAATAAACTAACGAAGAAGGTACAAGACATGAATCTTAATAACGCACTAAAGAAAGCTGCGCGTTTTGTGCTCGCTGCAGGTCAAGCGCCTGTTCACATAACCGTAGGAGCAGTTAGTCCCTCTGGCATGCTTGCTGGACGTCACATTGTTATTACTGGAGGTGGGAGCGGAATTGGTCTGGCTATGGCAAGGAAATTCGTTTCCCAAGGTGCCAGTGTTCTTATCGCAGGTCGGAATAAGGAAAAATTAGAAAAAGCGGTGTCTTCACTTGGTGGGAATGCCCAATATTTGGTTTTTGATGTGTCAAAGGTCGAAAATGATTGTGATTTTGTTGTACGGGCGGAATCAATCTTGGGAGGCTTCGACGGCTTGGTTTGCAATGCGGGCCTTTCATTGCATGAAGGTGACTTCCGACATGTAACTCCTGACAAATTTGATGCCCAATTCAATACGAATTTTCGCGGTGCTTATTTTCTTGCCCAGACATTCCTTGAGCATTTGGAGGAGCATAAAAGGCAAGGAGATTTACTGTTTATTTCCTCAGAGACTGCAGATCATGCTGTTGATATCCCTTATGGCTTGACAAAATCTGCAGTCAATTGTTTGGGGGGGGGGGTTTCCCGAAAATTGTATGCAAAAGGGATTCGGGTCAATGCCATTGCTCCTGGTGTTACTGCAACGGCGATGACCAAAAACTATGCAGATGTCTCTGATGGTAATTATGCCAACGAATCCCATGCAGGGCGAGTGTTTTTACCAGAAGAGGTTGCCGAAGTCGCGTGCTTCTTGATGAGTAACGCTTCACGCTGTATTAGTGGCGAGGTTATTCATGTAAATGGCGGTAATCACTTAGGATAAGGTGCGATATTAAGTAGTTTAGCTAGGTTCTTATCCATGGAGTCTTGATAGAAAGTTTGTAATATGTCCGCTAAGCAATTAAGGGTACTGCAAGTAGTGCCATCTTTGAGCCGTGCAGCCGGGGTGTCTCGGTTTGTATATAACATGGAACGCTATCATGATGAAAAACGTGTGCACTATGATTTTATGCATCACGCTATTCGAGATGGCGTATACATGCATAAGAAACGTTATGATGAAGAGCTAAAAGCTAGGGGATGCTCTGTTTACCCTGTGAATTATGCTGGTGATAATCTTAGACGTTTCATGAGTGAAGTGCATGAGGCGTTCGAAAAAGTTGGATTCAATTACGACATTGTGCATTGCCATATGCCGAACTCTGCATTTTGTGTGCTTCGGGAAGCTGAACTGGTCGGTATAGAGCATCGTGTGTTGCATAGTCATTTGAACAACTCTTCTGACAAGTTTTTGCATCGGCTACGTAATGCTCCGCTTAATGCTATCGGCAAGCATTATGCCACTGACTGTATTGCCTGTTCTGATGATGCCGGTCGATTCCTGTTCGGCTCGCGACCATTTACTGTGATTAATAACGGCATTCCACTAGAACAATTCGCCTATGATTCAGAATCAAGGAAGCTGCTTCGTTCTGAATTAGGAATCAAAGAAACAGATCCAGTTGTGGGCTGTGTGGGCAGGCTCGTTAAGCAAAAGAATTATCCTTTTGCCGTTCATGTATTTGCCAAGTTTCATGAAGCTTTTCCTGACGCTAAGATGCTGATTCTCGGTGATGGTGATGATCGAGAAGAGCTTGAGGGAATAATCACATCCGAGCATCTTTCAAATGTGGTGATACTAGCCGGTGTCCGTGAGGACATCAATAAACTTTATTCGGTGATGGATGTTTTCTTTATGCCATCGTTATATGAGGGTTTGCCGGTTTCTGCCGTAGAAGCGCAAGCGGCAGGTTTGCCATGCATGTACTCATATAATGTACCAAGGGAGACTGATATCACAGGTACAGGTACTTTCCTTTCTCTTGATGCTGATATTGATAAATGGACTAAAACCTTGGAAAACACTTTCAATAGAGGAAGGCTGACAGACAATCCAGCATTGCTAGAGCAACGAGGATATTCCGCAAAAGCCAATGCTGAGCTTCTCATGCAGCACTATGAACGATTGATGGAAAGTAAATGACGTCCTATGAGCACACGGTCAAATTATATTCATCAAGGTGTAATTAGTGAATCCCGAAACAAGAAACGGCTACCGGTGAGGCATGCGTTCAGCCGACCCCTTCGTTTTATGCCGATTTATTATGTTTTGTTTACTATTTACTGTGCATTGAATCTTTTGAAATTTACATCTTTTCAAGAACTGTCATGGATGAACATTGGCCTACTGTACCTTTTGATTCGCATAGTGAGCACATTAGTGCTCGGGGTCAGAATTCTTGTGCAGAGGTTTCAGGCTAAGCAGTATGCTCTCTGTCTTGTGGTGGGAAGTTGCGTGCTAGCATCAACTTTTATATCAGGAAGTTGGAATATTCTTCTCCTATTGTTATTTCTTATTGCTGGTCGTGAAGTTGATTTACGTAAAATCGCCATTTGTGTTCTTTGTACCAATGTTGCGGTTATTTTTTTGACAGTTATTTGCGCGAATAATGGAATTATAAAAAAAACAACATTTATTGCGGGGAATGGAATGCCGGAGCGGCAAGCTTTTGGCTTTACTCATCCTAATCTATTCGGTTTAGCTGTTGTAACGGCTTGTTGCGCTTATGCTGTTTTACAATATCGCAAATTCGGATGGAAGGATTTATTAATTTATGGTGTTGCATTTTATGCATGCTATGAATTAGCTTATTCGCGAACTTCAGCCATTTCAATCTTACTGATTGTATTCTTGTCGTTGTTCGTTACTATTGACAAGCATGGCCGTTGGGATAAATTAATCCTTGTCTTAGGTTCGTTGGCTTTTCTGGGTTTAAGTCTATTTTCTATATGGCTTATGGTTTATTTCAAACCGTCGATTTCTTGGATGAGCAACTTGAATTCTATGATGACTGGACGTCTTGATTTAATGCATCATTACTTTGAAACATATGGGGTCCATATGTTTGGTTTTGATTTTTCCAAGATGCAAGAAAATTATCGTGGATATTATGACACATTTATTTGTGATAATGCTTTCGCGCACGTTGTTCTGGAATCCGGTATTGTAGTTGCCGCTCTTTTATTCCTTGCTTATGAATATGTTCTGCTGAGAGGCCTGATAGTGTACGGTGAGTTAACTCCAGAGTTGTTTGGGTTGATAATATTTGCTTTTGTTGCCTTTAGTGAATCTGGGGCATTTTGGGTTTGCGTGAATTTCTGTCTTGTTGCTTTGGCTAAACCTTTCTTTAGTCTATATAGTAAATTACCAAATAACAACAAATAGCCAAAAAAACTTATATATTTTTTCGTTAATAATATCTGAGAGTATTATGGAGGAATGGGGAAAATGAAAACAGATTATTGGGGAGTTGCAGAACGTAAATTACGTGAATATACAAATCCTTGGTTCGCCTCTGTAAGACGGATGAAACTTAATCGTGCTGATTTTACTGTTATATCTAATAATTGTTGGGCTGGGTCAGTATATAGATATTTTGGCCTTCCATATTTATCACCGACTGCTGGATTATATTTTTTTGCCTCTGACTATATAAAGTTTGTTTCAAATTTACAACATTATGTCAATTCAGAACTGGAATTTGTTCCTGCGGTCGGTTCTGCTCATGCAGATGTGTTATCTCGTCGAAATGAGTCAGATAAAGTAGTTGCAAAACTTGATGATATCGAAATTGTTTTTTTGCACTATCCAACTCCCGAAGAAGCAGCGAAAAAATGGAAACGTAGGTGTGCTAGAATTAATTGGAATAATTTGTTTATTAAATTTAGTCAGATGAATGAATGTTCTGATCAAGATATTCGTGCTTTTGATGCCTTAGATTTCCCCAATAAACTATGTTTTATTACTCATCCAATGGAAGATGTACAATGCGGCATTCCGTTCCCAAGTCCTTCCGATGATGAGATTCTCAATGATACGGATCGATTCCATCATGGATTTAATCTGATTGAATGGCTTAATAGTGACCCAGCTGTTTACACTCTTTCGGATGGGAAGGCGTAAGATGCAACGAGTTCTGCAAGTTGTAAATATCATGGACAGAGGCGGTGTGGAAACACTGCTGATGAATATTTATCGTAAAGTAAATCGTGAATCTATTCAATTCGATTTCCTAACCCATCCTTACGACCAAGATTATTCATACGAATATGAGTCTGAGATACTTTCGATGGGCGGTCAGATTTATAAGGCACCTAGTTTCAGTCAGAATCCGCATGACTATCAAACATATATTGAGGATTTTTTCCGGAATCATCCTGAGTATACTGTCATCCATGCGCATAATCTAGACTCGGCTTCTTTGGTGTATATGCGTGAGGCAAAGAAAAGTGGACGATATCTTATTGCACACTCACATAATACTAACGATCACGGTGGAAGACTCAAACGACAGATGCTTCAGATTTGTCATCATATAGTTCGACGTTATCCTGACCATTTTTATGCATGTTCCAAGCAAGCTGCCGAATTCGCATTTGGTAAAAAAATTGCTTCGTCTTGTAATTGTGAAATATTCTACAATGGTATTGATCTTGCTCGGTATTGTGTTAATGAAATCGAACATAATACCGCGCGTAAGAAACTATCTCTGGATGTAGACGGTCCTGTGTTCGGTACTGTTGGTCGCTTGCTTTCTCAGAAGAATCATACATTTCTACTTGATGTCTTTGCGGCTATCCTGCGTCGTGAACCTTCTTCCATATTAATTATTGTCGGTAAAGGTGATTTGCGAACTACGCTGGAGCGGAAGGCGAAAGACCTTGGAATTTCACAGCATGTCCATTTCGCTGGTTCGGTTCCTAATGTTCCGGATTATCTTAAGGCGTTTGATGTTTTTCTATTCCCTTCTCTATATGAGGGATTAGGCATGGCTGCTGTGGAGGCTCAAGCATGTGGTCTACCTACGTTGATGTCAGATGAAGTTCCATCTCTAGCTGCATGTACTGATCTTGCTGAGTTTATTTCCTTGTCTGCTGATGCGGAAAAATGGGCAGATGAATCGCTTAGGGCATATCGGGAATCCATTGGGCATCGATCAGATCGTATTGAGCAAGTGCGTGATGCTGGATTTGACATTAATGAAATTGCAAAAAAATTATGCTCTTTTTATAATAATCATAATAGTAATTGATTTTCGTTAGAGTTCTACTTCTTGTATCTAAATTATAGTAGAGGTGTTTTATGGTCGAATATAAAATAAATACAACAAAAAAAGATGTAATATGGAACTATATAGGAACTATTGTTTCTATATCAAGTAATTTTATTTTTATTCCATTATTACTTATTTTCTTGTCCAGCGAGCAGATTGGTTTGTGGTACGTTTTTGTGGCCATAGCTGGCTTTGCTCAACTTCTTGAGTTTGGTTTTACTTCAACACTTTCTCGTAATATTTTATATTCATTAAGTGGAAAGCATGCACTGGTTAAAACTGGCCTTGCTTCTGACGGAGGTTCAAGAGAAACTGACTGGCATTTGTTCAATGTAGTACTTAAGACATCAAGGATTATTTATTCAGTAATCGGTGTTCTTGGGCTTTTCCTATCAGCTACATTTGGAACTGTTTATATAGCATCTGTTACAAATGATTTCTCGATAGGACACTCTTTTCTTTCTTGGATTATCTTTGTAGCTTCAATTTTTACTAATCTCTATTTTCTTTATTGCTTGACTTTTTTGCGTGGTATTGGTGATGTTGCAGGAGAGAATAGATCGAAGACGATTGCTCGGTTAGGTCAGTTCTTAATTACTACTATTCTTCTCATTGCAGGTCTACAAATTCTTGCTGCGGCTATTGGATATTTTATGTATGGCCTATTGTTGCGTTTGTTTGCCTTAAGAGCCTTCAATAAACATATTGATATTAAACATGGCATTTTGTCAGACATCAAAAAAATATCAAAAGATGAAGTGAAAGAAACTTTGAGAACGGTTTCCTTTGTTGCGTCTCGTGATGGTCTTGTGTCTGTTGCATGGTACGGTGCTACACAGGCAATGACTCTATTGTGTTCCGCTTTTCTCGGACTTTCAGAAGCTGGGACATACTCAGTTATGATTCAGCTTACTAGCGGTATATATAATGTCTCAAGTGCCTACATGCGTTCGTTTTTTCCCTCATTCCAGTCTGCTTATGTCAAGGGGGATCTTACTGTGCAACGTTCGATTATTGCTCGAGGGTTGTCTTGCTATATAGCGATGTTTGCATTGGGCACTGCATGCGTTACCATATTTCTTCCATTTCTGGTCCTTTTTAAATCCGATTTTATCTGTGATCCAGTTCTCTATTTAGGTTTGTCTATATATATGTTCTTGCTGAATCAGCATTCACTTTTCTGCAATGTCATTGTTAACATGAATGAAATCCCCTACTTTAAGGCATATCTCATCTCAACGTTGGCGGGATTGGTTTTGAGCTGTATTCTTTGCGCCTACTTTAAATTGGGAACTTGGGGCTTGGTATTGGGACAAATGCTTCCACAGCTTGCATATAACAATTGGTATTGGCCTGTGTATGTGATGAAAAAAATTAAGTCTACCTATCTTTCTACAGTCGCTGCCGGTCTGCAATGGTGGTTTTCCAAATTTAAGGGTAAGTTGAATCTTATCCTGTCATGAGCTGGTTGTTGGAGCGGGCTGATTTTTGTTCCGCCCTCATAGTGAGGCGGCTTGTGGCGCTTGGTTCGTTTAGTACTCGGTTTCCGGTGGGTAGTGCTCGAAAAGTTGCGCATTTGGATCATCACCGCGCCATGGACGGGCGAGATCACATTTGCACATACTTTCGGGCACTACCCCTTTTGAGGGGAATGTCGGAAAGAGGCGGAGAGACGAAAGGGAAACAATTATGGCATTAAAGGACACGGCTTCTCATAAGATTGGACGGCCCGGCCGACGGATTCAAAATGGGGGGGGGGTGTTCCTATGTTTTTGTCAACTCCTTGGGGAGTTGACGTGTCGGGATTCCGGTTGGCTGTCGTGGGCGCGCTTCGCCCTGCCGGTGGCGTCCGGCGTCCTTTCCCGTGTGGCCGATTCAGGCTACGAGGGCTGGTTCCTGGTAGAGGACGCCGTTTTTGAGCATGCTGTAGATTACGTCGCAGCGTCGGCGCGCGAGGCAGATGACAGCGGCGTTGTGGTGCTTGCCCTGTTCGCGTTTGCGCTTGTAGTAGGCGATGGACGGCGGGTGTTTGGCGGACGCGACGAACAAGGACTGCCACAGCGCGTTCCTGAGGCGTTTGTTGCCCCGTCTGGAGGGTCTCTCGCCCTTGATGCTGGTGCCGGACTGGCCGGTGGCCGGAGCGATGCCGGCGTAGGCGGCCA
>OBZC01001641.1_pt1 | contig 12881 bp, 17 predicted proteins | sample 1538231 | NCBI WGS metagenome assembly OBZC01 (sample SAMEA2580225, study PRJEB22360) | human gut metagenome | biome: human gut; feature: human-associated habitat; material: faeces | place: Denmark | collected 2008/2010 | reverse complement strand
GACTGCTCCCTTGACGCCCTGCCCCACTTTACCGAGGGCAATGGATAGCGGTGCAATCGCTGCCACGAATAACCCGACTTTGATGATTGTCTGCTGTTGCCCCTCGTCCAGTGAGCCGAACCATTCACACAACGCTTTGACTTTATCTGAACACTGGTCAATGATTGGTGCTGCCGATGTGAGAATCGTCTGACCAAACTGCATCACGGTGTTTTTCAACTCATTGAGTGTCACCTTGATGTCGTATGAGGTTGTTTTCATTTTGCCGAACGCCGTATCTGTCGCACCCGTGGAGTTCCGCATCTGTCCGAGGGTGGTGTTGAACGTGTCCGCACTATCACCCAGTAGAATGAGACCTGCTTTTGCCGCCTCTGATGACGAGAACATATCGCTCATTGAGAGGTTCTGTTCCTTTGCTGCTCCGTCTACGATGGCAAGAACGTCCGAGAGACTTGCTCCATCTGCCATCAATTCCTTGAATGACTTTCCGGTCTTTTCTCTTAGAATCACGTCGGTCGTGCTGCCAGTCTTTCCCAACTCGTTGAGCATCGAGTTCATGTATGTCGTCGATTCTGCTGTCGCAACACCGTTCGCTGTCATGATTGCATATCCTGCACATAGCTGGTCGAGTGCTACGCTGTTAGCGTTCGCCGTCGGGATGACTTTACCCATTGCAGACGATAACTCTCCAACGGTCGTTTTGCCGAGATTCTGTGTCTGAATGAGCATGTCCGACACGTTTGTGACCTGTTCTGCCGATAGACCGTAGGCGTTCATGATTGTGGTCAGTACGTCGAGGGTGTCTCCGGATTCCGCAAATCCTGCTGTTGCCAGTTTCGTGGACTGACGGACGAAATTAACTGCATCTCCTGTTTTCTGACCTGCACTGATGGCGTTGTATACGTTGTCAGCAATGTCTCCTGCTGCAATTCCTGTCTCATTTGACAGGTCTGTGATTGCGGTCGACATGTCTCCGACTGACATTTCTCCGGTATCCATAATCGTGGAAACCTTTGCCATCGAATCCTCGAAGTCCACCGCCATCTTTGCAGCACCAGTCGCAAAGGCTGCGATGCCTGTCGACACAACGAGCATCTTTTGACCGAATACCTCAAGTTTTTGTCCTGCTTTATTGCATCCGTTTGCAAGTGCATCCAGTTTATGATTTTGCAGTTCCTTGTTGACGCTCTTGAGTTCCCCCTCCATCGAATAGAGTTTTGCCTCCGCATTATTGCAGGCGATCGCCTGCCTGTTCAACGCATTCTCTGTCTGATTGATTGAACTCTCATTCGTTTTCAACTCTGCCTTAAGTTTTGTCAGTTCTTCCTTGAGTTTCTTTGTTTCCTCCGAACTCTTTCCGGTTGCCTGTGCGGAATCTTCATAGGCTTTTTTTGCAGCCTCAACTTTCGTTTTCAGTTCGTCATGCTTGCTTTTCTGCTCTGACAGTTTTGTGGAGAGTTTTCCATACTGGTCTCCTGCCAGTTTTACAATTTCTTTTTGGAGTTTTATCTTTGCTGATAAATTCTCCGCTTTGCCCTTGAGGATGTCGGTTTGAGAGCCGAATGCCTTTGCTTTCGCCTGCGTCGCTGTCCATTGGCTCGCCAATGCTTTCGCCTCGGCTGCCATGGACTTCATTGTTTTTTGATATGAATTAGCGTCCGCAGTCGCTTTCACGCTTACATAAGCCATTCAGTTCCCTCCTCTCCTACTGTTTCTCGTTTATTGTCTTGATTGCAAATTTCATGTAATCAAGCAATGCCACGATGTCAGTCTCAAGGCATTGACTGTATGAATTATTCAATAATTTTATTGCTATCTGAATCACTCGGTCGATATTGTCTGAGCACACCTCCCACATGTTTCTTTTCCGTTCGTCTGTATCCTCATACCCGTTCTCACGGTCATATTCGTCGAATGCTGATGTTTCCTGTTCCACAGGTTCGTCATCCATCAATTCCAAAAACTTCGGTGTGATGACGTTTTGCATCACAAAATGAATTGATTTCGCTGCAACCATCACCTCGGTGATGTCTGTTTCTCCCAGTTCCTCAAGTGACATCCTGCTGCCGAATACATCCTGCACAATCTTTTGATTGAAAAACAGGGCATCCGACAGTTTCTCACTGCTATTTATTTTCATGAGTTGAGCATATTTCCGATATTGCCCGACTGTTATGCTATTCACGAAATACTTTTCATCTTTGCAGGGGATGTATATTTCCGGCATCACTTGACGACGGTAAAATTTTCTTGAATCTTCTCCATTTTTTTCTGAATCTTTTCTGCGATGTCGATGTCGACCACCATAAACTCGGTGATAATCTCGTCAGCAGAAAGACCGATTTCCGGATTTTTCAATTCCTCAATCGTGAACTGGTCGCCGTAGAGACGGACAACCCACTCACACATCAACTGAATGTGTTCTCTCTTGTATCCGCTCTGCTGTGTGCCGTTTATTGCCTCAGACGCATCCAAATAGTCCATGTAGTCATCTGCCCCGATTTTAGGCATCGTGTACTTTTTCCGATTGATTACAATTTCATGTTTTGCCATTTTATTTCCCTCCTGTTATCTGCTGTTAGCTAACCCTTAACCGTTGCCTGTTCTTTTTCCTGCACCTTGCTGAACCAGTCCTTGATTGCTGTCGCTGCATCCACATCCTCGGCAACGAGGTTACTTTCATCGACTACAATCTGATAGCGACCATCTTTCTGACGGTCATAGAAATCGCCCTTGATGGTGTTGCTCTTAACTGCGATTTTTTCTGCCTGTGTCTCAAATTCATCATCGAGACCCTGTCCGAATTTTCCGCAGTAAAGCCATGTAAATTCATACTTTCCATTGCGTCGTTTGGTTCTGAATCCGAGAGCGAGTTCCGGTGCAAGGTCATCCTTGCTCTTGATAAGGAATCCGTTCTTAAATAACTGTCCGAACAGCATTGCTCTGTCCTGTGGTGCAAGGGATGCGAGTTCAATTTCCACCTCTGTTCCCTCGTATGATGTGATTGTGTCCTCTGTACCGTCGTCAGAGTAGACCTTTTCACTTGACCATTTGTCTGAAATTTTTGCATTGACCGCTCTTGCCAGTTTGACCGGAACGCCTGCTACATACGCTGTCTGCGTGTTCTGAGTTAATAATGCAGCATAGATGTCCCTCAATCCGCAATATCTGCTCCGTACGATAGGTGTTACCTCTTCCATTTTTATTCCTCACTTTCTTCGTAAAATTTATTGAATCGTTGTGCTTTCATGTATATTCCATTTTGAGGTGTGGAATCGTCTGCATTCCTTGCCTCAAATAAGAATCCACTTGCTTTCATTAGTTTCTTGATTTTCGCTGCAAGTTCAACCTCGTCATTCTGAGAAAAGATTGTCACCTGCACCGTAATTTGAACGCCCTCGGCAGTGTCGTCCGAATGGCTGTCCTCAGTTTCACCGCAATCCCACAATGTCACATGTGTCTCTTTGATGTCCTCTCTGTACCATCCTTGCACTACTTGTATGCCGGACTTTTCTACCTCCTGCAACGCCTCGGCTGCGTCCTTGATGATGTCATTCATTGAATCACCCCACAGTCTTGTCCAAATAGTCTTGATATTCTCTTTCTGCGATGCTCTGAATCTGCCCCTCTGCTGCACGACCTGCCTTGTATATAAACTCTTGAGGCGGTCTTTTCACCGTTCCCCAGTTTATAAATTTCACATAAAAGTGCTCGCTGTTATCCGCTTTCGTCCATCCCACATCTGCCTCGGCTCTCGTTCCGCTCACTTTTACCTTTTCGAGTGGAACTGCATCCGCTGCATGACCGGACGGGTGAGATTTCGAGCCGAACCCTCGCCCCGACAGGTCTTGATTTCTTGATTTCGGCATCTTGCTCGACATCTCTTTTTGAATGATTGGTTGTGCCTTGGTGACGATACTCTTGTTCAGACCTTGAATCTCTTTCTCGGTCGCACATTGTTCCAGTGCTTTAACAAGTTCGTCGATGCCTTGAAACTCCATCTCAATCCGCATTTCATCGCCTCCGTGTCATATTCTGACACCTATGAAACCCGATTGCACTTGAGGAGATATTTGCTCTCGCTCTCCACGGGAATCATGGAAAAGATGTCATATTTTTCGCCCTTGAAGATGACCGAATACTCTTTGTGATGCATCCACATCGCCTCGGTTTTTTTACATCTTCTCACTTTGAAAACTGCTGTTTCCTCAAGCGACTGCTGCAATGCCTCATATTTCTCATTGCTCAACAGGTCAGATACGTCGCACCAACATTTGAAATGCTCCTCCGATGTGGATTTGTTTCTTCCATCCACCACGATGGTGGTCTCTTTCATGATTGTGATTCTGCCTGCTGCCATCATGCACCTCCGTACATCTCTTTGAGTAACATTGAGGAGACTGCATGTTGCATCACCCTCGTGTCCTTGCTGAATTTTTCTCGGTTGTCATATAAATCTTTGACCGAAACGAGCAGGAGGAGGCGTTGCCGTGATGACAGGTTCTCGGAATCAAAAGTCGGAATCAGTTCCGACATTTCCTCAAGGGTTGTGTCAATCATCAATTCAAGAATATCGTCGTCGTCTTCGTAGTCGATGCGACTGTATTTCTTGCAATCCTCAAGTATTTTCGCACGATATTCTTTCAATTCTTCATCCGTCATCGTTGCACCTGCTTTCTATGAATGGGCGGTCACAATGACCGCCCTGCTCTCTTGTTAGCCTGCAACATTCTCGGTGATTTCGCCCTTGATGACTGCTGCCTCGTCAACAGGCTGCACATCGAAACGGTCACGCACCTTGATTCCGGTCATATCTTTCTCCCACAATCCTGCTGCCTTGTCATTCATGTCAATGGTCATGACATTGCGGTCAAATAATGTGATAGCCTCTTTCAAGTCACCGATATACACCGGATGCTTGTATCCTGTCACCACTTCGGCGTTTTTGATTTCTGTGGACTTGATGACCTTATTGGATACCTTGACAATCGGATACTTGCCGAATAACAACATCTGAGTTGCCATTGTCGGGTTTGGTTGCAAGATGTACTTGCCATCTGCATCCTTTAACTTGTCAAGATAGTTGTATCCACTCTGATTGGTGATGACCATGGAACTGGTTGCGATTGCAGGGTCGAGGGATACGTTGAACACATCCTTGAGGCTGTCGATTGTAGAGATAACGACCTCTTTTCCTGCTGTCATGGCATTCAGTACCTTGAGAATCATGGCGTTTCGGGTTGCCTTTGTCTTTTTGGCAATCCATTTGTTGATGTACGCCATGACATTGGCTGCTGTGTCCTCAAAAAGTTCGGCGGTGAGTTTTAAGATACCGCCCTTTTTCTTAATGGCATACTTAATAGCTTTGAACTTAGGTTCATCCATTCCGGGGAAGTCTGCCTCCTCCTCCACGTTGTCGAACGGTACGGATTCCGCATCAACCTCGATATTTCTCGAACCGCTCTTTGTGGTTACGCCCTCAACATTGACATACTGCTCAAGGTTGTCATCTGAGCGTCTCAGTTCGATGATGTCTGTTCTGATGTCCTCCGGAATGGTGACGCCGATTCCCATTTCTCCGTCCTTGTTCGCTGTTGTATCTGAGGACAGTGCGTCCTTGTAGACCGTCACATCTGCCTCGTCCGGCTCTCTTTTTAAGAAACCACACTTGACAATATTGACGAACGCTTTCACAAGGTTCTTTTTCTTGCTTGCCTTGTCAACCGCTCCTCCGGTGATGTCTTTTGCTCTGCCATTGTTGAGGCTGCCCTCGATGCCATCGAGGTCATCATCCTCAAGGTCTGCCAGTAAATTGAACTTGTCCTGTAATTCCACAAGTTCAGCTTTTGCTTTCTTTGCCTCGTCCATCTTGCCCTCGTTTGCAAGAGAACGAACGGCGTTCTTTTTGTCGTTAATCTGCTTGAGCAGTTTCTGCATTTCTTTGTTCATTTTGAATCTCCTCTCGTTTTAGATTCCGTACTCGTCCAAATCGGCGAGCAACTGTTCCTTTTCCTGTTGCATTGCTTTTTCCTTTGCATCTTTCTCTCGTGCATCCAATGCAGCGATGACGGCATTCACAACGTCCTGTGTGCTCGTCTTTTTTAGATTCTCCGGAATATTGTTGTATTTCTCAAAGAAATCGGATGCACATGCTGCAACTGCTGCCTGCTCCTCAATCTCGACGTCGAAATACTGTGCGACCTCATTGCCATTCATCCATGTTTCATTGTCCACAAGCGACTGAATTGTCTCTCTTGACACTCCGTCCTTTGCGTGTTCCATGTAGATGTCGAGAATGGATTCCTCACATTTATCTAACTGAGCAATCACATCCTTGAAGTCGTTGGCGTTGCCCCATGCAATACACAACGGCTTGTGTACCATGCACTGAGCACCGGATGCGAAATGTAATTCGTCGCAGGCGAACATGATGACCGATGCGATACTCGCTGCCATTCCGTCCACATATCCGGTCTTGTGACCCTCATGTCGTCTCAACTGGTTATAGATTGCCAGTCCTGCAAACACATCACCGCCTCCGGAATTGAAATAGATGTCGATGTCCTCGAAACTATCCAACTGATGCAGGAAATCAGCTATATCCTGCGGACACTTGTTCTCCTCGTACCACTCAGATTCCCATGTTGCTGATACAATGTCGCCGTAAAAGTAGAGCGAGCATTTCTTTTTTTCTTCGTCCTCTTTCAAGTCCAAATATCCAACTTTATCCGCCTGTCCGGTTCGTTTGTTTTTCTTTGTAAAATCAAACCTTTTCATCTTCGGCATTCCCCTCACCTCCTTTCACGTCATCCTCCTCGGTCGTTTGCTGACCATCTTTTTCGGCGTATTGAACGCCTGCTTTTTCAAGAGGAATCACGTTTCCATTTGCATAGAGACGGTCACCTCCCTCGGCATTTGACATGTCGAGTTTTCTTCTTGCCTCGTTTGGCGTGACAATACTGTTCTTGACACCGTTGGAGAGGTACTCCATCTGTGTCTTTGAATCAGTTCGGAATAATACTTTTTCATTGAATTTGTAATACTTACCCTCGTCCTGTTGGTCGGGCGTCAACAGTTTGTAGTTGATTTCCTCCTCGTACTGTTTGATGACAAACAATTCCGTGTCGACGTAGAATGACAACTGCTGCATTTCCGAGTTACTGTATGACGATTTTTCATAGTCATTTATCTGATTCGGTTTGACACCGAATGCTGCTGCAATTTGCAGTGATGTGTATTTTTTCAGTTCAAAGAACTGCGAATCAGTCAACTTGATGTCGAGCGGTGTCAATTTCATTCCGAGCGGAACAGGCAGGATTCGTCCGGTGTTCTTTGCACCGCTGCCGAACTCCTCGAATGATTCTCGGAGTGCCTCTTTTGCATTCTTGTCAAGAGTTCCTGTGTATTCCAGTACCGCCTTTGCGGATAGTCCGGATTCATACATCTTATTCATGAAATCCTGTGACGCACCTGCACCGTTGACCGTATCCCTCAATATTTCCTGCACTGGTAGTCCTGTGATGCCATTGAGACTGTGTGATGTCTTGAAATGCAGTACCTCGTCAGTATTGAAAATGTATCTCTTTCCGGACGTCGGGTCTGTGTAGACGTACCACAACCGCCCTGCTCCGGCGAATATTCCTGCATCGTCGACAATTATCTGAACACAGTTCGACTGCATCACCCACAGGTCAAGTGTTTTCAATTCTCCTCCGAACTTTTTCCGGTCGAATTTCCTGCGTACATATACATACGCATTTCCGAAATGGTTTCGATTCATCTCAACCGTGTTCCAAAAAACCGTTGGTGTCATGAATGGATTCGGTCTCGTCTTGAGCAGACGTGAGACATCCGTGTCCTCCGGTTCAATGATGCCCTCCTCTGTCTTTTGATAGTATTTGACGGGCATCTTTGCCAGTGTTTCACTCAACATCTTGAGGCAGGTGAAATATGTCACCTCTGAGGTTGGTTTTCTCCTAGTCGCCCCGAAAAGTCCGAGGAACGTATCTGAGTTGATTGAGAATGTCTTGTATGACGATGGTTCTGTCACATTTGACACCACATTCCTGCTCCTCCACTTTTCCAGTAAGTTGCTATATGCTGTTTTGAATGGATTCATCGGTTCTCACCTCCGTTCTCTGTGTATTTTTCTTTCATGGCAAGCCATTCATTGACGAACTCATTTGCATCCGGCTTGTATTCGTCTTTCATTGCGAGTTTCCATGCGTCGATAATCGCATCAATCGGGTCGATTCTGTCCTCGCTGATGTCCTTATCAATCTTGATTTCGCCGTAATTGTTCGAGATTGTCTTTGCGTTTGCGATTGACCATGTGAGCAATTCATCGACCGGAACGACTTTCTTTCGTTCTTTTCCGGTCTCCACGCCCTCAATTTCAATATTGCCTGTGAGAATTTCCAGTCTGAAATCGACAGTCGCATCGTTTAATTCTTTCGCTGTCTGTGTGATAGAGATGGAATCCCATCCCATCGACTCAAGGTCTGAGAGGAATGCCGAGGCGTTGTGGGGATCATAACAAATCATCTGAGGTTTGAGGTTGTATTTCTCAATGAGCATCTTCAAATATGACAAGATGTACTTATAATCCGTCTTGATGCCTCCCAGTGTGTAGGTCGGTGTCACGAGACCCCTTTCAATCCATACGTCATACGGTACTTTGTCCGTCTTGATATGCTCGTCGACCCTGCTCGCAGGAATGAACGAGTGTGTCTTGATGAAATATTTCTTGTTTCCATCTTCATCCGTGAACGGAATGACGATGGCGATTGATGTGAGGTCACCGCCGGACGATAAGTCAACGCCGACATAACACTTTGACCCTTTGAAATTCGCCAGTGTTTTGAGGACTGCAAGGCGTTTCCACTTCTTGATGTCCTTGATATACTGGTGATTTGACCACTGAATCCATTGATTCAACTGCTTGACAAGGAAATCTCTCAAGTCCTCGCCACCCATGTCCTTGGCAGTGGATGCAACCGGAATCATATTCTCAAGAGCATCCACATCGAACTCAAGAATCGGGTTCGCTTTTATCCAGTTTTCCGGTTTCCAAATGTCATCATCTTCATTCATCTGAGCGATGTATGCGAACTGTGCATCGTTCTCAAAAACTCCCTTGAGCAGATTGCAACAATACTCATACAGTTTGTAGCACGGCGACTTGAGATCGAATCCTGCCGTCGTGATGACGGAAATCAATGCGGATTTCAATTTCTTGATACCGCCCTCAAGCAGTTTATACATCTGATTCGTCTTGTGAGCATGGTACTCGTCGACAATTCCGAGGTATGGTCTGAAACCATCCATTGACTTAGTGTCTCCGGATACTGCCTTGATGATTGAGTGTGTCAACAGGCAATCAATCGTGTTGTTATGCTCGTGAACCTTGAACCACTCCTGCAACTCCTCGTCGCTGTTTATGAACTTGATGACCTCCTGCAATACAATGTTTGCTTGGTCTTGCTTTGTTGCAGTACAGAACACTTTGCCGTATTTGTATCCGTCAAAATTGCCGTAAAACGCTGCAAGAATACCATTGATGAATGATTTTCCATTCTGCCTGCCTAATTGAACGTAGGACGTTCTGAATCTTCTGTGATGGATTCCCGATTTCGGGTCTGCTGCTTTCTTTCTCCATCCATTCAGAGAGCCTAGAATGAAACATTGGAACGGGTAACATGTGACCCGTTCCTCCTCGTCGCCCTCTGCGATGACGAGTTCCTCTGCGAAATTGATGATTCTTTCTGACTGCTCGACATCAAAATAATAGATATAGGGTGCTGTTTTGGACTTCTCCAAATCATCAAGATGCCTTTGACACGCCAGTCTGACGTATTCTCCGGTATTTATTTTCCCTGTGACGACGTCAACTGCGTACTGTGTGCAGCGGTCTACGGTTTCAACTGTCTTTGCCATAGTTTAGTTTGCATACTTTGCAAACTTATTCTCCGGTTTCGGCTGTTGTGCTTTTGGCACGGCAATCCGGCATCTGCTTGATACTGTCAAGCCGAAATCGCCTGCTCCCTGCCTGCACTGTTTCCAACATCTATCTTGAATTATCAAGAGACGCTCATGCTCTCCATTCACAACCTCTCGTTCTCCGACCTGCACTTGAACTATCGTTCCGGTCTCCTCGTCTTTCTCAGACTTGAAAATCGGTATCATTTCAGTGAGTGGGATTTCTCCCAGTTTCTTGGTCACCTCAAGATATTTCTCTTGAGCAATCAGCAGTCTTGCGAGTGCGTCACAGTCCACATTCGCAATCAGTTTGATTTCGAGCAGTTCTTTCGCAAGTTTCCGGAATTTCTTTTTGAGTTCCGGCGACAGATATGTCGGCGGTCCGACCTTGTCACTTGGTGCAGTGATCTCGGCGTTTTTTCGCTGCTCAATTTCTGCTTTTGTGAGGTGTTTTTTCCCTTTCAAAACCACCAAATCAGTGGGTTGTCTTGTTCCTGCCATGCAACAGCAAACCCCCTTTCCGTCTAGTGTTCGCTGATGTTGTGTCACATTCTGACACCCCTTTCGGATTTGACCCTCTACTGAAATTCTCGTGGGGAGTTTTCTCCGAACCGAATGGGGGGTGCGACTTAGAAACGGTTACCGAAAACTTTTTCGATACCCCCTGCCTCTTTGAAATGACGTTCAATCACCTGCCGAATCCTCGCTTGTGTTGCTCTCATGCTTGCCTTGTCCTTTTTGTATAGTGCTGTGATAGTGTTGTGTGTCGCTATGCTTAAAGGTATAAGGTTCAAAGGATTGAGCCTCTGTTGCCAGTCCTCCTCAAGTTCTATGATGTGATGAATCGGGTCTGATTCTTTGAGCGTTATCAACTCGCCCATCTCGTACAGTGCATAGATGTCAATGTAATCATAGACACTCATAATCACCGGACGAATCTCTCGCCATTCCTTTGACACATAGAACTCTGCTGCTCTTTGGTCTCTCCGTGTGTTGTTATATATCACATGCCTCGACTGCTCTCGTTCCTCACACTGCTCACACAGTCTCATGGTCTGCGGTATCAACTTCCCACACCTGCACACTTTGTATAGCAAACTCTCACCCCTTTCATTGCCTGCTGCCTGTTGTCTCTTTATATAGGGCAGTGGTTTCACATGGTGTCCTGCCGCCCCGATAACAGGAGGGCGAACAGGGCAAGAAAAAAGCGACTGCATCTCTGCAATCGCTCCTTACAACTGTTCACGCTACTATATTACCACTTGAAAACGACCTTTTGTTCCCCATCTTTTCACGGCATTTTCACGCACTTTTCACGGCATTTTCACGCCCTTTTCACGATATTTTCACGCCCTTTTCACGATATTCCTGCAAATATTTGCTATTTATCAATAGCCTTTGCACCGAATAATTTGATTGATAACCGCTCAACCATAGTCTTGCACCACTGTTTCGGTGCATTCTTTCCGCAGTTCCATTTGTCTCTGATGTCCTCGTATGTCTTGCCCTCAATGTATTTCATCTTGAGAGCATCGAACTTGTACTCCTCACCTACTGCATTCGCCTCTTTCTCCAATGCCTCAAGGCTCTTGTTGATATGCTGAAACAGGATGACCGTCTCTGCCTTACATTCTCGAATGGACTTGAGGAACGCTTTCTCTGCCGATATGTTGTAGAGTTCTGCATTCTCCACCTGCGAGGTTTCACTGACCGCCTCCGATATATACCTCTGCATCTCGTTGTAGTTCTCAAGATACATATATGTTTTATCAATGACGGTGACTGTTGCCTGCTCTGCCATTCCTGTTCCCTCCCTTTCTTCTCATAGGCAATCCGTGCATCTTTCGCCAGTTGTTTGATTCCCTGCGGACTGCTGCCTCAAGTGATGCTCTGCCTGCTGCTGATATGACCACACTCACCGGAGGATGCTGTCTGTTGTATTCATCCATTTCGTCGACGGGTGGCGTATCTCTCAAATAGTCGTTTTCCTTTTTCCATACGGTTTCCGGCTCTGAATCCCGTTTCGCCCTGTTGACTGTTGCTTTGTCTGCTGCCTGCTCGACTATCGCCTCGATTTCCTTTTCGCTCTTTCCTGTTGCTCTCAGTCCTTTGACCATATCTGTCAGAACGTCAATCCATCCCATATCAATTCCCCTTTCTTAGTTGAACGGCAATTCCTCGTCGATGCCGTCCGGTATATTCATAAACCCGTCGTTATCTGTCGGGTGTTCTTGCGACTGCTGCCTGTTTCCGGATGATTCTCCCTTGCTCTCAGCGAACTCCTGCTCCTCGATTACCACGTCAGTGGTATATACTTTCTGACCGTCTCTATTGGTGTATGAGCCTGTTTGAATGCGTCCGGTGATTACTACTTTCATGCCTTTCTTGAAATACTTCTCAGCAAATTCTCCGGTTCGTCCAAATGCCACGCACCCGATGAAATCTGCTGACTGCTGCCCGTCTCTATTTCCACGACGGTCGACTGCCAGTGTATAGCGTGTGATGCACATGGATTCCTGTGAACTGTTGCTCTGTGTGTATCGTGATTCGGGGTCTCTTGTCAATCGCCCCATCAATATGACCTTATTCATGAATATCCTCTCTTTTCTCAATCCTGTCTGTGATTGCCGTTGTTGATGTCCTGTCTGTCGCTCTTATCCTTGCCTATCTGTCCGAATACCTTTACCAGTTCCACCAAAAAGGCAAGCAATACCGTCAAGACAATCAGTCCGACCACGATTCCGATTCCGGTCAATATCATGCTCAATATGCTCATTTCTTCTCCTCCTCTTATGCGTGATTATTGAGTTCTTTTGAGAGGTTGAAAAATTTCTCTTTGAACTCCTCATTGCTGCCATTCATGCAGGTTTCAAACATGTCCTCGTAGAGTTCACGGCTCTCGC
>OBZC01001635.1_pt1 | contig 12925 bp, 9 predicted proteins | sample 1538231 | NCBI WGS metagenome assembly OBZC01 (sample SAMEA2580225, study PRJEB22360) | human gut metagenome | biome: human gut; feature: human-associated habitat; material: faeces | place: Denmark | collected 2008/2010 | reverse complement strand
GCGGCGTCCTTGTCCGCCACGTGCACGGCCACCTGCGCCTGTGGCAGCAGCTTGCACGGAGCCGTGAGCTGCGAGAGCGTCTCGCGCTCGGCACGAATCACTTCCATCACGCGCAGCGAGGTCATAATGCCGTCGCCCGTGCGCTCGATATCGCCAAAGATCGTATGGCCCGTCTGCTCGCCGCCCAGGCTGTAGCCGCCCTCGCGCATCTTGGCATACACGTGACGGTCGCCCACGCCGCTGGTCACGGCGCTCAGTCCGGCAAGCTCCAACGACTTGATCAGGCCAAAGTTGCTGGCGATCGTCGGCACCACGGTACCGCCCGAGAGACGCCCGTGCTTGTTCAGGTACACGCCGCACACGTACAAGATCTGGTCGCCGTCGACCACGCGGCCGCGCTCGTCCACGGCCAGGCAGCGGTCGGCATCGCCGTCGTAGGCAAAGCCCACATCCAGGCCCTGCTCCACCACGTGGCGCTGCAGGCGCTCAATATGCGTAGAGCCGCAGTCGACATTGATGTTAAAGCCGTCGGGCGCGGCATTGATCACGCGCACATCGGCGCCCAGTGCGTCGAACACCGGCTTGGCCACCGAGGATGCCGAGCCGTTGGCGCAATCGATGCCGATCTTGACGCCCTGCAGCGAAAAGTTCGCGCTGGCGATGAGCGAAGCAATGTAGCGGTTGCGACCCTGCATGTAGTCCACCGTGGCGCCGATGTGGTTGCCCGTTGCCAGCGGCACCTCGCTCTTGCCATCGATGTAGTCCTCAATGAGCTCCAGCACGTCCTCGTCCATCTTAAAGCCGTCGCTGTTGACGAGCTTAATACCGTTATCGCAAAACGGGTTGTGGCTCGCGCTGATCATGATGCCGCAATCGAAGCAGCCTTCCACAGTCTGATGCGCTACGCCCGGCGTGGGGATCACGTGCAGCATATAGGCGTCCGCACCGCTCGCGACCAGGCCGCTCACCAGCGCCGCCTCGAACATATAACTCGAGCGACGCGTGTCCTTGCCCACGATCACGCGTGCCTTGCGCTCGCGGTTGGCGCCGTAATACCAGCCCACAAAACGGCCAATCTTATAAGCGTGCTCTACCGTCAGCCCAACGTTGGCCTCACCACGAAAGCCGTCGGTGCCAAAGTACTTCATGCGCTCTCCTTACAAAATAGGGGCGAACAGATTGCCTGTCCGCCCCAAAATGGTACTCGATTATCTGCGCTACCAGAAAAACCCTACGCCGACGCGCTGTCGCGAGCCGCCTGGCATGTAGGAGTCTGACGCAGCGTAAGCGGCTTGTCCCCCGCCTCGGCCGACGTGGTCAGCGTATACGTGATCGTCGTAGGCGCGCCAGCATGCAGGTCAACGGTGCCCGAATAGAAGGGGATTCCATGCCACGTAGCGGCGCCAAGACCAAACTGGGTGCCCTCGACGGTCAGATCAGTAATGTTGCCGCCCGTCGGGGCAAACAACGAGACATTCAGACGCTCGTCGTCACGCGCGGCATCGGGTGCGCTCGCCGCAACGTAGTCGGGCAGCTTGCCAGCCTCCTCCTGCGTCATGATGTTCGTCAGGGTAACGGTGATGCGATAGGAGCACGTGCCGTCACCGTTCTTCACGCCCTGACCAATCTGCGTATCGGCGTTCAGGTACCAGTCGAGCTTGGAGAAGCTCAGGTTGTTAAAGTAAACGCCGGCAACAGGATCGGCGCTCGGGTCATCCGGATCGGGCAGCGAAGCGTCAATGCCCGTCTCTTTGATGGCATTCTGCTCATCATCGTTTCTCATCCACGCGATCAGGCGGCCCTCTTCGGCACCGCGCTCAACGGCGCTGACAAGCTTCGTAACATCGACATCGCCGATACCGCCAAGGATCTTGTCGAAGGCAGCGCTGGCGACGGATGCAAAGATGCCGTCCGACTCCTCGACCGGATAGTTCCAGTACACATCGTGCATGAGGACCTTTGCGGCGTTGGTGCCGTCGACAACCGTTCCGTCGGGCAGCGAGACATTACCGACCAGGCCCAGCAGATACTGCAGGAACACCGGGTCGATACCGATGACGCCATCAACGTCCTGTCCATACTGGGACTTCCACAGCGCGGCGACACGCTGCGAGTTGCGGGGCCAATCAGGCGAATAGGTATTGCCCGAGTTGTACAGGTTACTGTGGTTGCCGAACAGCGCCTCATCCTCTTCGTCGACGCTCTCGACTGCCTCATCCTCGCTGAGTCCAATGCGGGGAACAAACTCGCCAATCGACATCTGGCCGTCAGTGACCGAAATCAGGCCCTGCGAACCGCCAAAGCCGCCGCAAGCACGAATCTCGACGTTGTTCATGGCGTACATAAGGTAGTTGCGCGTCTGGCCGTTGGCGCCGAGCATCTGGGGAAGGACGGGGGCGACCTTCTCCGCCGCGTCAACCGCACCGTTGAGGGTGGCAAAGCCGTCCTTGGCCTTATCGACCAGCTCGGTCACCTGGGAAATATGAGTATCGCCAATGCCCTGGACCTTCTCGTTGGCGCTCTTGAACACCTTCGAGCTGCTGGAAAGCGAATCGGCGACCGCCTGCAGCGCGGACACGTTAATCATGCCGTCCTGGAACAGCTTGCCGGGCGTAGCCTGCGAGAGGTTGTCGGCCATGGGAACCAGCGCATTGCTCGAGACATCGGACAGGGCGTCAATCATGGTGCGGGCCGCATTGATATCGCTGCCATACACCGGGATAAACGAAGCCGCCGTCCACAGCGGGCTCGAGGTCTCCGCCTTCATGCTGTTACAGAGCTCATCGATCTTCTTCGCGTCGTCAGGCAGCGTCGAAAAATCGCCCGACGTGACCTTGTCCTTAAGGCCACCGACGATCTCGACAGCCTCCTTCGCTTCGCTCTTTACGGTCTTTGCCGAGTTAAGCAGCATAAAGCCGCCTGCGCCAAGCACAACGAGAAGCACCGCGACTACAGCGGCAATAATGGCGCCGGTGTGACGCTTTTTGCGCTCGCCCTTGCGATGGCGATGACGGACCAGACCGTCAGAGGTCGAACTCGACGAAGCATCGCTACCGTAGTTCAAGCCAAAATCGTAATAATCTTCCTTGGAACCCGAGCCCGCAAACTCGGCACCGCTATCATCCAGGCGGGCGAACGTGCCAGTCTCGGAGGCGCCGGTGTAAATCGTGCCAAGGTTACCCGTAAGCCCCGCGCCACCGGCAGAGGGAGTATCGTTGCCGGCGGCATTCGCGGCGTTGGCAGCACCTGCGTTGTTCGCAGGTGCCGAAGGAGCCCCGCTCGGCTGCGACGCGGAGGTTGCACCGCCCGCAAAGACATTCCCTCTTGCACGGCCGGTCTTTTTTGCCTTTTGAGACTGCTCGTACAGAGCGGTAAACATCGCCGTCTCGCCCGGGGACACGCGCTTACCGGAACCGCCCTGTCCAGCGCCGCCCGGCGTGCCGGCCTTACCAGCCCCGTTCGGACGCGGCGGAACTGCAGGACGGCCGCTATCGCTGCCCTTAAAGTGATTACCAGCCATAAAGAAATCCTCGCAATTGAGTCGCAATGAAAAAGTCCATAACGTTGCTAGTTTATGGCATTTTGAACATCGACAGCTAAACTCCAGACACGGACATCAATTGGCGAAAATGCGGCACAACACCTTTTCTGTCTTGGCGGCGGCGCTAGCTACACCGTAAGGAACATCATCACGATGATCATGACAAAGCCGATAAGGTCGGTCGGCAAAAACACCGTCCCCAGCATAACGGCGCTGGTGATGGTCGCCGAAACCGGCTCCACAGTTCCGATGAGGCTCGCACGTACCGAGCCGATGTCCTTAACGCCCTGCATATAGAGCATGTAAGCAAAAAACGAGCCGATAACCACGAACACCGCGAGCGCCTCGACGCCGGCAGCGTCGAGCGCCGGCATATGCGCCCAGGGCTGCACGAAGACGCACGAGACCACGCCCGCCGTGAGCATTGCCGAACCCGTGACGATGGGGCTGCCGTATTCGGGCAGGATCTTGGCGGGAATCACCGCCATACACGCGGCGCTGACCGCACACATAAGACCTGCTGCCAGGCCAAGCGGCGAAATATTCAGGCTGGTGGGGTCGCCGCCGGTGGCGATTAAAAAGGTTCCACCCAGAGCTAGGCCAATGCCGATGACTTCGCGAGTACGTGGCATGCGGCGATCGATCACGCAGGTGTAGCCCATGATGATAACGAGCTGCAGGCACTGGAGCACCGTCGCGGTTCCGGCGTTCGTCAGGCGCACGGCCGAAAGATAGCAAAACTGGTTGAACAGCAGGCCAAAGGCGGTAAAGAGCAGCAGCTGCTTGCGATCAGCGGGTGTGGTCCAGAGCTTAATCAGGCGCTCGCGGTCGCGCGTAACAACCACGGCCATAAAGAGTAGACCGGCGAGAATCTGACGTACGCTCATAAGCCACAAGGTGTCGACGTGGTAGGTATCGAACAGAAAGCTCGCGCTGGTGCCCGAGAAGCCCCAAAACGAACCGCCCACCAGCGTAGCCAAGATGCCCGTGATCATCTTGCGCGTCGAAGCGCTGTTCAGGCGGTCGCGCCATGCGCGACGGGTGTTGCGGCTGAGCTCGTCGGTGCCCTCGGGCACATCAATGTTCGATATATCGGTCATCGGCACCGAAGCCCCTGCGCCTTCGGCCTGCTCGACACACTCTTTGCTCATTCCACTCCCCCGAAGCAGACTGGAAACAATTCGGCTTACCTTACCACGGCGAAGGCACCAGCTTGAGGCTTGTCCGCTTATCGGTAGGACAATTCCGCAGGCGTCTTTCCATAGCTCGATACCGCAATGGCCTTGCATTAGTCGACAGCCAAATCGCGGCAGCAGACTCTTTTGAAATGGATATGACAAAGCCCCCGAATTCCACAATGTAAGCGATTTTTAAAAATGTTCTTGCCACCGAGTTCAGGCTCCGTTATATTATCCCTTGCGCACTTGCGTACCCTTGATCGGGCGTTTAGCTCAGGGGGAGAGCGCTTCCCTGACACGGAAGAGGTCAGAAGTTCAAATCTTCTAACGCCCACCAAATGTTCGCAGCTCAGAGGCTATGTCCTCTGGGCTGTTTTGTTTTATGTCGCCAAATCCGCTGGCAGCTCCAACCGTCATCGCAACGTAACATCAATTCACCTGACGAACGGCAGCCAAACAAATTCAATACCCCAACATCAACAATAACCAGGCACAAAACTGCGCCGCAAGCTGCTCCAACCGCCCAACTGGCCAAAAGCCGACCATCTACTTGCCGATCTATCCATCGGCATAACCAATCAGTCCACACCGCAACTTCTCAGCAAAACGCTGCGATGTCTGCGCCCTGCGGTATCCTTGAGCCACTTGCACCTGCAGTACCAAGGAGCCGCCATGCGCACCGAGCTCGATGTCCCCTTTTCGCACAAAGAAGAAGCCAAGGCGCTGGGCGCCAAATGGGACCGGACCAAGAAGATCTGGTATGTACCCAGCGGCGTCAACCCCGAGCCCTTTGCCGAGTGGCTGCCCGGTGTTGACCGATCCGACCCCTCAGCGCCGTATATATATCTAGTACTGGGCAAGCGCGAGTGCTGGAAGTGCCACAAAGAGACCTCGGTCGCGGCCTTCGGCATTCCCTATCGAGCCGATAACGACGAGAGCATCGTCATCGCGCACGCGCCCAACGAAGCCGGGCACATTGCCATCGACACGGCCAACGCCAACGCACTCGCCATCGTGCCCGCTCTTGGCTGCGTGCCGGGCGAGATTCGCGACTACCTTCATAAGCGCTGCGGCTACAAGCCCGTAGGCGCGCGAGCCTCCAAAGCCCCGTCGCTCGGCAACACGTGCACCAGTTGCAACGCGCTGCAAGGCAGCCGCTATCTGTTCGAGGAGCCCTCGTCCCCGTTTGCCCTCACCGCCATCAACAAGCTGCCGGCACTGGAGTTTGTGCGCGTCGAAGTTGCCGGCGTCTTTGGCGTCCCGGCCGCGCGTACCGACTTTGACCAGGCGCTCTTTACCTGGGCACGCGACCATCACGCCGAGTTCCACAAACAGCTCGGTGAGGGGATTTATTTGTAGAGGCAAAAGACACTCACAGCCAACTCCTCCGCATCACCTATCCCTCGTCGCCGGCGTCGTACACGATATCGAGGCCACAAACAGGGCATTTCTCCGGATACACCGGCATATGAACGCCTGTCCGTTTTCTCACTTCGTCGCTGAGTCTGTCGCGCGCATCGATGAACCGAATGTCGAGACACGGTATTTGCGAGCCGCAGCAAGGGCAGGTGACGACAAACGACCCGCAATCAACCTCTACGCTCGGAAACATATTGTTGTCTATAAGGGCACACGGCAGTTTTCCGTACTTCCCCATCGCAATATCGCCTCGCCAGCTCATACACGCTCCCCTCTCGCTATACAAATCAGGAAGAGCATGCACCGGCGGGTGGGCGCGATATTGCATCGCCACGCGATCCGATCAAACAACACGATCGTCAAAGAATGCCAAAACCAAATAAGCTAATACGGCAGAAGCCCCGCCTTTTCACGCTTCTTTTCCGAGCGATCGAACTCAATGCGATGGGCCTCAAGAAACACCGTATTGGGTCGCCACTGACGCTCATTCGGCTGCCTTAGCGTCGCACCCGCAAAGGAAACGTAGTCGGTCTTATCCAGCAGGTACGATCCGCACAGCCGATATTCGCCGCAAACAGGCTCAAACGAAATCAGGTGAGCATCAAATAGGGAATGAAGATCGCGCCGAAGCAGAATGCCGTTGCTGGCAACCTGCGATTTGGGTCCCGAGTGATTCTCGATATGTGCAGCCTCCAGAGCTTCGCTGACGCCGCAATCCGACACCGCGCAACGGCCATCATAGGCGGCAACGAGCTGTTTGCGGAACCATTGCTGCCCCAATCGCTCGCGCCTTAACGCATAGCGGACCTTTTCGTCGTCGGTCGTACCCTGTCCGGTAAACTCAATATCGACGGGCATGTGCTTCAGATAACTCATGTCGGGTGCAAAACGAGGGTCCGGTCCGCCTTTATGAACAGGACCGTGCAGAACAAACCATCCGTTTTCGGGCTCGAACCGCTCAACAAACGCAAGGCCGAGCACCTTGTAGCCCACCTCGGTTGCAAATATGACTCCGACTGGAACGCCACATTCCATGCAGTTGAGCATTTTACGGTTGTAATTCTGGTCTCGAAAACCAACGGTACCCGGCGCTTGAACCGAGTACTTAATGACCCACGTACCATCGTCCAAATAGAGCGGAGGCACATCGGTGTAGAAGCTCTTTTTAGAGTTATGGACCGAAAGCGCAAAGATCTTATTGGGATCTTGCTTCACCCGATCCTGGCCCGGCCAGAAGATCCCTGAATCCCGCGTTACGGGAAAGAAGTCCGAGCCAATTCTCAAACGATACTGATACTGAGGGCTATCTTCCTTGGTGTGGTGCGGAAGGCTGGTCCAAACGCCGCCGCGCTGTTCCTCACCCAGAAACCACTCCCATGCCTCAACGTATTCGGAAGGCACGAGACTGCAGGCACGGTCATAGCTTGGTCCATCCATCAACGGAACAGCAAGGTCAATGTCGTTCATCGCCAGCACCTACAACCATACGAACGCGAGTCATGCCCCTCAATAATATGGCCGAGAGTCAATTATTACGAGATCTCATTCCGCGATCGGCACGTCGTTGATGCTCTCGGTTTGCCGTTGGCGCGCTTGTACCCCGCTACCCCACTCCCCTGTATACTGATGTAGCACGTGTTTCGTCCGGGCTTGTTGGGCCGGATTGTTCATGGGAGGGTCTTATGGCTGCTTCGAATCCGCCTAAGGGGAGCGTTTCTTCTTCGTCCATCAAGCCGGTTACGCGCAAGGCCGTGCGTTGCCAGCGCGAGGTCGCTTGGCTTGTCACGCAGGCGGCGGGCAGGCTCGTGGCGACCACTCAGGACGTCAACGCGCCTACGCCGAGCTTCGTGCTGGCAGCGGCGCTGGATCGAGTACACCAGCTGGAACTCGCCGCACAAGAAGACGGCAGCCATCTTGGCTACCAGAACGCTATGGCGCCCGACCTGCAAACGTTCTGCCACATGGCCAAGTTGCCCGCCGCGCCCAATGCGCTTTCGGACGCAGGCTACATGTTTACGCTTTCGGGCGCGGACCTTATCCGCGACATCTATGCATACTGCAGCGAGCTCGCCGAGCACCACGTCTTTGACGCGGCAGAAGTCAAACCGGGAAATGTCATCAAGCTGGTTCTTAGGCTGTTCTTGATAGACGGGTTCGGGGCCATGCCGGCGTAAGCCGAGTCTTTAGCATCACCGTCGACTGGGCAACAACCGCTTTACCTTAATGGACGCCAATCGAGGGTAGATTATTGGGTCGCCTCGTCCACTAACGCATCTATCCCACGCGCTCCGACAGTCGATACTTGCGGTTGCGGCTCGTCGCCGGCGCCGTGGGCTCAAGCTCGCCTTGAGCAATGAGCGCGTTGACGCGCGACCTAACCTGGGAAATTGTAAGCCCCGTGCGTTCTGCCAGCTCACGCGTCCCCAGCTCGCCGTAGTGTTTGAGTGCCGTCACAATTAAGCCCCCGCCATGATCGACCGACTCGATCTTTGAACGGTAAAGTACGACCTTGAACCGATCGAACCCCGGGCAGAACAGGGGCTCGGCCAGACCATGCGCGCGCATGGCATCGATCATCATCGGGATACCCGAGCCATTGCCCTCAGCCGGCGAACCTGCGCCATCCGGCAGCGGGACAATCGACATGAGTTTCACGAGCGTCGCGTTACGGCATCGGGAGCTGCCGTCAAACAAGTTCTCGCGAGTCTTTCCCCCGTAAAGGCCGCCAGGATTCGTCACCTCGACACGATCGTCAAAGACGTCGACGGCAATCGATTGTCCACAGAACCGATCCCCGTATTCTCGATGGATTACGGCGTTGGCGATTGCCCCGCGCAGAACCTCCTCGGGAATCTCCAGCGAGTCGACACGCGAGACGCCTTGGACGGTCAAGGTTCGCCGCAAATTCTTGGCGACGGCCGCGACAGCATCCGAGATCATCTCGCCCAACGTTCCCTCACAGATTGTGCGGTCCATGAACCTCAGTGGCCCCGCAGCTCCCTTTTGAGTTCCCACGTGGACAGCCACATCAATGAAGAGCTTGGGATAGAACTGCTGAGGGTAAACGCCCGCGGCAAGGAGGCCGGCCTTGGTAACATTGCCCTGGAAGTCGAGGAAATTCAGACGCTCCAGCTTTGTTTTCTTGTCCGTCGCACCGTGCATAGCTCGGGGCGTCAGCGAGAAAGCACGCTCTATCGTGCGGTCGACCAGGGCCTCGTCAAGATCGCCTGCGACCGCGCCCGGCACTGCGTCGCGATCACTGGGGCTCGTCCGCTCATACGACGACAAGGACAGGACCTCGGTCGACGAAAGCGGAACATCTTTGTCATCGATGCGTTTATAGCTGCCGCCTTGAGCGCCCCGCTCTATGACATAACACGGCTTGCTCGACGGGTCGAGCTCCTCAATCGTGATGACCAGAACCACGGTGCCCTGGAGCTCCACGCGTTCAATGGTGTATTTGGGCGGATTGGCCAGTTTTCCGCGACCGCCGGCATCACCCATGCCCGCTACGAATTGGTTGAGCACCTTCTCGGTCTCAAAGTTCTCAACCGGGACAAACCCGGCGCGCTCGCTCACGCCGAGCACGATAATTCCGCCAGCGGTATTCGCGAATGCGCTAACCGTTTCCCATACGTCGCGGGAAAGCGTCGTGGCGCTCTCCTTGACCTCGACGTTAAGATCGTCCGAGCCCATGCGCTTTAAAGACTCGAGCAGACCGGTCAGCTCGTTTTCGTTCATCTGCATGTCCTTTCGCTCGGCCCGGCGGAGAATGCCGCGAATAGATTTCCTTCGTCTCTCAGTTATCTCTCGTAATTATCTCTCATCTTTCTGCTATCTCTCATATTAGAGATAAGTGAGAGATGAAAGAAAAGATATCTGCCATTTGTTTCATTTAAACATGTTTTTGCTGGTAAAACAATCAGTATTGAGACAATACCATGATTGCCTGTCTCTTTGCTGATCAGTTATCTCTCGTAATTATCTCTCGTCTTTGTGCCATCTCTCGTATTAGTGACAAATGAGAGATGAGAGATACGTGAGTGATGGACGAGCGTGGATTTTTGGACGGTCGGAAAATCCCTCAAACAAAAAAACGGGGCCGGCCTTACGCCGAACCCCGTTTTCAAACGGTCAGTTAGTTATCCAACGCGCGAGCATAGCAGTCAACTTTACGCCGCCGCGAACACTCCCAAGCCCGTTCCGATGATGCAGATCGCGAAGATGCCAATAATAATCCAAATGGTCTTGACACCCTTTTTATAGAGGGCAACGCAAGCGAACGTTGCCAGCAAGGGCAGCAGACCGGGGAAGATCGAATCGAACAGATCCTGCAGGACAATCTCCGAACCACCCACATCAAAGGTCAAAGCCGTGGACAGCGAGACCTGTGCCGCAATCATGGCGCCGATAACGGTCATTCCGAGAACGCCGGCAGCATGCGTCATGCGAGACATAAGGTTGTTCTCTTCGGACTGCTGCAGGAACTTGGTTCCCAGGTCGTATCCCAGATGGGCGGCGACGATACGCGTTGCAAAGTTAATCACGGAGTAGATGAGCGCGTACACGATGGGGCCGAGCGGGTTGCCCGTCGACGCGATGCCAATACCAATGCCGGCGGCGACCACGCGGAACGTACCCCAGTAGAACGAATCACCAATGCCGGAAAGCGGTCCCATGAGGCCGACCTTCATAGCGTTAATCGAGGACGTGTCGAAGTTCTTATCGGCAGCCGCCTGCTCTTCCATCGAAACCGTAAGGCCGGCTACAAACGGAAGCACATGAGGCGTGATGTTAAAGAACTCGGTATGGCGATCGAGCGCCGCATAGTAATCGTCGTCGTTGGGATAGATCTTTCGCAGGGGCTTCTGAATGGTGTACATGAAGCCCATTGCCATCATCTTGTCGTACGACTGCGAGCACTGGCTCGTAAACTGGCGAAGGAACATGCTCCGATACATATCGGGAGTCATAATCGCGTCCTTCTTGGCCTCTTTGAGGTCGGTGTTCTGGGTAGCCATTAGAAGTCCTCCTCTTCATCCTCGGCAACCGCCTGCGGACCGGACGAGCCCTCGCGGAAGGCCAGGAGCAGTGCGACGCAAATGGCAGCTGCGGCGACGCCGATAACGTCCATCTTGAGGTAGATGACCATAATGAATCCCAGGAACAGCCAAGGAAGCAGCTTGTTATCGCCCATGGTCCTGATAAGAAGTGCGAAGCCGATGCAGACCATGACGCCGGATGCAACGTTGAGGCCGTCCATCACAAACTGCGGAATCGCGTTGAGCGCATTGTTGATGAGGTCGGCACCAAAGAACAGCGAGCAAAACACCAGCAGTGCAGACGGAATGCCAATCGACAGCGGCACGACGGTCAGATGGTACAGGTTCGCCTTGGCAAGATCGCGATTTGCCAGAGCGGTCTCAATCTTCTTGCAGGCAAAGGCACCCGGAACGGCGTAGCAGAAGTTGCGCCACACCTGAAGGAAGACGGAGACGGGAAGGGCGAGTGCGACGGCAGTTGCCGTGCCCGTACCCGTAATGACGGCAAACGCGCAGCCAAGCACGCCGGAAGCATAGACCTCGGGAGGAACCGCCGCACCGACCATGATGGCGCCCATGAACATGGACTCCAAAGCAGCGCCGACGATAACGCCCTGCTGGACATCGCCAAGGATCAAGCCAACGAACAGGCTCGTAAACAGCGGACGACCAAGCATCGTAATGCCAAATAATTGCTCGTCCATGGACGCAATAAATCCGACCAGTGCAACTAGAAGATACTGGACAACCATTTCGATCAACCCCAGAAACAGGTCTGAAGGCGAGGCATTCTGCGCAGCTCGCCTGCAGACAACCGCAGCAATTTGAGAGGATTAGTAGTTCATCTGGTGATAGTAACGACGCGTGGTGAGCGGGTGGTTACGGACGTGCTCGAGATGGCAGCTCAGACGCTCGGTGATGGTGTAGGTGACCATCGGGGAGACGATCTTGCGGAACTCGGGGTCGCTGAACGGCAGTTCGACCTCGGCGGTGTCGAACTTGTTCACGCGGACATGGACGCCCTTCTCGTCGGCGAGCATGTGAGTGAAGTTGTCCACGCGGTCCATGAGCTTACGGGTGTCGTCCTCGCCGTAGAGCATGATGAGGCTCGTGCCCTCCTCGCACAGCTCGATGGTGCCGTGGAAGAACTCGGCGGCGTGGATGGACTTGGTCTTGATCCACTGCATCTCCTCGAGGATGCACATGGCGTAGTCGTAGGCCTCGCCCCAGAGCATGCCGGAGCCGATCACCATGTGGTAGTCGGTGTCCTTGAAGTCCTCGGCCATGGCGGCGCAGCGCTCGTCCTGAGCGTCCTTGGCCTTGATGAGGTACGGAGCGATGTTGCCGAACTCCTCCATGAAGGTGTCGTACTTGGGGAAGGCGCCGGCGTTCTTGAGGAAGCGGGCGACCAGCGTGATCTGGTAGGTGTAGATGGCCTCGCACAGAACGTCGTCCTCGGCGAAGCTGAAGAACTTGTAATCGGCGTACTCAGTGGCCGGGGTGTTGTCGTTGGAGACATACATCAGCGTGCGGGCACCCTGCTCCTGGCAGAACTTGGCGGCCTCGATGATCTCGGGGGTGGTGCCGGTACGGGTGGAGAAGACGCAGACCGAGTCCTTGTTGAAGGTCTTGGGCGGGCATGCGAGGAACTCAGCGGCAATCTCGCAGTGGACGTCGACGTCGGCCGTGGTGGTCTCGACCCAATACTTCATCGGGAGCGTGTGGGCCCAGGGGGGCTTTTTATT
>OBZC01001621.1_pt1 | contig 13005 bp, 9 predicted proteins | sample 1538231 | NCBI WGS metagenome assembly OBZC01 (sample SAMEA2580225, study PRJEB22360) | human gut metagenome | biome: human gut; feature: human-associated habitat; material: faeces | place: Denmark | collected 2008/2010 | reverse complement strand
CCTCCACAATGGGAAGAGTCCTCGACGGTATTCGCTTATCGGGTATGCTGCGGTCTGAGAACGTCCTTCTGTACAGCTTTCTATCCGCATCAACGATATTTTCGGAGGGGCGGTACAAAAATATTCAGATTGATCGGCTTTGCGATAAAGGGATGCTATTTTGCAACAGCCCCAAAATCAGCTTTTTCTTAATTACAGCTGGCCCATAGCATGCTTTGCAGCCAGCATACCAAAGGTGTAGCAACGACCCAGAGACAGACCGGTCTGGTGGAACGGATAGTCTGCACCGCCGTAGAACACACCGCCTACGTTGCCCACGCAGTACAGGCCGTCGATGACGTTACCGTCAGTGTCCAGTGCCTGACCGTTGGCGTTGGTGTTCACACCGGCGCAAATGGCAGACACGCGGATGTGCTTGCGGATACCCCAGAAGGGAGCCTTCTCGATCTTGTGCATATAGGTGCTCTTCTTACCAAAGTCCACATCGCTGCCCTTGTCGCACAGCTCGTTGTAGCGGACGATGGTCTTTTGCAGCTCATCGGCGGGGATACCCAGCAGACCAGCCAGTTCTTCAATGGTATCAGCCTTGTAGGTGTCGATCAGGTTGGCAAAAACACCCTGCGGGTTCTCCACCGCACCGGGGATATACTTCGTCATCACCTGCTCCGGCACCGGGCTGTTGGCGTAGTTCATGTAGTCGCTGTCGTAGATCTGGCAGTACCAACCCAGAGAGCCGTCCGGGTGGTTTGCGTCCACATTGTCACCGTTGAACTTGGGCAGATACTTGGTGATGTTGCCCATGTAAACAAAGCCGGTATCCTCGTTGCAGAAGCGCTTGCCCTCCATGTTGACATACAGGAAGGGTTCCTCGTACATCAGGCCGGAGTCGAAGTCATGCATCATCTTGGTGTGGCCCAGATTCTCCATCTTGGCGCCGGCGTCAATGGCCATGATGTAACCGTCACCGGTCTTCTGGTACTGCTTCTTGTCGTAGCCGTCGATGTCCGGGCACCAGCGCTTGACCATGGCATCGTTGTTCATGTAATCACCGGTTGCCAGAATGACACCCTTGGAGGCGTTGAACTGGATGTACTTGCCGCTGTCGTCCTTGGCGATAACGCCGGTCACCTTGCCATTCTCATGCACCAGCTTGACAGCAGGGGTATTGAAGAAGGTCTCCAGATTGGAGTTCTTGGCCTGCACATTCTCCAGAACGGCTGCCAGCACGTTGCCCACATTCTGGGGCTTGGGGCCGATCCACGGAGCAAAGAAGTAGCAGTGCTCGCTGCCGAAGTCGTAGGTATCAGTGCGATCCTTCCACACACCTGTCAGGTCTTGACTGGTGCACATGTAGGCAAAGATTTCCTTCTCATCATTGTGCAGCAGATCAGAGGGGTTTGCATTGCTGTCCACCTTGCTGCCGTCGCCGTACTCTGTCTCATCGGTCAGACCGGCGCGGTTCAGGTACCACATCAGGGCCTCTTCGGAGTTCTCGACATAAGCGTTCAGGATATCGGTATTGGAGCGCCAGTCGCACAGGCTGTTGGTCATGTGCACCCACATCTTCTTGCCAGCCTCGGTGGACTTGGACTTGATGATGGCGGAACCGCAGTTGCCTTGGCTGACCACGACGCTCTGCTTTTGCAGCAATGCCACATGGCCGCCCAGTTCAGCTGCCCAGCCGGCAGCAGGCACACCGGCAGCACCGGCGCCCACAACGACCACGTCAAAGTCCTTAGTCTCGTCAGGGGTGATGTCGCCTAGCTCACAGACAGAGGACTCCACTTCCTCGGTGGTCAGTCCTTCGGGCACAACGGTCTCAGCCTTGTTGGCCTCGGTGGGGGCAACGGCCACGCCCTTGGCCTGATTGATGCAGCTCTCGGCAGCCTTTTTGATGGCGTCGGAGGTGATGGTAGCACCAGAGTGGCCATCCACCTCGCTGGACTGTGCATCCAAGATTTTCTTCACCATCTCATCGGCGATATCGGCACCGTAACCCTTGGTTTCGTTTGCCACATCGATCTGCACATCGGTAATGGTATCTGCATTGAAGGTCATGGTCACAGTGACAGGCGTTGTGGTGTTGATGCCGGTAGCAGTGGCGCTGTAGGTGCCTGCGGTATAGGTACCGGCAGCGGTGCTGCCAGCAGCTGCGCTGTTGCCGCAGCCGGCCAGCAGGCCTGCGGCAGCTGCACCCAAGGTAGCAGTGCGCAGGAAGTTGCGACGAGAAATCTTTTCGCTCATAATAGCTCTCCTTGCCTTTTCTTTTTTCTTCGTGTGATCCGTGTTTGGCAGCAAAGTCCGCAGACTTTGTTACTGGATAAACAAAGCTTACACGTTAGAGCAGCGCGAAGGTCAAGGGCTATTTTGACAAAAATATCACAAGAATTTGTCTGATATAACAAATTCTCGTGATATTGCAATTTTATGTATATATTTTTGTCCGCGTCAGATGGTAATTCACGATGCTCCCATCGGGCTGCTCCCGGCTAGCAGCGATGCTGCTGAAGGTCTCGCCCACCGCACGGAAGCCGCGCTGCACGATCTCCGCATGCAGGTCGTCCAGCGAGTCCCACCCAAAGGACCCGCGATAATCCTTTTTCCAAATGGTAGTCAGATAGTCTCCGCCGCACACCACCTCCACATGCTTTGTGCGCTTCAGCCCCAGCCTGCGGGCGGCATCGGCCTCAATCATAAGGCCGTAGTCGTACTCGTTGCGTCCCACCCGAAACTGCTCCATCACCCGCCGGGGCAGGCGGCTCACCCAGCGGGTCGCAGGCATACATTCCAGCCATTCAGCCTTTTCCTGCTGCAATTCTTTATCCCGGTCTGCTGCTTCTTCCTGTGAGAAGGTCAGTCGCCACATTTCCGGGAAATTCTGCACCCAGATGCGCCCAGCATTCTGTTCCAGTGTGCGGTACTGCTCCCGCTTGTGTTCCAAAAAACGGATGGCCAGTTCGTCCAGCACCTGCCTGCGCCGCAGCTGGGCGATCTGATGGTTGAACATGGCGTCGCTCTGCTCCACCGTGGGTGCGCCGATCAGCTCCCGGCATTCTTCCAGCGAGAGCTCTGCCGCCCGCAGTTCCCTGCACAGGTTGAACCGCCGGGTATCAGTGACTGTATAGTAACGGTAGCCGGTATCCTCGTTGACCTCGGGGTGGATCAGGCCCATTTTTTCATAGTAGCGCAAAGTATGGGTTGTAACACCAAGCAGAGATGCCATCTCACTGATGGTATAGCGCATAACAGTAAGCTCCTTTCCGGGCAGCAGAACCTTAGAGCTGCTCGAATGTTATTTTTCTATCCATCCTTATTATATCGTATCCGCGCACCGTTTCAAGTAAAAAAACTTTGCCGTTCTCCGCCGGAAAATACCGGGCAGCAAAAACAGGGCGTTGACTTGGATGCCGTGACCGGCAGAGAGTAGGACTGCGTTTTAACAGAATAAATCCAACATCTTAAACCTGCTGCATAAACAAAAATCCGCCGAGGACACCTCCCCAATGGGAAGAGTCCTCGGCGGTATTCGTTTATCGGGTCTGCGTTTTTTCGGTGGTGTCCTTTTCCTCTGCAAAAAAGCGTTCTACGTTTTTCTGCGCACGAACCAGTTCTTGCATCTCGTTCCGTGCCTTGCGGTAGTCCGAGTAAGATGCTTTCTTCTTGGTCAGCAGTTCTGCAAACTCCGCATCCAACTCCCAACTCCTTGACCTTCGGCAGCTTTTGCAATCCTGCCTCGTCAAAGGCAGCTTTCGCCGCCTTATGCAGAGTGATCTCCTCCCGGTGGGCTTCCAGAAAGGCTTTGCTGTACCCTACTTTGCGGTAGGCATCATAGACCGGACGGGTCTTGGCATAGTTGATAATGTGGGTTTTCAGGACGGCGATTTCGGCCAACCTCGTTTCCGCCGCCTTGATGGAATCGCCCATGGCATGATAGCGTTCGGTTGCCGCAGCTGCACGTTCCCGCAGTTCCTCGGCACTGCCGATTTTCTGCTCCTGTAAAAACAGCAGCGTTTTGGACATTTCTTTCAGGTTGAACTTGGTCGCCCACTTTTTGTAGCCGACGCTTTTGCCCTCTGCCATTTTTCCCTGAATGTCCACCAGCAACTGGAACGATTGTTCTTTGAGCGGCTGCTTCTGGTACGGCTGGTGCTTCGCCTTTCCCTCCAGCACCGCCTTGATCTCGTCCTCGCCGTAGCCGGTACCCAGTGTGCGGAAACGGATAAATCGTTTCTGCCCCTTGTCCTTCACTGCCGTATGCTTGCCGCGCTTGTCCTCATATCCCTGCTGTTCCAGTTTTTTCAAAAATTCTTCGTAACTGCCCGGCTTGTCCGCAAGGATTGTGTCGATGATTCCGCACAGGCGGTCACGGTTGCTCTCCTTAGGCGGGTAGACGATGCGCTTCTGCCGTTCCCGGTAGGGTTTCTTTTCAATAACAGACAACTGGTGCTCTAAGCAAATCAGGTCACTCAGCCGCTGCACAGCCAACCCCGACAGCAAAAAGTCCCGGAATTTACGGCTGCAGTCCAGAGCCGTAGAGTTATAGATAATGTGATTGTGAATATGCTCCCGGTCGGTGTGCGTAGCAACCAGAAAAGCATACTTGCCTTTTGTAAAGCGCATCGCCAACTCATAACCTACTTTGTTGGCTTCTTCAGCGGTGATCTCACCGGGTCGAAAGGACTGCCGAATCTGATAAGCGATCACGTCATTTTTCTGTCTGCGCCCTGTAACAAGTTCGTACTGCCGCTTGGACAGCATAAATTCTTCATCTACAGTCAAGGGGCTGCATTTATAACTGCTTACAAACTGCCCCTGCTCCGTTTTATCTAGGTTTTGTGCATAGTCGGTGCGGCTTTTCAAGCAAGCCGCAACAGACTTTCCCTTGTTTTTATGCAGCGCAATCAGCCGTGTTGCTGCCACCTCAAACCACCCCCATAAAGAAAAAGCCGCCCGAAGGCGGCACATCATCCATCAGGATTGACGGAACAACTTTTCAAAATCAGCGGCACCGGCCAGATACATTGCCTGATATCGTACGCTTTCCAGCTCATTGCAGATCTCATCCAGCTGAAGATACTGCTTCCATGCTGCTTCGCCCACCATTTTCCGGTGTGCGTCTTCCGCTGCCAGTTTTTTCTGCAGGAGTTCGTGATACCGTGCATTGCTTCCCAATTCATCCCGAAAAAGCGTTGCCTCACGGTCATTGAAATAATCCAGCATTTTATCTTTATCCATCGTTTTCTCCATTACAGTTCCGTAAGCCATTCGCTGAATCGCTCGACGGCTTCCACAATCGCCGTTCCTGCCACGATGAGCAAAAAGCACCCGAACTCTGCCACAAAAGAATCAGGAACTGTGTCCATTCCCTACAATAAAGAGTATAAAGTCCGCAGCCAAAAATATACAGCATCGGCAGCGCAAGCACAAATGCCGACAGATTCAATGTCAATTTCAGCATCAGCGCAAGGAAAGCCGTAAGCAGCGAAATCGGAAGAATGACCATCTTAAAAATGAACCTCATATCGAGCACCTGCCTTTCGCCCTTATTATAAAGGTATCTCCGCATCCATTGCAAGGATGTCAATCGATATGTAATCCGCAGCTCCCCTCTGCGGAAAAAAGTTAAAGTTCAGACAGTTTGGAAAGAATCTGTTTTCCGATGCCAATCAGTTCGTCCAGCCGATGCCGCAAATCTTCAATGTCTGCAGCATAAAGCTGATTGCTTTCATTCACACGTTTTGCCACCTGATTCAGATTGTTGCTGCAATTCTGAAGCAGGTACGACATCCGGCGCAACTGCGGCAGATCAAGGTTCAGACAATAACCATCCAATGCCATTTTGCGGATATACGCACTCAGACTGTGGATGCCTATGCCATACATCTTTTCGTAAATCCGATTCTTTTCGGTTTTTGTGATGCGCAGGATCAGAATCTCGTCCCTCTTCTTTCTCATCGGGCATCACCATCCCGGTCCGAGTGGCTGCGGAACGGCTTGACCGGTTCCTCCTTATCCGACTTTTCGTTCAGGGCAGCCAGCACGGAAGGGCGCGCAGATTCCTCATCCGGCGTTTCTCCCATCTCCGGCTCGTGATGTTTTTCGTCCACATCCAGCTGTGCATTCAGTTCAGCCAGCCGTGCAGATTTTTGTGCCAGTTCTTCTTCCTGCGGAAAGGGCTTTTCCACTTCTGCCTGTGCCGCCGTCTGCTGCTGCAGCAGATTCTCCAGTCGGTTTTCTGCATTGGCAATGCGCTCATCAAAACCGGCCAGCAGGTTGTCCAGTCGGGTGATATTGCCGTGCGGGTCGGCACCAAGTGCCACCGGATAAATCGCCTTGCCTTTCAGCACCGCCTGCTGCTCGTTCCGGACCGGCTCATAGCGCACCGAAAGCTCAAAGCCGCGGTACTCGCCTAGCACAACAGGCTCTGTGTCGGGAAGTTTTTTTGCCGCCAGAATCAACCGTTCACCGGCAGTCTTTTTGTCATCGAACATCATGCCCTTGATGGTCATCCCGCAGAAGTTTTCCTTGTCCTGCGGGTGTGCTGCTGCAATCTGTGAATCCTGTTGTAAAGCAGCAATGCGGGTTTTCTGTTTCTGGATCTCCTCCGGGAAAGTTTTGAGCAGCTTATCCTCCAGACGATATTTCTGATTCTGGAAGTCTCCGCGCAGCACCTTCAATTTTGCTACCTGCACGTCCAAGTCCATCTTTTCCCGGATGCGAGGGTCGCCTGCACACAGAGCCTTGATTTCTGCGTAAGATAAAGCCTGTTCGTCAATATCATCGCAAGATCGCATAGGCGATTTGCTCGTCATGATCTGCGAGATAAACTTCTGTTTATTCTCAAGGGTCTGATAGAGGTAGGCGTCAAATGTCGATTCCGTGACGTAGTTATAGACGTAGACTTGTTTGTTTTGATTGCCTTGGCGGACGATTCTGCCGTTGCGCTGGGTCATATCAGACGGACGCCAGCCTACATCCAGATGATGCACCGCTACGAGCAGCGTCTGGACGTTGGTCCCTGCTCCCATTTTGGCAGTGCTGCCCAGCAGCACACGCACCTGTCCGCTGCGCACCTTGGAGAAAAGTTCTGCTTTCTTGTTCTCCGTATCTGCGTTGTGGATGAACTCGATCTCCTGTTCGGGCACACCAGCATTGAGCAGCTTGGAGCGGATATCATCATAAACGTTGAACGAACCGTCCCCCTTGGGAGTAGACATATCGCAGAAAATCAACTGGGTCAGCTTCTGCTCTTTGGTGTCGTTCCAGATGCGCAGGACGTTGTTGACGCAGGCATTTAACTTGCTGTTGGGGTCATCGGGCAGAGCGGAATTCATCAACCGCTGGTCAAGACCGATTTTGCGGCCATCCGACGTGATTTTCAACATATTATCCACAGAGGGGTCAACAGAACCGCTGTGGACTTCGGCTGCGCGTTCGCTCAACGCCTGCACCATATCCTGCTGGATTTCCGAAGGCTTGACCACTACGGTTTCAAATTTAGCTTGGGGCACTGGCAGGTTCAACTGATCACTGGTCTTGATATCCGCCGCTTCTTTGAACATCGCTATCAATTCGGGAAGGTTGAAGAACTTAGCGAACCGGGTGCGTGCACGGTATCCGGTACCTTCGGGCTGGACTTCGTCAAGAGGTTTTCGGTAATTTTTCTAAATTCATCAGGTTGTCTGCAAGGAAGTCCCGTGTGACCTCATGTCTGCACATATCCTTGAACATCTTTTCAATCGGCTTTTTGGCGGTTTCGGACTGCTTCACGCACACAATAAAGGTGGTTTTGCCAATCTGCACCGAATAACTCGAATTCTGATTCTCCATTCGATTTCTCCTTCTATCGTCACTTTTCGAATTTGGCTGGCAGACTGGCAACTGTGGGTGTACCATGATTTTCTTGCCAGCCAAAATTTTCTGCCAGTCAAATGGCTTATTCCATCCAAAAGACCTTTTTGCGGCCTTCCACGATTTTGCTTTTCAGGGCATCGCCCAGTTCCCGTTTGGCATCCCGGACGGTTCTGCCGGGGATGCCCCTTTCCAGAGCCGCCTTGTCGATGTCCTCGCTGAGCACCTGCTTTCCTCCGGCAAGCAGGGCGCAGATCAGGTCTTTGGCTTGCTGGGTCTTGGTTTCCCGCTGCGGCTCGATGCCGGACAGCATCTCGTCTGCGGTAATGTCGTACTCGCCGACCCAGCGGAAGCCACCCTCGTCCCCCAGAGAGAACGCCAGTGACGCTCCCGGCGGGGCAAGAGAACTTTTCTCGTGGGTCAAGATGCGCATGGTGGGGTCGTGCTTCAGCTTGCCGATGAACATAACGCTGCGGACGGCGGCTGCAATGTCGATGGAGCCGAGACCCCGTTGCAGGCTCTGCATTCCGGCGGCCTTGTTCAGGTGTCCGATCAGCAAAATAGCGCAGCCTGTTCGCTGCGCTACCTGTCCCAGCCGCATGAAGATGGGGCGCACCTCGTTCGCCCGGTTCATGTCCACGTCGGCACCGAGATACGCCTGGATCAGGTCGATGATGACCAGTCGGGCGTTGTTCTCGATAATGGCTCTTTCAATTCGTTCATCTGAAAGGGTGAGGTGCACCTCGCTGTCGTCAATGACCAGCACCCGGTCAAGGTCTGCGCCGGCTTCGATCAGGCGGGGCTTGACCGTATCGCCCAGACCGTCCTCTGCGGTCTGGTAGATTACGTTGAATGGCTCCATTCGCTCCATGTTGGGCAGCAGCTTTCCGCTGGTGCAAGCGGCGGCAAGGTGCATAAACAAACAGCGGCCCCGCAGACCTTTTTCAAAGTCTGCGGGGCCTTGTGCTGTGGGGCTATTTTACCTGCACGGTCATGGTTCAGTCACTGCCCGGTAGCCGCGGATGACGCGCCACTTGGCAACGCCCTTGTCCGGCTTAAAGCTGCCGTCGGCGCGGGCTTTCAGGTAGCCCTGCTCGATGGCCCACTGGGCGGCTTGGGCCAGCTCCGGGTCGGCTACGTCCGCAAAGGCGGGCAGAGTGGCCGGGGCCGGGCGGCCTGCGGTGTTCCAGAGGAGCATTGCCAGCTCGGCGCGGGTATGGGGCACGGCCACCCCTGCGGGCAGGAGCTGGTCAAGGATGAGCTCTGTGCCCACCTGATAGGCCACGACGCCCGCCACGCCCACGACTGCGCCGACCGCCAGAAGGGTGCCGAAGCCGTCTCCACCGCCCTCGCCGCTCTCGCCGCTCTCGGCGGTGCGCCAATGGCCATAGAAGGTCACGTCCCGGTCGAGGTTGCCCACATGGCCCACGCCCGGGCCCATGTAGTAGGGGCTATCCTCCAAGCGGGTGCCGTCTTCGAGGAACCAGCCTTCAAAGAGGCGAGCTTCCTCCTCGTTCTCAACGATCGCACCGGGGATCTGCATTCCCCTCTGCGGGGTGTCCCCCGGGTGGACGACCCAGTAGACCTTATAGTTCGCGGGGTTCTCGGCGCGCTGCTCCACCGTCACGGTGGTGTCGGCGTCCGGCATGGTGAAGGTGGCGGTGCGGCCGCTGGTGGTCCAATCCGCCGGGATGGGGTCGATGACAAAGCGGTGGTCTGCCGCCTTGCTCTCGTCCAGCGTCAGGGTCACGCGGGAGCCGGGGGCCAGCTTCACGGGGCTTTCCTCCGCCGTGTAGCCTATCTTCAGCCCGCTGTTCACGGCCACGGTGCCCCCCTCAAAGGTGAGGGTGCGCAGCTGCTCGGCGGTGCGCCAATGGCCATAGAAGGTCACGTCCCGGTCGAGGTTGCCCACATGGTCCACGCCCGGGCCCATGTAGTAGGGGCTATCCTCCAAGCGGGTGCCGTCCTCAAGGAACCAGCCCTCAAAGAGGCGTTCTTCCTCCTCGCTGCCGAAGATCGCACCGGGGATCTGCATTCCTCCATTCACCGGTTCGTCCCCCGGATGGACGACCCAGTAGACCTTAAAGTACGTGGGGGTCTGCTCCGGCCGGGCAATTCTCGCCTTCTTGCTCTTGTTCATTTCGCCTTCCACCAGAACAAGGCCGTCGTACCTGGTCAGATACTTCAGTTCGAGGGCATAATCATCCTCGTCCGTCGAATCCGTTTCTGCCGTGATGACGGTGCCTGCGCCGGAAGCCTTCAACTCGTCTGCCACGATGGCCGAGCTGTTGGCTTTCACGTTCAGCGTGCTGTTTGCCACAATGAGGTTGCCGCACCGAATGCCATATTGGAAGAAGTTGCCCTCCGCGTTCGTGCCTGCAATGGTCACAGTGCTGTTTTGGATGGTGATGTCCTCGTCAGAGCGGCCTGCCCGGATCGCGTCATCACCAATGTCGTCATCGATATTGCCTGTAATGGTAAGGTTTGCATTGTTCAGCGTCAGCGGGCCAGCCGTCATGATTCCGACGGCATCGGAAAGGGTGGAGGTGCCGGTAATGGTCAGCTCTTCCGCCAATTCGGACTGGATGCAGCAGTAAATGCTCTCCTCTGCATCCCCGCTCAGCGTGAGATCGGCATCGTTCAGGGTCAGGGTGTGGGTATTCGGGTCAAACTTCACGGAGCCGCCGTTGCCCAGCACGTCGTTCTGGTTGGTCTTCGTGACCTGCGTACCTGCCACCCAAAGGTCGTAGGTATCGCTTTCCTGCTGGTACGGGTCCACATCTGTTAGTTCCAGATAGGCGGGGTTCTGTTCTTTGACTGCATAAAAATCATCGATCCCTTGCTGCACATTTGTGTCGATTTTCGTAAACGCGTCATTCTTGCTGGTGCGACACCAGATGTTTCCCACGTTCTCTCCGATGCCCAGCTCCTCCAAGCCGAGGTCTTGGGGATTTCCATATGTCATATTCATGAGCAGGTGGCCGCCGTTGTAGGTCAGATGACCATGTTCCCCGATGTACTGCTGCGCATAGATCAACAGCTCGCTGCCATGGTTCATGGTAGTGAAATTGGCGATGCCGCATTCTACAGGGCTCCCGCTGCGTGTTGTTGTTTTGATGATCACCGTGCCATCGATCTGGACGTGTCCTCCGTCGATGCCCGTCTGAAAACCATCCAGTTTCATCGTAGTCCCGGCTGTGATCGTTGTTCCCATGTCTTCGCCCAAAATTCCAGTAGATGGATTTTTCCAGTTGAGATTCATGAGGGAATACTCTCCCCCGGCGATCTCCTTCGGGCGCTCAAAGCCGTTGCCCTTCGTATTGCCGATCACCTTGCCGTTTGCCACCAACCTCAGCTCGTTGTTTCCGTTCGCTGCTGTGACCAGCGGGGTCGTATCCTCGACTCCAGTTGCAATTGTGTCCAAATGCACCTCGTTGGAAATAAAGGTCAGGGTGTTATTGAGATAAGACACCTGTCCATCGATCGCACTCCCGTTTGGGACGGAGTTCTGATCACCAGACAGTTCCACACCTGCCACCGTACATTTCACCGAATCCGCCGCCAGTGCCAGCGGGGCCGCGAGGTTCAGCGCGAGGGCTGCGGAAAGCACCCCGGCGAGGAATTTCTTCCATCTTCGCTTCATTGCAAAAGCCTCCTTCTTTCTACCAATTTTGTTGCAGGAAAAAAGCTCCACGGTTCACTTTTAGGATACCGTGGAGCTTTGATTTTTGCTATTAACCCGGGGTTAGTTTTTGGTTAATTCCGGGGGGCGTTTTTCTGGTACCACTCCGCCAGCCGGGCGCGGCGGGTGCGGGGGTCGCCGCCCATATCCAGCTTTGCGTACAGCTGGTTGATGTACTGCTTCACCGTGCCCTCGGAGAGGTAGAGGGCGGCGGCGATCTCCTTGTTGGTGCACCGCCCGGCCACCAGACGGGCCAGCTCCCGGTCGCGGTCGGTCAGGGGCAGTTCCGGCGCGGGGGCGGGGGCGGGCAGGCCCAGCCGGGCGGCAAAGGCCCGGCCTGCGGGCAGGATGCGGGCCACGAAAGGCCCCAGACGCGGCTCGCAGGCGGCCCAGTCCTCCCCTTCCAGCAGGGGGGCCAGAGCGGGATACTGCTCCACAAAGAGCACCCAGAAATCGTCCTGCACAGCGTCCAGCAAAGCCGCTGCCAGCGCGGCCCGGGCCTCGGCCCGCTGGCCGAAGCGCAGCTGCGCCGCTGCCAGCTGGATGCGGGCCTGCAGGCCCACCAGACCGTAGTGCATGGCCTCGCACCGGCGCAGCAGGCCCTCGCTGTGGGCGATCACCTTCACGTACTCCCCCTGCGCCAGCCAGACCTGCTGCTCGATGAGGGACATCATGGGGCGGCAGGGCCCAAAGAAGCTCACCTCGGCCAGCTTGTGCTCCCGGAACAGCTCCGGGGCCTGCTCCGGCCTGCCCTGCAAAGCGTAGAAATAAGCGGCGATGCTCTCCAGCAGATGCACCTGCACCCCGTCGTGCTTTTGCAGCAAGGCGGCGCGCTTGGCGGCAAAATCGTACCCCTCTTTCCCCTTGCCGCACAGGGTCAGCCGCAGGGCCAAAAAGTCGCAACAGAGGGTCATGTTCTCCTGCCCGGCGGCGTCGGCCCGGGCCCGCTCCAGCAGCACGGCGGCTTTCTCCCACGCCCCCTGCAGGTAGGCGGCCTCCGCGTCCATCAAAAGCTCGGCCCCCCGGCCGTGGCCGTTGGTGATTTTATAGTAATGGGGCATACACTCGTACATTTCGGCCAGTTCTTTGCCCAGCTCCCCGGGGGCGCGGTAGTACATCATCAGCACCGAGGGGGAGCCGAAGGTCCAGCTGCCGCTGTTACGCAGGGTGACGGCGGAGCGGCTCATCTGGCGGCTGGCGCTGCGGTGGAGACGGCTCATCTGGGTGATGTCGTTGTAGAACAAGAAGCTCTGGATGAGGTCGCACTCCCCCAGCAGGTTGCCCCGCTCGGCGGCGGGCCACTCGGGGTGTTGGGCCACGGCGGCTTCCAGCAGGGCTTTCAGCTCCATCATTTTGGGGATCTGCTGCCAGGTGAACATCCGGCGCATCAGCACCAGAATGGCCAGCGGGTGGCGCTGCAGCGCTTCCACCGGGCAGCGGTCCAGCCGCCGGAGGCGCGCCGCTGCCGGACG
>OBZC01001618.1_pt1 | contig 13025 bp, 8 predicted proteins | sample 1538231 | NCBI WGS metagenome assembly OBZC01 (sample SAMEA2580225, study PRJEB22360) | human gut metagenome | biome: human gut; feature: human-associated habitat; material: faeces | place: Denmark | collected 2008/2010 | reverse complement strand
GAGCGAGGGCGAACTTTACGGCTTTGACCAAGACGCGGACGCGGAGCATAATATCCCGGCAGATCCACGATTCACTTTCGTGCGCAGTAATTTCCGTTATTTGTATAATTTTATGCGTTACTATGGAGAAAGCGGGGAGGTAGACGGTCTGTTGGCGGATTTAGGTGTCTCTTCCCATCATTTCGACGATAAGGATCGCGGTTTCTCTTTCCGTTTCGACGGGGCGTTGGATATGCGGATGAATACGCGTGCGGGGCAGACCGCCGCCGATATCGTGAATAATTATACGGCGGAGGCGTTGGCCGATGTGTTTTATCTATATGGCGAGCTGAAGGTGTCACGGAAATTAGCCTCTGTGCTGGTGAAAGCCCGTGAGACAAAGAAGATAGAGACGATCGAGGAGTTCTTGGAGGTGATCAAGCCGTTTACGGGAAAGGACAAGGAGAAGAAATTCTTGGCGCAAGTCTTTCAAGCGCTTCGTATCGAGGTGAACGATGAGATGAGGGCGCTGAAAGAGATGCTGCGGAGTACCTTGCGGGTGTTGAGACCGGGAGGACGATTGGTGGTTATCACGTATCACTCCTTGGAAGACCGTCTGGTAAAGAACTTTTTGAAGACCGGAAACTTCGAGGGGAAATGCGAGCAGGATTTCTTCGGGAACGTACGATCGCCTTTCCGCTTGGTCAATAATAAGGTAATCGTCCCGACCGACGAGGAGGTGGAGCGGAATCCCCGTTCCCGGAGTGCCAAGTTGAGAATCGCTGAGAAGGTATAAGGAGAAATAGATATGGAAGAAAACGGACAACATAAGAAAACGAGGAAGAAGGAGAAGCGTCTTTCGTTCTGGTATATACTCGGTGGCGGCGTGCTAAAAGAGGATTTTATCTTGAGGCATACGCGCATGATCGTGTTACTTGTCGTGTTGGCGTTTTTCTTTATCGGTAACCGGTATACTTGTATGCAAAAGCTGCGTGAGATCGACCGGTTGCAACAGCAATTGAGGGATGTGCGTTTCGAGGCGTTGTCGATCTCATCCGAGTTGACCGGCAATAGCCGCCAATCGCAAATCGAGTTGCTGATCGAGGAGCAAGGTATTGATCTGGAGGGTGCGAAAACCCCTCCTTATGAGTTATATAAGTGAGATAAGGTGTAAATAGGTATGTCTGAAGAAAACGAACCGAAAGAAATAGAGCCTAAAGGTAGCCGGATTTTATTCTGTTACTTCGTGGTCGTGCTGTTGCTGGGGCTTGTGGCCGTAGGAATCCTGTTCCGTGCCTTTGATACGGCCTTCGTGGAGAGGGATAAATGGATGAAGGTGGCCGAGAGCCAGAAACGACCGAACCGTTTGGTGTTGCCCGGACGTGGCAATATCTATTCGTCGGACGGTAAGTTGATGGCTACCAGCGTGCCTCGTTATTATATGTATATCGACTTTAAGGCGGATGCGTATACTCCGGCTAAGGGTGCCAAGTATAATTGGCTGGATACGTTCAAGACGTCCAAGAAGGATGGGGTGGACTCGTTGGCGTTTTATCTTTCCCGTAAATTGAAGGATCGTACGCCGGCGGGCTATAAGGCTTATCTGCTGAAAGGGCTGAGCGGTAAAAGCCGCCAGTTCCCGATTTACGCGGGGAAGGTCTCGTATTCGGATTTGAAGGAGATCCGTAAGTTCCCGTTTCTTCGTCTGGGACGTTATAAGAGTGGTTTTTATACGAAGGAGATGGTACAGCGCCAGAAACCTTTCGGGACCTTGGCGTCTCGTACGATCGGTGATATCTACGGAGAGATCGAGGAGGGTGGTACTACGAAGGGGAAGAATGGATTGGAGTTGCAATACGATTCGCTCCTGCGGGGGCAGGCCGGGTTGAGCTCCGTTCGCCGTGTCGGTGGAGGCTGGACGAACGTGATTGAGGTGGACCCGGTGGATGGCATGGATATCCGTACCACGATCGATATTAATATACAGGATATAACCGAGAAATCGTTGGTCGATAAATTGAAGGCGATCGATGCCGAGTCCGGTACGGCTGTCGTGATGGAGGTCGAGACCGGAGAGATCAAGGCGATCACGAATATGGGGCGTATCCGTGAAGGCGTATATGGCGAAACGAAGAACCATGCCGTGGCAGACGAGATCGAGCCGGGTTCTACTTTCAAGGTGGCCTCTATCATGGTGGCCTTGGAGGATGGTTTATGCAATCCGGGAGATACGGTCGATGTCGGCAATGGTATATATATGTATAAGGGGGCCCGCATGACGGACCATAATATGAATAAAGGCGGATACGGTCGGATCTCGGTGGAGCAGGCGATTTGGTATTCCTCTAATATCGGTGTAGCCAAGACGATTTTGAAAGGTTATTCGGATAACCCGACAAAGTTCGTAGAGGGACTGTACCGTATCGGTATGAACGCGGATCTTCGTTTGGAGATACCGGGGGCGGGACGTGCCAAGATACGTCGTCCGGATGATACGACCCGTTATTGGTCCAAGACCACTTTGCCTTGGATGTCGTTCGGTTACGAGACGCAGGTACCGCCGATCAATACGTTGGCGTTCTTTAACGCGATTGCGAACAACGGGGAAATGGTTCGCCCGATGTTTACGAAAGAGATCTTACATAACGGCAAGACCGTGCAGAGTTTTTCCACGGAGGTGATCAACTCTTCGATCTGCTCGGACCATACGCTGGCGTTGATAAAAGATATGTTGCTGGGAGTCGTGGAGAAAGGAACCGGTAAGGCGGTTCATTCGGATATTGTCCGGATTGCCGGAAAGACCGGTACGGCGCAGATCGCTACGGGCGGTGTCTACCGTACGAGCGGGCACCAAGTCTCTTTCTGTGGCTATTTCCCGGCCGATCATCCGAAGTATTCTTGTATCGTGGTGATCCGCCGTCCCCGTATTGGTTATCCTTCGGGCGGTACGATGTCGGGAGGCGTGGTGCGTGCGATCGCCGAGAAGATATACGCCAGCCATATGTCGTTCGATGTCCGGGATATGGAACGGGATTCGACGGCCGTGATGGTGCCTCGTGTGAAAGGCGGCGACCTGAGGGCGGTAGAGGAAGTATTAGATGAATTGGATATTAAGGCGGATACGGACAGTTTGGAGACAAAGTGGGTCGTAGCTTCTGCCGAGCAAGAAGAGAATAAAGTGAAATTGAGCGATCTGACGATTCGGGAAGGATTGGTACCCCGGGTAGTCGGCATGGGTGCTAAAGATGCGGTTTTCTTGTTGGAGCAAGCCGGTCTGCGTGTCTCTTTGTCGGGTGTCGGACGGGTCGTTTCGCAGAGTATTCAACCCGGACAGCGAGTGTCTAAGGGGCAGACCGTATTATTAACATTGAAATAGGTATGGAACTAAGGGATTTAATCGGTGCGTTGGAAGCTCCTATGTTGATGGGGGCGGATAATGTGGATATCACGAATATTCAATCAGACTCTCGTCGGGTGACGAAAGGGTCTTTGTTTGTCGCTGTGAGAGGTACGGCCGTGGATGGCCATGCCTATATGGACAGCGCCATAGAGAAAGGGGCTGTCGCTATCGTATGCGAGGAGACTCCGTCCTATTTGGAGGGGAGATGCTCGTTTATCGTGGTGAAGGATTCGGCGGAGGCACTAGGTCTTTTGGTTTCCCGCTGGTATGGCGATCCTTCCCGGAAATTGATGCTGGTGGGCGTGACGGGTACGAACGGGAAGACTACGATCGCTACCTTATTATATGAGATGTTCCGGAAGATGGGGCATAAGGTGGGATTGCTTTCCACGGTATGTAATTATATAGATGGCGAGGCGGTACCGACGGATCATACGACACCGGACCCGCTTACGCTTCATTCCTTGATGGCCCGGATGGTAGAGGCCGGATGCGAGTATGCTTTTATGGAGGTTAGCTCTCATTCGATCGATCAGCGGCGCATCAGCGGCTTGTCTTTCGACGGGGGGATTTTCACGAACCTGACCCGCGATCATTTGGATTACCATAAGACCGTGGAGAATTACTTGAAAGCGAAGAAGAAATTCTTCGATGACCTGCCTGCCGGGACTTTTGCCTTGACGAATGCCGATGATAAATCCGGCTTGGTGATGTTGCAGAATACGAAGGCGAAGAAGCTGACCTATTCCTTGCGTACCTTGGCCGATTTCAAGGGAAAGATATTGGAATCTCATTTCGAGGGTACAGACCTGATCATTAACGGTCGGGAGGTTATGGTGCATTTCGTGGGACGTTTCAACGCTTATAACTTGCTGGCCGTGTATGGTGCCGCGGTTTCTTTAGGGAAAGATCCCGAGGAGGTGTTGATCGTGCTGAGCACGCTTCGCTCCGTATCCGGTCGCTTCGAGACGATCCAGTCTCCGCTCGGTTATACGGCGATCGTGGATTATGCTCACACACCGGATGCCTTGACGAATGTACTGAATGGCATTCATGAGGTATTGGATGGGAAAGGACGTATCATTACCGTCGTGGGTGCCGGGGGAAACCGGGACAAGGGGAAACGCCCGCTGATGGCGAAAGAGGCTGTCAAGCTGAGCGATCAGGTAATTCTGACTTCCGATAACCCGCGCTTTGAGGAACCGGATGATATTATTAACGATATGGTAGCCGGATTGACGAAAATGGATATGGAACGTACCTTATGTATCACGGACCGTACGCAAGCGATCAAGACCGCTACGATGTTGGCGAAGAAAGGGGATGTGATCCTTGTTGCCGGAAAAGGCCACGAAGACTATCAGGAGATCAAGGGGGTGAAACAGCACTTTGACGACCGTGAGAAGTTACGCGAGATTTTTTCGACACAACAATCATAATATTTAAGACGACATGCTTTATTATCTTTTTAATTATTTGGATCAGTTGGATTTCCCGGGAGCGGGTATGTTTAAGTACGTATCTTTCCGCTCGGGGTTGGCCTTGATCTTGTCCTTGTTTATCTCTACGGCGATCGGCCGGCGTATCATCGATAAGTTGCAAATGTTGCAGATCGGCGAGACGGTGAGAAATCTTGGGCTGGAGGGCCAGATGAGCAAGAAGGGAACGCCGACGATGGGAGGTATTATCATTATTATCGCTATATTGATCCCGACTTTACTGTGTGCCAAGCTGAATAATATCTATGTGATATTGATGTTGGTGACTACGGTTTGGCTGGGAGCCTTGGGATTCGCGGATGATTATATCAAGGTGTTCAAGAAGAATAAGGAGGGCATGCACGGACGTTTCAAGATCGTCGGGCAGGTAGGACTGGGCCTGATCGTTGGCTTGGTATTGTTCATGAGCCCGGACGTGGTGATCAAGGAGAATATGGAGGTGCGCCATGATAACGTGATCGAGGAGGTGCGTTATCATACGGTGGAGACCAAATCGACAAAGACGACCATCCCGTTCTTGAAAAACAATAATTTCGATTACGCCAATTTGGTGAACTGGGCGGGCGATTATAAGGAGGAGGCCGCATGGCTGGTGTTCGTGCTGATGGTGATCTTTGTGGTGACAGCCGTGTCGAACGGAGCCAATATGACGGATGGACTGGACGGCTTGGCTGCCGGAACATCGGCGATCATTGGGGTGGCTCTCGGTATTTTGGCCTATATGTCATCCCACTTTGAGTTCGCCTCGTTCTTGAATATCATGTTTATACCCGGTGCGGAGGAGTTGGTGGTTTATGCCGCTGCCTTTATCGGTGCCACGGTCGGTTTCTTATGGTACAACTCATATCCGGCCCAAGTATTTATGGGAGATACGGGGAGCTTGACCTTGGGAGGTATTATCGCTGTTTTCGCGATCATCATCCGTAAGGAGTTGTTGATTCCGATCCTTTGCGGTATTTTCTTGGTGGAGAATATATCGGTCATGTTGCAAGTGGCCTACTTTAAATATACGAAGAAGAAGTATGGGGAAGGTCGCCGTATCTTCAAGATGGCTCCTTTACACCATCATTTCCAGAAGCCGGGAAACGCGGGTATACAGGCGTTGATCCAAAAGCCGTTCAATGTCGTGCCTGAATCGAAGATCGTGGTCCGTTTCTGGTTGATCGGTATTATTTTGGCTGTTATGACGATAGTTACGTTAAAGATGAGATAAAAGATGAGTAAGAGAATGGTTATATTAGGGGCCGGGGAGAGTGGCGCGGGAGCCGCTGTCTTGGCGAAGGCGAAAGGATTCGATGTGTTCGTGTCCGATAAATCGTCTATCAAACCTAAGTATAAGGAGATGCTGGACAACCACGGGATTCGTTGGGAAGAGGGACAGCATACCGAAGCCGACATCTTGAATGCCGACGAAATTGTCAAGAGCCCGGGTATTCCCGACAAGGCTCCTATCATACAGTTATTGAAGAAGCAAGGTACGCCGATCATCTCCGAGATCGAGTTTGCCGGAAGGTATACGGACTCGAAGATGATTTGCATCACGGGTAGCAACGGCAAGACGACAACGACGATGCTTACGTATCATATACTGAAAGAAGCGGGCGTGGACGTGGGCTTGGCCGGAAATGTCGGAAACAGCTTGGCGCTTCAGGTTGCGGAAGATCCACATGCGGTCTACGTGATCGAGTTGAGCAGTTTCCAACTGGATAATATGTACGACTTTAAAGCGGATATCGCTATTATATTGAATATAACACCGGATCATCTGGACCGTTATAACTATGAGATGCAGAATTATGTAGACGCTAAGTTCCGCATCTTGCAAAATCAGACGAAGGACGACGCCTTCATTTTCTGGAACGATGACCCGATCATAGCCCGTGAGATCGCCAAACAGCATCCTGAGGCTACTCTTTACCCATTCGCCGAGACACATGAGAACGGCGTGAAGGGATATACGGAAAATAATCAAGTAGTTATTGAAACGGCAAACGGAACATTTACGATGGAACAAGACCTATTGGCATTGACTGGTACGCATAACCTGTATAACTCTTTGGCTTCGGGGATAGCGTCCAAGATCGTGGACATTCATGATGAGAAAATACGTGCCTCACTCAGTGATTTTACGGGGGTTGAGCACCGTTTGGAAAAGGTGCTTCGCGTGCGTGGTGTTGATTATATTAATGACTCGAAAGCTACGAACGTAAACTCTTGTTGGTATGCTTTGCAGAGTATGACGACTCCGGTCGTTTTGATCTTAGGGGGCACGGATAAAGGGAATGATTACTCGGAGATCGAGGAACTAGTGAGTAAAAAGGTGCATTCATTGATTTTCATGGGTGTGGATAATACGAAACTGCATGCGTTCTTCGACGGGAAAGTGGCGAATATAGAAGACGCCCGCTCGATGGAAGAGGCTGTGGCGAAAGCTTATAAGATGGCTCATAAGGGAGATACGGTATTGCTCTCTCCTTGTTGCGCCAGCTTCGACCTGTTCAAGAGCTATGAGGATCGGGGCGATCAGTTCAAGGCTTGCGTACGTAATTTGTAATAAAGGATAAAATGGATCTGGCGAGTAAACTGTTTAAGGGCGACCGGGTGATATGGATCATCTTCATGTTCCTGTGTCTTATATCGGTGGTGGAGGTGTTCAGTGCGACCAGTACGATCGCTTATAAGAACGCGAATCACTGGGCGCCTATCGTACGGCACGCCACCTTTTTATTGGGAGGTTTCGTCATGGTATTGCTGTTGCATAATATACCGTGTCGCTTCTTTTCTGCGTTTATTATATTATTGCCGGTCTCGATGTTGATGTTGATCGTGACGCCCTTTATCGGCGTGGACGCTAATGACGCGCATCGATGGCTGGAAATCATGGGAATACAGTTCCAGCCTTCGGAGTTCGGGAAGCTGGCTTGTGTCGTGTTTGTCGCTTTCTTGCTCAGCAAACGGGGAAAATTAACGGAGAACCAGATCTTTAAGTATATACTGATTGGAGTAGGACTGACCTGTGTCTTGATTCTGCCAGAGAACTTCTCTACGGCGTTTATGCTATTCGGGGTTTGTTTCCTGATGATGTTTATCGGTCAGTTGCCATTTGGTAAGTTGGCGAAGCTGGCGGGCATCTTGATGTTGGCGTTGGTATTGTTCTTGGCGTTGCTTAAGTTTACGCCAGCCGCTATTACCCAGTATTTGCCGGATCGATTCGTTACTTGGCAGGGGCGTTTGGAGCGTTTCTTCGACGGGCATAAGGATAATTTGGATGAGAATGGTACGTATAAGATAACCGATGATAATTATCAGGTAACCCATGCGAAGATAGCTATTGCTAGGGGAGGCGTATTAGGACAGATGCCCGGACATGGCCAACAGCGTGACTTCCTGCCACAGGCGTATTCAGATTTTATCTATGCGATTATCATAGAGGAACTGGGTATCGTTGGGGGGATCTTTGTACTGTTGCTTTATATAATGCTGCTAGTGCGAGTCGGGATGATCGCCCGGAAATGTGATAAATCATTCCCGAAATTCCTAGTCTTGGGATGTGGGTTGCTGGTGGTAGTCCAAGCCTTGGCGAATATGGCGTTAGCCGTGAATTTAGTGCCCGTTACCGGGCAACCGATGCCGTTGGTGAGCCGGGGGGGTACGTCTACACTTATATCTTGTATCTATTTCGGGATCATATTGAGCGTAAGTCGTTTTGGAGCCAATATCGGAAATGAGGATGAGGAAGAGGAGGATACGGAGAATCCAGAGAATCCTTCCGACGAGCCATCCGGAGAGACAATAAATCAGGCGGTCGAGGGAGAGAAAGAAGATAATCCACTATCGGCTGTCGAAACGATAACTGTAGAGTCAAAAGTATGAGAAAGTACCGGATCATAATAAGTGGTGGTGGTACGGGAGGCCATATCTTCCCGGCTATATCTATCGCTAATACTTTCAAGAAACGTTTTCCGGATGCGGAAATCTTATTTGTGGGGGCGGAAGACCGCATGGAAATGGATAAGGTTCCGGCAGCTGGTTATAAAATCGTAGGTTTACCAGTGAGTGGGTTTGATCGTGCCCACTTGATGAACAACGTGAAGGTCATGGCTCGTTTAGCGAAAAGCTTGCGCTTGGCGAGGAAGACGATCCGTGAGTTCAAGCCAGATATAGCGGTCGGCGTGGGCGGTTATGCCAGTGGACCGACTTTATGGATGGCGGCTTCGCAAGGTGTTCCCGCATTGATACAGGAGCAAAACTCGTATGCCGGTGTGACCAATAAGTTGTTGGCGAAGAAAGCGAGCAAGATTTGTGTCGCTTACGAGGGCATGGAGAAGTTCTTTCCGGCGGATAAGATCGTGATTACAGGAAATCCGGTGCGACAGGATTTGGAAGAGGCGCTGAGCAAGAAAGAGGAGGCGTTGGAGTTCTTCGGGCTTTCTCCGGAGAAAAAAACGATCCTTGTGGTAGGTGGTAGCCTTGGCGCACGGACGATTAACCGGAGTATTCAAGGGGATCTGGATAAGTTCTTCGCCTCGGATGTACAGGTTATTTGGCAAACCGGTAGGTATTATTACAGCGACGCTTCCAAGCATTTGAAGGCGTACCGGGGAATGCCGGTTTGGTGCTCAGACTTTATTACCCGTATGGATTATGCTTATTCAGCGGCCGATTTGGTGATATCCCGTGCGGGGGCTAGTTCTATCTCGGAGCTTTGCTTATTAGGAAAACCGGTGGTCTTGGTGCCTTCGCCGAATGTGGCGGAAGATCATCAGACCAAGAATGCCTTGGCCTTGGTCCATAAGGATGCCGCCGTTATGATCGCCGATAAAGATGCGGAAAAGGATTTGGTGCCTACTGCCTTGAAGATAGTTCATGACGATGAACGTTTGCGTACGTTGAGCCGTAATATCGAGACCTTGGCGCAACGCCATAGCGCGGACCGTATCGTGGATGAGATTGTTAAGATTATAGATAAGAAATAAGGAATATGGATATAAATAAAGTGACAGCGGTGTATTTCGTAGGTGCCGGGGGCATTGGAATGAGTGCCTTGATCCGTTATTTCCTCGCTAAGGGAAAACGAGTGGGCGGATACGATAAGACCCCTTCCGATTTAACCGAGGAGTTGAAAAAGGAGGGAGCCGATATTCACTATGAGGATAATGTAGCTTTGATCGGGGAGGCGTTCAAGTCGCCCGATGATACGCTGGTGGTTTATACGCCGGCGGTCCCGGAGTCGCATACGGAATTGACCTATTTCCGGGCGCACGGTTTTGAGGTGATGAAGCGGGCACGTGTCTTGGGAGAGATCACGAAAAGCAGCCGGGGGTTATGCGTGGCGGGAACGCACGGTAAGACAACGACCTCTTCTATGCTGGCTCATTTGCTGAAACAATCGCCGGTGGATTGCAATGCTTTCCTCGGAGGAATCCTAAAGAACTACGAGAGTAATTTGATGTTGTCTGATACGAGCGACTTTACCGTGATCGAGGCGGATGAGTTCGATCGTTCTTTCCATTGGCTTACTCCTTATATGGCAGTGATTACTTCCGCGGATCCGGATCATCTGGATATTTACGGTACGGCGGAGGCTTACCGGGAGAGTTTTGAGAAATTTACCTCCTTAATTCGTCCCGATGGTTGTCTACTGATCAAGAAAGGAATCAACGTAACGCCCCGTTTACAGGAGGGTGTCAAGAAATATACCTATTCCGTTACGGAAATAGCGGACTTTTACGCTGAAAATATTCGTATTTGCGACGGAAATATTACCTTTGACTTCGTTGGTCCGGAAATCCGTATTCCTGATGTGGAATTAGGTGTTCCCGTAAAGGTTAATATAGAGAACGGGGTAGCGGCTATGGCGATCGCTTGGTTGAACGGAGTGAAACCTGAGGATTTGAAAAAGAGTATGGCTACATTTGCCGGACCTCGCCGCCGTTTCGATTTCCATTTGAAGACTGATCAAGTGGTATTGATCGATGATTATGCCCATCATCCGGCCGAATTGCGACAGAGTATCTTGTCGGTGAAGGAATTATATGCGGGTCGTAAGGTGACAGGTATTTTCCAGCCGCATCTATATACCCGTACCCGAGATTTCGCTGGAGATTTCGCTGCGAGTCTCTCTTTATTGGATGAGTTGATCTTGCTGGATATCTATCCGGCTCGTGAGGAACCGATTCCGGGGGTGAGCTCTCGGATCATTTTTGATAAGGTGACGATCCCTTCCAAGACGCTGTGTAAGAAGGAAGAGCTTTTGGACGTGGTTGCCGCCGGGAAATATGAGGTAGTATTAATGGTAGGCGCCGGCAATATCGACCGTTTGGTGGAGCCTGTAAAAGAGATTTTATGTAAACAAATAAGGAAACCGTGATCCGAATAATTTCCATAGTAGTAGCCACGTTGTTGTTCTGTTACATCGTGTTTGTGTCGTTTTTCTTTCGGGAAATACGTCAAGACTCTATTTGCCAAGATCTGCAAGTCGTGGTGAAAGACAGTCTGGATAAACACTTCGTGAGCGAGAGTGACCTTGTGTCTATACTGAAGAAAGCCGGGCTAGATCCGATCAAGCGGCCAATGGCCGACGTGAATACGGATCGGATAGAGACGGAATTGCTTAAGAATGAGATGATCGCCCAAGTGGAGGCGTATAAGACTCCTTCGGGGATTATCAAACTAGAGGTCATGCAAAAGATGCCTATCCTCCGGATTATGGGCGTAAGAGGTAGTTATTACGTGGATAATCTGGGAACCACCATGCCGATCAGTCGTCGGTATGCTGCGCATGTGCCAATTGTGAGTGGATATGTGGAAAAAGAGCTTGCGGTGACCGACTTATACAAATTTGCATTATTTTTGCAAGAGAATGAGTTCTGGAATGACCAGATTGAACAAATCTATGTCTATCCGGATAATGATATAGAACTTATTCCAAGAGTGGGTAACCACCGGATCATGTTGGGTACTTTGGATGAATTCGAAGAAAAGCTTGCGAATTTAAAGCTTTTCTATGAACAAGCGATCCCTAAAGTGGGTTGGGAAAAGTACAGTATGATTAATTTAAAATATAAGAATCAGATTGTTTGTACTAAAAAATAGATGATATGGCATACACAGACTTTATAGCAGCTATTGACCTAGGTACCTCCCATATGGTAGGAATGGTGGGGACTAAGAATGCGACGGGCGCTCTTTCAATCATCGCCTACGAAGTTGAGAACTCCGGCACCTGCATACGAAGAGGATGTGTATATAACGTGAAGGAGACGGCGAGTAAGATAAGACGCTTGATCCTCAAGTTGGAGAATAAACTGGGGGGGGCCAAGATCGGGCAGGTATATGTGGGACTGGGTGGCCAGTCACTCCGTTCTATCGAGCATACGGTTTGCAAGGTGTTGGGAACGGAAGGAGTGGTCACGGAGGAGATCATAGACTCTCTTTATCAAGAGTGTAAGGATTATCGTCCGGATATGTTGACCGTTCTTGATGTGGTTTCTCCTTCCTATTTTTTAGATGATAAACCAGAGTCCAACCCGGTGGGCGTGCCTTGTAGCCGTATCGAGGCTCGTTACAAGTTGATTGTTGGACGTCCTTCCTTGAAATTAAATATTATCAATAGCATCTCGGAACAAGCGAAGATCGAGATCGCCGGTATTCTCGTGTCGCCCCTAGCGTTGGGTGATGTGGTCTTGAGCGACAATGAGAAGGACTTGGGTTGCGCCTTGATCGGCTTCGGTGCCGGCGTGACGACGATAACTGTCTATAAGGGTGGTAAGTTGGCCAGCCTTTCCGTTGTTCCCTTTGGAGGTAATTTGATAACAAAAGATATAACCAATCTCAGGGTTGTAGAGTCTGAGGCGGAACGCTTGAAGATCACTTATGGTAGCGCGAAAGCGGACCGGGATAATGATATGACCATCCAAGTGAGTTTAGCGGATGGAATGGGCTTGCGTGAGATTAAGCTGGCCGAGTTGAACGGTGTGATCGAGGCCCGTATGGATGAGATCTTAGAGAATGTATATGCTCGTCTGGAGGCTACAGGCTTGATGAGCGTTCTCGGTGCTGGCATCGTGATTACGGGTGGAGGCGCCGCTTTGAAGAATTTACCGGCTGGTTTGAGCGGACGCTTGAAGATGGGGGGACCGCCCGAA
>OBZC01001612.1_pt1 | contig 13058 bp, 11 predicted proteins | sample 1538231 | NCBI WGS metagenome assembly OBZC01 (sample SAMEA2580225, study PRJEB22360) | human gut metagenome | biome: human gut; feature: human-associated habitat; material: faeces | place: Denmark | collected 2008/2010 | reverse complement strand
CCAGAATCTTCTGCTGCTCATCCTCCCGAAGATAAGCCAGCACCTGCTCCGGAATCCGTTCCCGTACTGGCACAAACCGTCCATAGGTAAATGTCTGCACATATCTTGGATCTTTGCGAAGGGCAGTCAGCTTTCTATAATAATTGAGCACAGAGTCAGGATCGCTCTCCTGTCCCTGTACATTGATCTTCGTATAATCAGGATTAACCTTCAGCCAGGGCGTTCCTGTGGTAAATCCCGCATTGTCTTCTGCATTCCACTGCATAGGTCTTCTGGCATTGTCGCGACTCATGCGATTACAGCAGGCAAGCGCCTCCTGCTCTGTGCAGCCCATCCGAAGCGCCAGCTCATACTGATCCTTCGTATTCAGATCATCAAATTCCTCAATGGACCGAGCCTTAAAGTTTCGCATGCCGATCTCCTGTCCCTGGTAGATAAATGGCATGCCCCGAAGCAGAAGACTGGCTGTTGCCAGCATTTTCACTCCATCGTCATTCTGTGCATAGTCTGGCAGGAATGTGCTGGCACCTCTCGGTTCGTCATGATTTTCAATAATATTTGAAAGAAATCCCACAGATGCAACTTTTTCCTGGGCCGTAAATAATGCATCTCTCCAGGCTTCAAAGCAAAACGGTCTCTGCTCATACCAGCCATGTTCTCCTGCAGTCAGCAGGTGCTGGGAAAAATCAAACATCGTAGAGAAATGCCCATGTTCTCCGATAAATTCCTGAAGTTCTTCTTCCTTCATGTTAAATACTTCACCTATGGTGAACGCATCATATTTCTGGAAGGTATGCACCTTCAGTTCCTCCAGCATCTCACCGATGCCAGACGCACGGGAAACCACAGTATCCGCAGAACATAAGCCATCCGGCCCATCCGCCGGATAATCAGGAAATGTGGTATCCTTCTGAATATTGATGATGGCATCAATACGAAATCCTGCAACTCCTTTTTCCAGCCACCAGTTGATCATCTCATAGATCTTATTCCGCAGTTCCGGGCAGTACCAGTTCAGATCTGGCTGTTCTTTGGCAAATGCATGATAATAGTACAGGTCTTCTCTGCCAGGCACCGGTTCCCACATACTCCCGCCAAAATAGGAGCGATAATTGGATGGCGCATGACCATCCTTCCCTTTTCGGAAATAAAAATATTTCCCATAAGGACCTTCTGGATCACGGATGGCTTCCTGAAACCACTTATGTTCGCTGGAGCAGTGGTTCACCACCAGATCCATGACCAGATACATGCCACGCTTCTTCATCTCTGCAAGCAGCGTGTCAAAATCCTCCATGGTTCCAAACTCCGGCGCGATCTCATAATAATCAGAGATGTCATATCCCTGATCTACAAACGGTGAACGATAGACCGGTGACAGCCAGACAATATCAATGCCCAATGCTTTCAGATAATCAAGTTTAGATATAATTCCCCGGAGATCTCCAATTCCATCTCCATTGGAATCATAATAACTTTTCGGATAGATCTGACAGGCAATCTTGCCATGCCACCATTTTTTCTCCATCGTTTCACCTTCTCTCCACTTTGAATGTTACAGGGAGCTTACTTTACAATGTTTTCAATATCATTGAACAGACTGGCGGAAGCTTCAGATACAGAATTCCATTCCGCACTCCATAGACCGCATCGTTGGTGCTGAATCCATTTTCCAGAGTCAGCATCAGACGTTCCATGGTACAAAACGGCGGAACGGATGCTTTCCACACCGGAATGTTCACTTCCCGCTCTTCTCTGGAATTGTTGACTACCACTACGATCTGATTTTCCTCATCAAACCGGCCATAGCTTAAGAGCTGATGCTCCAGTGACAAGAAACAAGTGGAACCATACGTCAGTACTGGATTGTCTTTATGGATACAGATCGCTTCCTTGTGGAAGGACAGCAACTCCTGATCCTCTTTTCCCCAGGGATAGGTCCGACGGTTATCCGGGTCTGTGAATCCGCACACGCCGGCCTCATCTCCATAATAAACAGTCGGCGCTCCCACCCATGTCATCTGCATGGCAACAGCCTCTCTCATGACACCTTTATCAATCCCCTGAGATGCCGCATCAGAACCCAATGTATTCATTCTTCCCACCCGGCGGTTGGTTCTGGTCAGGAACCGGGAATGATCGTGGTTGGACAACTCATTCATGGCTGTCTGCAGGGACGGTCCCGGCATATGAGCCATATTGTAGATCATGGAATTCTTGAATGCTTCTGCATTTCCATAGAGGTCATCTCTGCGGGAATCGCTGTGCTTCTCCATGCCAGTCAAAAACCAGGTAATCGGCTCCATGAACGCATCATAATTCATGACCGTATCCCACTCATCTCCACCCAGCCAACGGCTGGTATCTCCGTAATGCTCTGCAAGGATCAGCGCATTTGGCCGTTCTGCTTTCACAGCTGCCCGGAATTCCTTCCAGAATTTGTGATTGTATTCTTCTGTAAAACCAAGATCAGCTGCCACGTCAAGACGCCATCCATCTACATTGTAAGGCTCTCTGACCCATTTTCGTCCGATATTAAGAATGTATTCCTTCAGTTCCGGGGACTGCTCATAATTGAGCTTCGGCAGAGTGTTGTGTCCCCACCAGCCTTCATAGAACTCATTATAGGGCCATTCATGCTCATTATTGAACCGGAAAAAGCTGCGATACGGACTGTCTGCGGAGACATACGCACCTTTTTCATAATCCTCAGACTGTTCATAGATCCGTTCTTTATCCTGCCACTTATTGAAAGATCCACAATGATTGAACACGCCATCCAGAATGATCTTCATTCCCCTGTTGTGTACTTCCTGGACAAATTTTGCAAAAAATTCATTGCTGGCTTCCAGATTTTTCTTATTTACCACCCGCTGCTGATACTTGGTCGCATGGGTGTTATCCTTGTCACCTTCTGCCAGACACTCCCCACCATCTTCCACGATCACGCCAAGATGCGGATCTACATAATCGTAGTCCTGGCTGTCGTATTTATGGTTGGAAGGAGATACAAAGATCGGATTCAGATAGAGAACTTCCACGCCCAGATTCTGCAGGTAATCAAGCTTATTCCAGATCCCCTGGAGATCACCGCCATAGAAGCGCCATACATCCATAGATTCCGGCAGAGTTTCCCAGTCCTTCACCTGATGAACCGGCTCATTCAGATAGATATATTCCCGATCCTCTACGTCATTGGTCAGATCACCGTTACAAAAACGATCGGTATAGATCTGGTACATGACTGCACCTTTTGCCCATTCCGGCGTGGAAAATCCCGGAATCAGCTTGAAGGAATACACATTCTGAAGATCTGTAGTCACTCCCAAAGTATTATAAAAACATCTTTCATTGTCTTTATCAATTTCAAAATAATAACGGACTGTACTCATCAAAGGTGCGGTCCGATAGGTGTAGTAATCAAATAATCCCCGGGATGCTGTCTTCTTCATCACATTACGGCTGCTTCCGCTGATAAAATAGACTTCATCCACATTATCTTTTGCTGTACGGAGTGTTACGGTCACCCGGTCTCCGCAATGCGGTTCAAAGGGGCTCTGATAATATTTGCTCTGATCACTGAACAGTGCCTCCCTGTTCAATGTCTGCTGTGTCATTTCCATAGTTGATGGTCCCTTTCCCATGTTCTCTTATTACTTATGATATACCCACTGCTCACTTAAAACAACCATTTTCCAAAAAAAGACAGCGGGGGGTGTGCTGTCTTTTTTAGGAGAAGGTATTTCTTGTTTCTTATGGGGTGTAGCAAAACTATATAATGTATTGGGGGTTTTTACAATAATTATAGTATCACAATTCCCCGCCGAAGTCTGCACAAAGTTCACAAAAATGATGGATATTTTTTATTCACCTTGCACAAAAAGTGCTTCAAATTCTTCTCGAGTGATCTTTTCCTTTTCCAGTAAAAGTGCGGCACAAGAATCCAGTACCGGGCGATATTCGCTGATGATCTTTCTGGCATTTGCATAACACTCATCCACGATCCGTTTCACTTCGCTGTCGATCTCACCGGCCACGGTCTCGCCGTAGGATCTGGTGTGTGCCAGGTCACGTCCGATAAATACTTCATCCTCATCATTTCCATAATTGATCAGACCCAGCTTCTCGGACATACCATACTGAGTCACCATGGCTCTTGCAAGCGCAGTCGCCTGCTTGATATCCTGAGATGCACCTGTCGTAATATCTCCAAAGATCAGTTCCTCTGCCACACGTCCACCAAGATCTACCGTAATATCCTGCAGCATCTTCCCTTTGGTGCTGAACATATCATCCCGCTCCGGAAGCGGCATGGTATATCCGGCAGCTCCCATACCCGTCGGAATAATGGATACCGTGTAGACCGGTCCCACATCCGGCAGCACATGGAACAGGATCGCATGTCCTGCCTCATGATATGCTGTGATCTTCTTTTCTTTTTCAGAGATCACACGGCTCTTCTTCTCTGCGCCGATACCCACTTTAATAAATGCCTTACGGATATCCTCCTGCTTGATATACGCTCTGGTGTCCTTTGCTGCAACAATAGCAGCCTCATTTAACAGATTTTCCAGATCCGCTCCGGTGAATCCGGCTGTGGTCTGAGCGATCTGATGCAGATCCACATCATCTCCAAGCGGCTTATTCTTTGCATGAACCTTCAGAATCTCCTCGCGGCCTTTCACATCAGGACGGCTTACCGGAATCTTCCGGTCAAAACGTCCCGGTCTTAGGATCGCCGGATCCAGAATATCTACACGGTTGGTTGCTGCCATAACGATAATTCCTTCGTTAACACCAAATCCGTCCATCTCCACAAGGAGCTGGTTCAACGTCTGCTCACGTTCATCATGTCCGCCGCCCATACCAGTGCCACGACGTCTCGCTACTGCATCGATCTCATCAATAAATACGATACAGGGCGCATTTTTCTTGGCTGTAGTAAACAGATCTCTTACACGGGATGCTCCCACGCCGACAAACATTTCCACAAAGTCAGATCCGGAAATGCTGAAGAACGGCACGCCTGCTTCACCGGCAACAGCCTTTGCGATCAGGGTCTTACCAGTTCCTGGAGGGCCTACTAACAGTACTCCTTTTGGAATACGCGCCCCTACCTTCGTATAGCGTCCCGGGTTCCGAAGGAAGTCCACGATCTCCTCCAGTTCGCCTTTCTCTTCTTCCAGACCTGCCACATCCTGGAAGCCTTTCTTCACATCATCACCGGCAGTCATCTGTGCACGGCTCTTTCCAAAATCCAGCATTCTGGCATTTCCGCCACCGCTGTTTCTGCTCATGGTCATGACAATATAGAACAGCATGATACCGCCTAAAAGCAATGTTGTTCCATAAGTTTCAAAAAATCCCGGCTGCTTTACTTCCGCAATATCATAAGCAACACCAGCGTCATCCAGAAGCTCGCTGGTCTTCTCTGTATCCAGGATCTGAGTCACCTTCTGGGTGCCGTCCTTTAACTGGTAAGTTACCGTACCTGTCGGTGTCTCCTGGTTGGGCTGAATACTGGCACTTTGAATCTGGTCTTCCTCCACCGCTTTGGTAAACTGCGGATAGCTGTATGATACACTGTTCTGTCTCTGCTCGTCAAAAAAAGCCAACAGCATGCAGACCAGTGCCAAAACCATCAGATAAGTACCGATTCCTCTCCACTGTCTGTTCAAGTCTCCTTATCCTCCTGTCAGTCAAATTCCACCACACCGATGTATGGCAGATTGCGGTACTGCTGGTCATAATCCAGTCCGTAGCCGACTACAAATTTATCTTCGATCTGAAATCCTACATACTCCACATCCACATCTACGACTCTGCGCTCCGGTTTGTCAAGAAGCGTACAGATCTTAAGACTTGCCGGATTTCTCTGACCGAGAAGCTTCTTCAGATGACTCAGAGTACGGCCGGAATCAATGATATCCTCGATAATAATCACTTCTTTTCCTTCAATGTTCTCATCCAGATCTTTGACAATACGAACGATTCCACTGGACTTGGTGTCGCCGCTGTAGCTGGAACACTGCATGAAATCCATGGTTACCGGTACAGTAATTCTTTTTGCCAGTTCGCAGGTAAAATATACACTTCCCTTTAAAATACAGATCAGATGTACACTCTTTCCAGCATATTCTCTGCTGATCTGCTCACCGATCTCACGGATTCTTGCGTCAACTTTCTCTTCCGGAAGCATTACTTCAATATGATGTTTCTCCATCCTTTATTCCTCCATCTCTTATCTGTTGTATTTTCAATACTATTTTGGTCTGTTCTGTGATCTTATATTCTTCACTGATCCTCATACCGACGACCCACAAAATATGATTTCCGTCTGCCAGAACGGTCAGCCCGTCTCTGCTCTCTCTTGGAACTTTATTGTCAATCAGATAATCCTTCAGCTTCTTATGCGCCCCAGGTCCGGTTGACAGATAGTCTCCAGGGCGTCTTGTCCGCAGAACAACTTCTTGTCTGATTTTATCATAATCAAACCACTTCGTATAGCAATTTACAGGAATTTCCTGATTTTTGTCCCTGTTTTCCACGGTCACTTCATATCGTGCTCCCTGGAATTCATAAGTTCCTGTCCTTCCGCAGAAAATAATACCGTCATCCCGGTTGATGCCATATCCTTGCTTCAGTACAATACCGTCATATTCCAGCACCGCTGTATTCTTCGATGGCAGCAGTATCCTGCTCCCCCGTTTTCCATATGCCAGCAGGCAGATCTGCTCCACATGAAATGCCTCCACATCCCGAAGGCCTCCGGGCAGATGTTCCAGTGCGCGCCGCACCAGCATCTTCTTCATGGCCGGATGCAGCTCGTCAAATGCCTCCAGCCGAATTCGGATACAGTCCTTCTCCATCTGCAGATACTGTTCTTCTGCTTTGTGAAGTTCCTGTTCCAGATACGATTCCACTTCCGACAATCTTGCTGCTGTTCCTGCCATGCGGGCCACACAGCCGGGCATGACCCGCTCCATAGGCGCAAGTAATCCATGCCGGATCTGATTTCTCGTATAATCCAGCTCCTGATTGGTGCCGTCCTCCACCCAGCGGATCCCCTCTTCCAACAGGTACTGCTCAATCTGCGGCCGATCCACACACAGAAGCGGCCGGATATAATTTCCATTGACCGGACGCATACCGCACAGTCCCCGAAGCCCTGTCCCACGCATAAGCCGGAACAGCATGGTCTCTGCCTGATCTCGCTGATGATGCGCCAGCGCAATCACCGATGCCTGGCATTTCTCAGCGAGATGCTCAAACACCCGCCGTCTTGCATTTCGCCCGGCTTCCTCAAGACTTAAGCCATCTCTGGCTGCCTGGGCAGGCACATCCTCCTGTACCACAGTGAACGAAATATTTCTCTCCTGACAGAACTGCTCACAAAACTGTTGATCTCGCAGTGCCTCTGCCCCACGGATCCCATGATTTACATGAACTGCTTCCAGCTGAAGCGGAATCCGCTTCCCATAGTTCCACAATAATTGCAGAAGTGCTGTTGAGTCCGCACCGCCGGAAAATCCCACCAGCACGGTGTCCCCGGGCTTGACCATATTCCATTGTCTCAGATAGGCAAATACTTTCTCCTGCATGTGACTGAACTCCTGTATTTTCTATGCTCATTGCTTTACGGACATGTGCATGACTCTGAATTATTCAGAGCCACATATTTACGGGCATGTGCATGGCTCTGAATATTATCACAAATTCCACACAAAAAAGCAAGCCGCACTACCTCTTCCAGATTCCGACCACCAGAATGGTCATATCATCCGCTGCCTTTCCATATGTCTGTACCTGTTCCATGAGCCGTGCCGCCATCTCAGAAGGGGTTCCCGGCGGAAGATTCCAGATTAGATCCTTCATGACCGCCTCTTCCTGCCCTTCAGGCAATGCTCCCAGCACCCCGTCCGTCATGAGAAACAACAGATTTCCATCATAGATCCGTACCCGATAAGGATCTAAGGGCAGTTCACTGCTGATCCCTGCAGGCAGACCTGTCCCACGGATACATTCCACATTCCGTTCCCGCCGGATAAAGCTGGCGGCAGATCCAATCTTCAGAAATTCGCAGATTCCTGTATAAAGATCAATGGAAGCCAGATCTACTGTGGAAAATATATGTGGTTCCGGCTGCAGCACAATGGACGAATTGATCATCCGCACTGCTGTCTCTCTGGAAAATCCCGCCTCCAGAAACTGTTCCATCAGATCCAGCACTGTCTCACTCTGCCCGCAGGCCTGAAGTCCTGAACCCATCCCATCAGAGAGTCCTGCCACAAACCGTCCTTCCGGCAGCCAGAATACGGAGAAATTATCCCCGGAGACTGCCTCTCCCGGTTTCGTCACTTTCTTGATTCCGTACAACACCTGATAAGCAGTGGCCTCCACAAACAATACCGTCACTTTCTCCTGACTGACAAATGTCCGGCTGTCTCTGGCAGGCATCATCTCACAGTCCGTCAGTTCTGACAATACCGCCGCCACTTTCTTTACCGGCACGCAGATCTTACGCTTCGTATGCATGGTCACATAGACTTGTCGCTTTCGTCCGCCGGGACTGTAAAAAAATACCTGGATCAATGTTATTCCCATAAAGCGAAGCCGCTTTCCAATCTCCTGCTCCAGCGGCACATCTTCTTTTGTCCCATAGATCCGTTCCATGGCTCCTTCCAGTATGGAACCCATTTCCCGGATCTGCCCGGCTGCTGCGATCCGGTTTTCTGCCAGCCTCCGCTGAAACAATAACTCTCCTCTGTCTGTCACCGGCGTCATCTGGGGTGTCATGCAAAAGCTGCGGGAAAGCTGAGCAAAACTCTCCTGATACTCTTCGATCCATTGTCGGACCGGATGCACCGGTTCCTGCTCACTGTCTTCTCTTTTATGGCTGCGGATCCATTCCCACCCATATCCTGCCAGCACGATCAACGAAAACAGTGCCAGACTCTTCATCACACTGGAAGCCATGACCCACAGTTCCTTGTGGTACATATATTCCACCGTCAGCTCCATGGCTGCCAGACTTCCACCCACCGCCAGTCCAAAGATCCACTTGTCTCTTCCTTCGTCTCTCCTGCCAAACAGGATCAGCATACACACTCCCAGCGTACACGCCAACACATACTTTGTCCATTCCATGACAACTCTCCTCCATATCCTTATTCTGCCGCATGCAGAACAAACGCTGCGGTTTGTGTAGATACTATAAGAATCTGTCTTTGCGAGCTTTGTCATTTGGAATCGGCTCGAAAAAATAATTTTTCGACATAAAAAAGCTCCTGTCTGAGCAGGAGCTTCATGTCTTATTTACCTGATGCCTTGAAAAGGATCTCATCCTCATAAACCAGTCCGAGCTTTTCTTTGGCTACATCTTCCACATATTTCTTTGTCTTTGTATAGGTCTCAAGATCTTCGATCTCTTTGCTTCGTTCCGTCTCATCGGCGATCTGCTTTTCCAGTGCCGCCTCTCTGTTCTGATAAGTGTGATTCTTCTGTTTCAGCTGAAGACTTCCAATTGCAGTCACACAAAAAACAGCCATGACGATCAATAAAATACCCATGGCTCTCAGGTGCTTTCTCTGATCTCGAATACGTCTGCTTCTTGTCTTCGCTGTCATCCGTCTTTCCTCCTATGAGAATAAAATAATTATAAACTCTCTGAGTTTATTTTTCAATTTGTTTTTGTAGAAATGTCCTGTGATTTTCCCGACTTGTACTACTTTACGAACCACCGTTCCAGCAGGCCTTAGGAAAAATTCCAACACTGTCTTCAAAATACCTGATATGGGTTCCACGATCCATCTTCCTATCAGATAATAATAGACGATCATGCCCGCCGCCACCGCAAATAATGCATACCCGCGGACTGCTCCGTCATTTTCCCGATACAACAATGCAAAGATTAAAAATGCAGTGCAGATCCAGTATAGAAGATCCTGAACCGCTATCAGCCAGACACCATGGGGAATCAGCCTTCGAGTGATCCTGAGCAGATCGTACAATGCCAGGATCAACGCACCTCGCAGCATGGCCAGTCCAAAAAACTGCAGCTCTCTGACAATTCCGTCACTCCCCATAGGCTTACCGGAACAGACGGTTCAATAATGTCTCTCCGCCTTTTTTGAAGTCTGACACTTCCGAATACTGGATGCTGTCGATCCTTCCCTCCAGATCGATCTCTCCTTTTTCCAGCGTCAGCCGATTCACATGAAGGTCTGCTCCCTGGATCTTGAGCATGCCCATATCTGTCTCCAGCAACACTTCCGATATATCAAAAGAGATCACGTCCGACACACCAGTGATACCAGCTGTCCGCCGATTCGAAAGCGTCAGCTTGTGCGCTCCTTTTGCCTGTGTGTGATCTTCCACAGTTCCCATCTTTACCATACAAAAAGACCTCCCATATATTCTCTTAAAATATATTAGGAGGTCCTAAGATTTATACCTTATAAATATCTGTAAAGCTCTTTTGCTTCATCCTTTTTGACGGTCTCCTGCACGTCCAGCACTTCCACCTTTACAGCTCTTGTACCGAACTGGATCTCGATCACATCCCCTTCCTTCACGTTCAGGGAAGCTTTCGCCGTCTTATCGTTTACCAGAACACGTCCTGCATCACAGGCCTCATTGGCAACTGTCCGACGCTTGATCAGTCTGGAAACTTTCAGAAACTTATCTAATCTCATGCTCTGTCGTATTAGTTCAGGGCATCTTTCAGTGCTTTACCAGCTTTGAACTTCGGAGCTTTGGAAGCTGCGATCGGCATCGGCTCACCAGTATGCGGGTTTCTTCCCTCTCTTGCTGCTCTCTCAGCTACCTCGAAGGTACCGAATCCAACAACCTGAACTTTCTCACCTTTCTTTCATCAGTAACAACCTCGATAAATGCTTTTACAGCTTTCTCTGCATCTTTCTTTGTAAGCTCAGCGTTCTCTGCAACTGCTGCGATCAGTTCTGCTTTGTTCATGATTTTATTTTCCTCCTGGAATATTTTCATTTATTGTGTACAACACGTATCATAGTTATACCGGTTTTCCTACTGTTTGTCAAGCGGTTTCCCTTGGAGTTCCGCGGTTTTTCGATTCCGCTTTGCCTCCTTTTCCTGCCGCTTGATTTCCTCCCAGCGAGCCTGATTCTGCTCGTCGGAACCATATTCTTCGTCGCCAAATACATGTGGATGACGGCGGATCATCTTCTCCGCCAGACCATTTATCACGTCATCCATCGTAAAGAGACCTTCCTCTTTGGCGATCTGTGCATGAAGCAGTACCTGCAGCAATACGTCCCCCAGCTCTTCGCAGAGATTCTCCGGATCCTTCTGCTCAATAGCCTCCACAACTTCTTCACATTCATTTCTAAGACAAGAGATCATGCTCTCATGGGTCTGTGCCTTGTCCCATGGACAGCCATGGTCACTGCGCAATTCAGCGATAATCCCCACCAGTTCTTCGTAACTGTACATCTTCTTACAGCATCTTCTGGATCATCGCCAGTACTTCTTCTCCCATTGCAGCACTCTTCTTGTCTGCATCCTCCAGAGAAGTACCTTTGACACCATAGTAGAATTTTACCTTAGGCTCCGTACCTGACGGTCTTACGCACAGCCATGCGCCATCGTTCAGATCATAGTAAAGTACATTGGATGCCGGAAGGCCGGTCGGTTTTACTTCACCAGTCTTCATATCTTTGATCGTATCCAGCTTGTAGTCTCTTGCAGATACTACATGATAGTCACCAATTCTGACCGGCGTATTATTTCTCAGAGTCTCAAGGATCTCCTGAATCTTTGCAAGTCCTTCAATCCCTTTGAGTTCGATAGATTTCACTGCATCTTTGTAGTAGCCGTATTTCTCATAGAGAGCAACCATAGCATCCCACAACGTCATATTTTTAGTCTTGTAGTAAGCCGCTGCCTCGCAGAGAGCAACCGTTGCGGAGATGGCATCCTTGTCTCTTGCGTATGTACCGATCAGACAGCCGTAGGACTCTTCCATTCCGAACAGATACGTTCCTTTTCCGGTCTGCTCATTTTTCAGGATCTGCTGTCCGATGTATTTGAATCCTGTCAGAACCTCTATCAGTTCACAGTTATAGGATGCTGCGATCGCATCTACCAGATTGGTGGTTACGATAGATTTAACAACCTGTCCATCTGCCGGGATCTTGCCCGCAGCCTTCTTCTGGCTCAGCACATAGTCGCAGAGCAGAGAACCTGACATATTACCGGTCAGCGGAATATATTCTCCTGATTTTGTATCTTTTACATAGACTCCAAGACGGTCTGCATCCGGGTCAGTTGCCAGCACCAGGTCTGCATCCACTTCCTTTGCAAGCTTCAGTCCCAGCGTAAAGGCTTCTGCTGCCTCCGGGTTCGGATAGCTGACAGTCGGGAAATCTCCGTCAGGAAGTTCCTGCTCTTTTACAACATATACATTTTCAAATCCAAGCTCTTTAAGCGCACGTCTTGCCGGGATATTTCCGGTACCATGAAGCGGGGTGTAAACGATGCGGATGTCTTTCTGCATTTTATCAATGGCATCCTGATTTACTACCTGTGCTTTTACATGTGCAATGAATTTATCATCGATCGCCTGTCCGATGATCTCATATTTGCCTGCTGCAATGGCAGCTTCACGGCTCATAGTCTTCACCGTAGACAGATCAGTGATCGCCAGTACCTCTGCGGTAACGCCTTTATCATGAGGCGGAGTAAACTGTGCTCCATCCTCCCAGTATACTTTGTATCCATTGTACTCTGGCGGATTGTGGCTGGCAGTAATATTAAGACCTGCGATACAGCCAAGCTCACGTACTGCAAATGACAGCTCCGGTGTTGGTCTTAAAGACTCAAATTTGTATGCTTTAATTCCATTTGCTGCCAGTGTCAGAGCCGCTTCCTCAGCAAACTCCGGAGACATATGACGGGAATCATAAGCGATTGCTACGCCTTTGCCCTGTCCTCCCTGCTTGATAATATAATTTGCAAGTCCCTGGGTTGCTCTGCGTACTACATAGATGTTCATACGGTTAATACCTGCACCGATAATTCCG
>OBZC01001610.1_pt1 | contig 13099 bp, 8 predicted proteins | sample 1538231 | NCBI WGS metagenome assembly OBZC01 (sample SAMEA2580225, study PRJEB22360) | human gut metagenome | biome: human gut; feature: human-associated habitat; material: faeces | place: Denmark | collected 2008/2010 | reverse complement strand
GAATTCTAATGCTAAAAGTTCTTAACTCCTTTGTAGAAACCTTTTAAGCTAGCCACAAATATAGAATATGGAGAATATAGAGACAGGACTTTTGTTAATGGTAGTTGGAATGACCACCGTATTTGCTATCCTTTTGATCGTTATCAATCTGGGAAAAGGACTTATCGTCTTGGTGAATAAATACGCACCGGAAGAGATCATAGCGAAGAAACCAGTAGCGGCAGCCGTTCGGGTACAAACGGCCAACGCAAACCACCGCAATCGGCAGTCTTTCCGGACAGGAGACAGCCGCCATCGTATCGGCAATCAGCGCCGTGACCCGTGGACAGGGGAAAGTTATCAAAATTGAGAAAGTATAAATAATACATATTAATATCATGAAAAGAGAAATCAAATTCAGTTTGGTCTTCAGAGACATGTGGCAATCTGCCGGAAAGTATGTCCCGACCGTAGACCAACTAACCAGAGTCGCTCCGGCAATTATCGAGATGGGCTGTTTCGCCCGGGTGGAAACGAATGGCGGAGGATTTGAACAAGTCAACTTATTATTCGGAGAGAATCCTAATAAAGCGGTCCGTGAATGGACAAAACCTTTCCATGCGGCAGGTATCCAGACGCATATGTTGGACCGCGCGTTGAACGGCCTTCGCATGAGCCCGGTACCCGACGATGTACGTCAGCTATTTTATAAGGTAAAGAAAGCGCAGGGAACGGATATCGCCCGCACGTTCTGCGGTTTGAACGACGTACGGAATATCGCCCCATCTATTAAATACGCGAAAGAGGCCGGTATGATCTCACAATGCTCCTTGTGTATCACGCATTCTCCGGTACATACGGTTGAGTATTATACCAAGATGGCATTCGAGTTGATCGAGCTCGGAGCGGATGAGATTTGTATCAAGGATATGGCCGGTATCGGACGTCCGTACACATTAGGCCGTATCGTAGCCAATATCAAGGAAAAATATCCAGAGATCCCGATCCAATATCATAGCCATGCCGGTCCCGGCTTTAACGTAGCTTCCATCATGGAGGTTTGTAACGCAGGTTGCGACTATATCGACGTAGGTATGGAGCCGCTTTCTTGGGGTACAGGACATGCGGACTTGCTGACCGTACAGGCGATGTTGAAGGACGCCGGTTATAAGGTGCCCGAGATCAATATGGAGGCTTATATGAAGGTTCGTGCCTTGGTTCAAGAATTCATGGATGATTTCTTGGGATTGTATATCAGCCCGAAGAACCGGTTGATGAATTCCTTGCTGATCGGACCGGGACTTCCGGGCGGTATGATGGGTAGCTTGATGGCGGACCTTGAGAAGAACCTAGAGACGATCAACAAGAGCAATATAAAGAACAACAAACCGCTGATGTCTCAAGACCAGTTATTGATCAAGTTGTTCGACGAGGTAGCTTACGTATGGCCACGTGTCGGTTATCCTCCATTGGTAACTCCATTCAGCCAATACGTGAAGAACCTAGCTTTGATGAACGTCATGCAGATGGAGAAGGGGAAAGCCCGCTGGAGCATGATCGCTGACGATATCTGGGATATGATCCTCGGAAAGGCCGGACGTCTTCCGGGCCCGTTGGCTCCGTCGAGAAGGCGAAGGCCGAAGGCCGCCAGTTCTTCGAGGGCAATCCTCAAGACAATTATCCGGACGCATTGGATAAGTATCGAAAGTTGATGAACGAGAAGCAATGGGAAGTCGGCGAGGACGAGGAAGAGCTCTTCGAATACGCCATGCACCCCGCTCAATACGAGGCATATCGCTCCGGAAAGGCCAAGGTCGAGTTTAAGGCAGACGTGGCAAAACGTAAGGCAGAGAAAGCGAACGCCGGTAAACCGACGGTACCCGCCACTCCAGCCGCACCGGCTCCGGCACCTGCCGCTGCATTAACGATGCCGACTACTCCGCAAGTCATGACCGTAGATGTAAACGGGCAAGCTTACCGTGTGACCGTCGCTTTTGGTGATACCAACAGCACGACTCCGGAAGTTAAACCGACAGCGGCTCCCGCCCCAACAGCCCCGGAGACAACAAATGCTCCCGCAGGTGCTGGAAAAGAGGTGCTTTCTCCGCTGGAAGGTAAATTCTTCCTTATAAAGAACGCTTCCGATACACCGGTGAAGGTAGGCGACGTAGTGAAAGAAGGTGATGTCCTTTGCTACGTGGAGGCCATGAAAACATACAATGCCGTACGTGCCGAGTTCGGGGGAACGATCACGGCGATCTGCCTGTCTTCCGGTGATGCCGTATCTGAGGATGATGTATTAATGACGATTCAATAATGAACGAGATATTTCAAAACTTATATGAGATGACTGCGTTCAGCAATATCATTGCTGAACCGCAGTTCTTGATCATGTATGCCATAGCGTTCGTATTGCTCTACCTCGGTATCAAGAAACAATACGAGCCGCTATTGCTCGTGCCTATCGCGTTCGGCGTATTGCTCGCCAATTTCCCCGGAGGCGATATGGGAGTGATTCAAGCGGATGAGAATGGGTTGATTAATGTACACGGCGTGATGAGAAACATCTGGGAAATGCCGCTGCATGATATCGCGCACGAGCTTGGCTTGATGAACTTCATCTATTATATGTTGATCAAGACGGGCTTCTTGCCGCCGATTATCTTCATGGGTGTCGGTGCGTTGACCGACTTCGGCCCGATGCTCCGCAACCTTCGCCTATCCATTTTCGGCGCCGCGGCCCAATTGGGAATCTTCACGGTGCTTTTGGTAGCGATCTTGATGGGATTCACACCGAAAGAGGCAGCGTCTTTAGGTATTATCGGTGGCGCCGATGGCCCGACGGCTATCTTCACGACCATTAAATTGGCTCCGCATTTGCTAGGCCCGATCGCTATCGCCGCTTATTCTTACATGGCTTTGGTACCGGTTATCATCCCGTTGGTCGTTAAGCTACTGTGTTCTAAGAAAGAATTACGGATCAACATGAAGGAACAAGAGAAGAAATACCCTTCTAACATGGAGATCAAGAATTTGCGTGTATTGAAGATTATCTTCCCGATCGTGGTAACTACCGTAGTCGCCTTGTTTGTTCCCAGCTCCGTTCCTTTGATCGGTATGTTGATGTTCGGTAATCTTGTAAAAGAGATCGGAACCAATACGTTCCGTCTGTTCGATGCCGCTTCCAACAGCATCATGAACGCAGCCACGATCTTCCTCGGATTATCCGTCGGGGCGACCATGACCACGGAAGCGTTCTTGAACCTGACAACAATCGGCATCGTAATCGGCGGTTTCTTGGCATTCGCCTTGTCTATCGCCGGAGGTATCTTCTTCGTTAAGATTTTCAATTTGTTCACTAAGAAGAAAATCAATCCGCTTATCGGAGCCACGGGTTTAAGTGCTGTACCCATGGCCTCTCGTGTGGCGAATGAGATCGCGTTGCAATATGATCCGAAGAACCATGTCTTGCAATATTGCATGGCTAGTAATATCTCGGGAGTGATCGGCTCGGCGGTAGCTGCCGGCGTATTGATTTCCTTCTTGGGATAAATGAGATTAAATAGTATAAGTAGACGGTGTAGAGACGGGGCATGCCCCGTCTCTACAACCGGAATCAAGAGAAATCGGCCAACCTTAACATCTATTAGTATCCAAAATGACTTTTTAGATAAATAATTTCCCCGAAATGCTGTAATCCAAAAATATTTAGTTTAATTTGTGACTTGATATAGGAATGTATTTATCCTTTTCTTAAAAGCGATTGTATATGAAGGACACTCTTGAGACTAATTTGCCGGAAGAAGCCGGGAAATTGGAAGAAACTAAAAAACCGGTTGAGACGCCGGAAATCGATGCTACCGCAGACGTTGAAGCCAACGATACAGCGGAGGCGGACGCTGCTATTGCCGCAGGTAAATTAACCAAAGAAGAAATTCTCGCTAAGTTAACCGAACTTGTTGAGACTTCCGTAGAGACTTCCCGTGGAGAAGTAGAGGCTTTGAAACAGGCTTACTACAAGATCCGTCGTAACGAGGTGGAAGAGCTTAAGAAAGTATTCATCGCTGATGGTGGCGAAGAAAAGGATTTTACAGCCCCCGCTGACGAAACCGAGAACAAGATCAAGGATTTGCTCACTTCTTATAAAGAGAAAAGAGCCGCTATCCTCGCCGAGGAAGAGCGTGTAAAGGCCGCTAACTACGCTTTGAAATTGCAGTTGATCGACCAGTTGAAAGAGCTTTGCGAAAGCCAAGATGATTTCAATAAATTATACAACTCTTTCAAGGACATCCAACAAAGATGGAAAGAGGTGAAGGCCGTTCCCCAAGAGCACGTGAACGAGCTTTGGAAGAACTATCAGATCTACACCGAGAAATTCTATGATATTATCAAGATAAACAATCAGTTCCGTGATTACGACTTCAAGAAGAATCTGGAATTGAAGACCGCCTTGTGCGAAACCGTAGAGAAACTAGGTAACGAGCCGGATGTTATCTCCGCTTTCCACCAGCTTCAGAAGCTGCACCAGCAATGGCGTGAGATCGGGCCGGTGGCGAAAGAGTTGCGTGAGGATTTATGGGCTCGCTTCAAAGCTGCCTCAACCGTGATCAATAAGCGTCACCAAGAGCACTTCGAGAAACTGAAAGCGAAAGAGCAGGAGAATCTGGATGCGAAGACCGTGATTTGCGAACAAATCGAGGCGATTGATTTCAGCGCGTTGAAATCGTTTAAGGATTGGGAAGAAAAGAATAAGGAGGTAATCGGCTTGCAAGAGAAATGGAAGACGATTGGTTTCGCTCCGAAAAAATATAACGTAAAGATATTCGAACGTTTCCGTGCCGCTTGCGATGTCTACTTCGAGAAGAAGAGCGAGTTCTACAAGGCGATCAAGAGCGATATGGAGAAAAACCTCGACGCTAAACGTGCGTTATGCGAGAAAGCCGAGGCTTTGAAGGATAGTACGGACTGGAAGGATACGACGGATAAGATGATCGCTTTGCAGAAAGAATGGAAGACGATCGGACCGGTAGCCCGTAAGCATTCCGACGCTGTCTGGAAACGTTTTATCTCGGCTTGTGATTATTTCTTCGAGCAAAAGAATAAGAACGTTGTTTCCCAAAAGAGCATAGAGCAGACCAACTTGGCCGCTAAGAAAGAGTTGATCGCTAAGATTAAGGGCATGGACGAGAGCCTTGGACATGATGAGGCTATCACGACCTTGAAGTCTTATATGGCGGAATGGAACACGATCGGTTTCGTACCGTTCAAGGAGAAAGATAAGATCTACAAGGAATATCACGAGGCGGTTGACCAACAATTCGATCGCTTGAAGGTAGACCAGAACGATCGCAAGATGCAGTCGTTCCGCAACAACCTAAACGAGATGACCAGCGGCGAAAGAGGTAAAGGCCGTTTGTTCAGCGAGCGTGATAAGTTGATGCGTATGTACGAGCGCATGAAGAACGAGCTTCAGACTTACGAGAACAACATCGGCTTCCTAAGCATTTCCTCCAAGGGCGGCGGCGGTTTACTGAAAGAAATGGAACGCAAGATCGAAAAACTGAAAGAGGATATGGCTTTAACAGTCAAGAAGATCGATGCCATCGACGAGAATCTGGAATAACAATCTCATAAACCCGAGCAAAGCCGTCCTTTAAAAAGACGGCTTTGTTGTTTTTACGCTTTTATGTCACGGATACATTATTTCAATCCCGGCCACGAGACGGCCGTACTTTTAGGGACACAGAACTACACGGCACCGACAAATGTCCGTAAAATACAAAAAGACTTGGCGCTGCTGCCGGTTTGGTATGCGGAAGAGGATGATTTTGTCTATCTGGAAGATAGTAAGGCAACCCCTCCGTTTTTCGCCCATTTACCCAAAGACCTACACCCGGCTCCTATACCTGTAACAAAAGCGATGCTGATGAAAAACGCTCCCTACCTCTCTCCTATGGACGCAGCCCCGTGGGGACTTTCCCCGCATAGTCTTCATTTATTCGAGCAGTTGAGAGACAAGGCAAAAGTCCGGCTATCCGTCCCGACTTGGAAAGAGGATTATTTTCGCCTTACCGGTAGGCAAACGGCGGCGGAATGTCTGGAAAAGATACAGGCCCTCCTACCCGATCTCCCTATTCCGGTAGCGCCTCGTTTCTGCACGAAAATCCGGGAGGTGGAGAGATACATGATCTTATGCAACGCTCCCTTCGTATTAAAAACACCCTATTCATCTTCCGGACGGGGATTGCTATGGGTAGAGAAACGAAAACCGGATACAAAAACGAAGAACTGGATAGAGGGCGCATTCAACAAACAAGGAATGATCAGCATCGAAAGCGGATTAGACAAAGTACAGGATTTCGCCATGGAATTTTATTCCGACGGGCAAGGTACTGTCCGTTACGAGGGATTATCCGTTTTCAATACCGAGGAACGAGGTTCCTATACAGGCAACATCCTAGAGGAACAATCCACCATGCTCTCCCGCATCACCCGATTCACGGGCGAAGAAACCTATTCCCGCATCCAAGAGGCGGTACGTACCGTATTACAAGAAGTGTACGGATCTACTTACGCGGGCTGTATAGGCGTGGACATGCTGGTCTATAAACAAAAGGATGGATCTTTCGCTATTCATCCCTGCATTGAGATCAATATGCGATACACGATGGGAATGCTCGCTTTACGTCTATTCCAGCAGTATGTAGCGCCCGGAGCTGTTGGCGATTACCGGGTTTCTTACGAGAAGGAAGCCGGAGAAGCTCTCGAGAAACACCGCCTCATGTCTGAGACTTATCCACTTCGCCTTGCGAATGGAAGGATTCAAGAAGGCTACCTCTCATTATGCCCCGTCACGAAAGAGACACATTATCGAGCCTATTTATTGCTCATGTAACAGATTATTCATTACATTTGTGAACATCTTTAGACTATAGTAATACCATTAATAAATTTATCATTATGAAAAGATTATCATTCTTGGCCGTATTCATGCTGATCAGCGTGATCACGTTCGCCCAACAAGCCCTTTGGGGTAGTCAGAACATCATCTCTCCGGAGATTCATCCGGATAACACCGTAACCTTCCGGTTCATGGCGCCCAAAGCGATCAAGGTGCAGGTAACAGGAGATTTCCTTCCCACACAGAAGATGGAGACTCAGTTCGGTTTAGTGGATGTACCCGGTACCGTAGATTTAAAGGAAGGTAAAGAAGGCGTTTGGGAATATACCACACCGGAACCTCTTCCCTCCGAATTATATAGTTACTCCTTTATTGTCGACGGATTAAAGACTACAGATCCGAACAATGTCTATCTGAACCGTGACGTGGCATCCGTTACGAATATCTTTATCATCAAGGGTGGACAGGGCGATTTATACAGCGTTAATGATGTTCCTCACGGAACGGTCGCTCGCCGTTGGTATGAGAGCCCGACATTGGGAAAGACCCGCCGTATTACCGTTTATACGCCGGCTGGCTATGAGACAAGTGGCAAAAAATATCCGGTATTCTACCTCTTACACGGCATGGGTGGCGACGAGGAAGCTTGGATCGCCTTAGGACGTACGGCCCAGATCTTAGACAATTTGATCGCCCAAGGTAAGGCAAAACCGATGATCGTGGTTATGACAAACGGAAACGCGGATCAAGAGGCCGCTCCGGGAGAATCCAGCCTAGGTTTAGTTAAGCCGAATATGCAACTACCTAAAACCATGGAGGGTAGCATGGAAAGCAGCTTCCCGGATGTCATTAAGTTTATCGAGAGCAATTACCGTGTGGAAAAGAAGAAATCCAGCCGTGCGATAGCCGGACTTTCCATGGGTGGTTTCCATTCTTTGCATATATCTAAGCAATATCCGGATATGTTCGATTACGTGGGATTATTCTCTGCCGCTATCCTCCCCCGCGAAGGCTCCGAATCTCCCATCTACCAGAATATGGATGAGAAGCTGAAAGTACAATTCGGCAAGCACCCGAAATTATACTGGATCGCTATCGGTAAAACCGACTTCCTATACAAGAACAACGTAGACTATCGCAAGAAACTAGACGATAACGGCTACAAATACGAATACTATGAGAGCGACGGTGGCCATATCTGGAAAAACTGGCGCATCTACCTCACAAAATTCGCCCCAATGTTATTCAAATAACAAAATACCCCAGTTGTAGAGACGCGGCATGTGCCGCGTCTCTATGACCTAGCTACAGTCATGTAATTACAACGTATTCTTAAGGATACGCTTAAATACAACATCTCTGAGATTACGGGCGATCGGGATTTGATAGGATTCGATACGTAATCTATTCCCTTCTACCAGATCGACACGATCCGCATTAATTATATACGATTTATGCGTTTGGAGAAATTGATCATCGGGTAGGGATTCCCCGATCCGCTTCAAGGTTGAATGGGTCAATACTCTACCGGAAGTAGTATAGATACTAACATAATTTTCCAACGCCTCTACAAATAAGATATCTCTTAGGTAGATCTTACGCATTTGCTTCTCGCTTTTCACGAAGAACGAGGCATCCGCATCCGGCGTATTCTCCCGAGCCAACAGGTCGTGCACCTTATTCACGCCTTTTAAGAAACGCTCAAAGGAAATAGGCTTCAGCAAATAATCCACGACATCCAGTTCATACCCTTTCAAGGCATATTGCTCATAAGCGGAAGTAACGATCACTTTGGGAGGCTGGTTTAAGGTCGCCAATAAATCCAAACCGGAAAGATAAGGCATCTCGATATCTAACAAAAGTAAATCCGGCTGCTGAGTTTTCAACAGAGTATTTAATTGGATAGCGTCCTCACATACACCGGTCAAGGAGAGAAAATCCACTCGCTCCACATACGATTGCAATCCTTTACGGGCCATCGGCTCATCATCTGTTATCACGCAGGTTATTGTCATATATCTTCTATTTCAATCATTAATTCCGCTACGAACTCAGTCTCTTCTTTCCGGGTTTCCAAACGGTGCTTATTGGGATACAATAAAGATAATCGGCGGCGTAAATTTACCAGACCGATGCCTTTACGTTGCCGTTTATCCACCGATTTACGCAACGCTTCGTCCTCCGCTGAAAGCTCAGGGATGGAGTTTCGTATAAACAAACTGATCCGGTTATTTTCCCATTTCATGATAATATCCAATTGATAATCGCCACCTACGTATTTAAAAGCGTTCTCTACCAACGGGAGGAAGAGTAACGGATAAATATTCAGTTCATTCAATTCGGGCGGAAACTCTACACGCAACCGCAGGCGTTCACTCATACGAAGCTTACGCAAAGCTATATAAGTTTTCAAATAATCAATTTCTTGTAGGATACTGACCTTCTGATTACCGCCATACAGTTGGTAACGCAAGAGTTCGGATATCATCTCTAACGTGCGACGAGGCGCCTTGTTACTTTCATCAATCTGGAAATAAACGGTATTGAGCGCATTAAACAAGAAGTGAGGATGATATTGGGATTTCAAGAACTTCAATTCCGTCTGTAATTGATCATTCTTGATCTTTTCCAGTTGGATACGCTGCTCGGCGTAATCTTTATCCAATACTTGAGCTCGCTGAACATTATAGACCATAAACGCAAACAAGCTCCCTATCACGTTCGCGATTATTATAGCGTCCATATGGAAAGTATCACCGGTAAATATACGGGTAATTGCCAACGTAGCATTCACTCCCAATATAATCAATAAGAAAGGCATTCCATACGATCTCCAAACAAATTTCCACCTATTCGGTTCTTTCGCTCTTCGGCTCTTCTCGATCAGCCGTCTGAAATAAATAAAAAACAAATAAGAGACAAATGCAAGGATCACGATCTCTAGGATACTATTCCTCAAGGACTGTGTCCAGTAGTGTCCTTCTTTCGTATAATCCGTTACCCAGCGGATACAAGAATACAAAGAGACCGCAAAAATCAAGGCATATATCCACTTATATATCTTTTTCATAAACCATTTGTCTAGAGGTTTCACAAATTTATTCTTTTACTTTCATCTACGCTATGCTTCCGGCGAGATTCTTTCACCTCCAAACCACGATTTATACGATAGCTCAATGAAATACCGACTACCGTCCGGTTCATCCGCTCTTTTATAAAAGCGTGCTGGGTGGGAGTCATCACGCTCATTCTCGATACATTCGAATGGAAAATATCCCGTGCGAATAACTGGATCGTTCCCCGGCCTTTCCATATCTTCTTCTGGATACCGGCATTTATTTGCCATAACGGATAGATCGTAGCTTGTCCCGCCGCCATTTTCCCATTATAGAAACCGATAAGTTCAGCGCTCCAAGTCCGGGCAAAGTTAAACTGATTCGAGATCCCGATATTCGGTGTCCATCTCTTATTCACCTTTACTTGATAATTCTCCGGTAAACGATACCGGTTATAGATCAAGGATGCGCTGACGTTCACGTTCCAAAATGAGGTTAGCGGTAATTGGGAGGTACTGAGCCGGGGACCTACGCTGACGCGGGAAGAGAGATTTTCCGGTGAGACATAAACGACATAGTTCCCTTGATCCAAATAGCTCTTGATAATTACATCCTTCGTATAATTGAAAGCAAGCCCCACCCGGAATAAATCGCCATGTATATAGGCCAGTTCCAGATTATCGGATAATTCCGGGCGTAATAAGGTGTTACCTTTATCATACGTATACTCATCGTGGATATATACAAACGGATTCAGGTCCCGGTAATTCGGACGGACAATCCGTTTGCCATAAGTAAGCGACAGACTATTCCCATTCCTCAAGGCATATTGAACAGAAAGCGTTGGGAACAAGTGCGTATAATGATTGGTAAACGAGGAGTCTCTTTGATAAGCGTTACCCGATTGTTCGCCCTCTATGCGGGTATTTTCCAGACGAAGACCTGCCTCCAGACTTATAGAAGAGAATTTGGCGTCAAGCTGTACATAGCCCGCGTTTATATTCTCGTCATACTGAAAATCACAACTCAAGTCATGGTCCGGTTGCCAAGAATCACCTTGTAACCGATTATAATCAGCGTTATTATCAATAGAGACAAAAGAGGTCTTGGCGCCTGCATGGAACGTGAAGGATTTCGAGAAAGGCCACACCAGATTCGCTTGTCCGGAGTATAAATGGATTCCTCCATCCATATCCCCAAACAAGGTATCTTGGCTATTCAAATATTGGTCTTCCTCGTATCGATAACGCAAGTAATCCATAGAGGCATCCAAGACCCCACCATCAGAGTTAAAGGTATGTGTTAAACTTAAAACAGCCGTAAAATTATCCTGCGAACGATTCTGATCGTTCAAGGTGCGAAGCGAACCTCCGGTTTGCGGAGATCGCTTAGGAATAAATGAGTTCATATCTCCCTCAACCTTGTTACCCGCCAGATTACCATCCGTCGAAAACCCGATCGTAGTCTTATCCGACATTTGATAATCGATCCCGAAACGATAATAGTTTGATGTATTCTTCCAAGTTCGATAGGAAGATTGCGTCATCTGCCCGGTCTCCCCTTCCGGCCGCCAACCTTCCAGATAGTTTCTCTCCACATACAGATCATCGTAATCATTCTTCCGGGAATAGGAATAAGAGAGATAGAAGTTGAGCTTATTCGTTCGCAGATTCAGGGTAGTAGAAGCGAAACCCTCTCCATATTTACCTTGGTCATAACTACCGTTTACCGAAAGGTTCATTCCTCTTCGCAATATCTTCTTCGTACGTATATCGATAATACCGGAGTTTCCGCTAGCGTCGTAACGTGCCGAGGGATGCGTAATCAAATCGATTTTATCCGTAATGGAGGCAGGAGTCGATTTTAAGAGATTGACAAGATCTTGCCCCGATAAATAGGTCGGCTTACTATCCATCAAGATATTCGCACCGTTTTGACCATTCAAGAAAATAGTGCCATCATTTTGTATCACGACTCCCGGCAAACTGGTCAACACGTCGTAGACATTCCCTTGGCTTTGGGTGATAGAGGCATCCAGCCTATAAGTCATCTTCCCCGGTTTCATCTCTACCGTAGGGAGCTTAGCCATGATCACCACCTCCTGTAACTTCTGGTCCGCTATCGTATCGACCTGTCCCCAACCACAAAAAGGGGTAATTATCAATAGAACTATTATAAAAAGATTCCTGCTCATGTCGTTTTTATATCAAAATTACATCAGCAGGAATATCCAATCAAATTATTGTGACCAACGGAAGTATCCGGGGGATGAAAGGTAAAATCTCCTACTTTTGCCTTCTGAAGTGAATAACTTGCGGCTTGTCGAGTGAATAACTAACGAGTATACCCAGTGAATAACTAACGGCTTTAGAAGTGATTAGTTATTCACTTCTAAACGCTTTTTCCAGCTGTTGATCAAGCAAAATTCTCATTTCCATAAAGTCATCCACGAAGAGGCTTTTCTGTCTTTTTGAGTAGTATTAGAGCTTTTCCATAACATCTCATTTCCACAGGAATCACAAGATAAAGGAGGGGAGATAACAATAAACAGTGCTTTTCCAATGAAAAAGACCGTTTTCGATACACATTAGGCGACAAAAGCCTACACATACGGTCGCGTTAAGCAACGCCAGTAGTGCCATTGGGCATTATAAGCAGTCGCAAATAGGGTTGTAAGTAGTCGTGAATGGGCTTTCTTACCTCCTTATAGCCCTATCGTAACACCGTTTTTCCCTCCTTTTGCTCCATCGGATATGAATTACGATGAATTATTTTCGCTAGAACAAAAGGCTATTTTTCGGCATTGCTCTATCAATGAACCGATTGCTGATTTATTTTTTCAAATTCAAGCACAAGACGTACCTTAGCCCGGAAAAATCGATTCTCCGGGACTTCCGATTACAAATTGTCAATCCTAACAAATTGTCATATCCTTCGATCGTCTTTCTCGAAATCTCTCAAAGATGATTATCAATTCAATAAAAAAACGTATTTTTGTCACATACAATCTATAAACAACCCAAGATATGGAAGTGACAGTCAAGAAAGTAGAAATTACCTTACCGGAGGTAGACATGGCCTTGCTCAAAGAACTGGCCAAGAAATTCGGTTGGAATATCGGCAGGAAGGAGTGCGGGATAGAGAAGGGACTGGTTAGTTTATG
>OBZC01001597.1_pt1 | contig 13231 bp, 8 predicted proteins | sample 1538231 | NCBI WGS metagenome assembly OBZC01 (sample SAMEA2580225, study PRJEB22360) | human gut metagenome | biome: human gut; feature: human-associated habitat; material: faeces | place: Denmark | collected 2008/2010 | reverse complement strand
ATGCAAGACAATCGGTAGACAAAAAGGACAGCATTTCCATTGAAAGCCAGATTGAATTTTGCAAATATGAGTTGAAAGGCGGTAACTGCAAGGAATACACAGACAAGGGGTACAGCGGCAAGAACACAGACCGTCCGAAGTTTCAAGAACTGGTACGGGACATCAAGCGGGGCTTGATTGCAAAGGTCGTGGTTTACAAACTCGACCGTATCAGCCGTTCTATTCTGGACTTTGCCAACATGATGGAGCTGTTCCAACAGTACAATGTGGAGTTTGTGTCCTCTACGGAAAAGTTTGATACCTCCACCCCGATGGGGCGGGCGATGCTGAATATCTGTATCGTGTTCGCCCAGCTTGAGAGGGAAACCATACAGAAGCGGGTAACGGACGCTTACTATTCCCGCAGCCAGCGAGGCTTCAAGATGGGTGGGAAAGCCCCTTACGGCTTTCATACAGAGCCGATTAAGATGGACGGTATCAACACAAAAAAGCTGGTGGTAAATCCAGACGAAGCGGCAAATATCCGGCTGATGTTTGAGATGTACGCCCAGCCCACTACCTCCTACGGGGACATTACCCGGTACTTTGCCGAACAGGGGATTTTATTCAACGGCAAAGAGCTGATACGCCCCACGCTGGCGCAGATGTTACGCAATCCTGTCTATGTGCAGGCAGACCTTGATGTGTACGAATTTTTCAAAAGTCAAGGGACAATCATTGTCAATGACGCTGCCGATTTTACAGGCATGAACGGCTGCTATCTGTATCAAGGGCGGGATGTGAAGCCCAGCAAAAAGAACGACTTGAAAGACCAAATGCTGGTACTGGCTCCCCATGAGGGCATTGTTCCCTCCGACATCTGGCTGACCTGCCGTAAGAAGCTGATGAACAACATGAAAATCCAGTCTGCCCGGAAAGCCACCCATACATGGCTGGCGGGAAAAATCAAATGCGGGAATTGCGGGTATGCTCTTATGAGCATTAACAATCCTGTGGGAAAGCAATATCTCCGCTGCACAAAACGGCTGGACAATAAAAGCTGTGCCGGGTGCGGGAAAATCATTACTTCGGAACTGGAAGCGGTTGTTTATCAGCAGATGGTAAAGAAACTGGCAAGCTACAAGACGCTGACAGGCAGAAAGAAAGCGGCAAAGACAAACCCGAAAATTGCAGCACTGCAAGTGGAGCTTGCCCATGTGGACAGCGAGATTGAAAAGCTGGTGGACAGTCTGACGGGTGCAAACAATGTCCTGCTCTCCTATGTGAATGTGAAGATAGCGGAACTGGACGGGCGCAAGCAGGAACTTCTGGCGAGGATAGCGGAGCTGACGGTGGAAGCCATTAGCCCGGAACAGGTCAGCCAGATTTCCGGCTACCTCGACACTTGGGAGAATGTATCCTTTGACGACAAGCGGCGGGTGGTGGATTTGATGATTACCACCATAGCCGCTACAAGCGACAGCTTGAACATCACATGGAAAATCTGACGGGCGGAACCCCTCCCGTCAGACCGTTACCCTGTGTAGTCCCTTGTAAACTGTACTTTGTAAGCGACTAAAAAACATTCCACCATGACAAATGAGGAAAATAAAAATTCTCTTCATTTGTCATGGTTCAATATAAAGAATGAATTATAATAGAGGTATACTATAAAGTGGGAGGGTGTCTCCAATGAAGATAAAAAAAACAAAGATATTATTTTTGCTGTTTATAATATTAGTTCTTTGCAACGTGGGATGTAAAAATCAACGGGAGACACCCGAACAACAAAGGGAGAGGGAATCTGTCGAACCAGACCGGCAAACCAGCATGTTTACAGCTTCGGATGAGCTGAAGGTTGAGGAAACATACTATCTGAATGATTTTAGCAGGTGGGAGCATTATATTGATTCGGACAATATGGAAGAGGCGGCAGAAATCCAGACAAATGGAAATGGCAGGTACACCTGGTTTCTGGGAGTAAAATGTAATGAAAACAGAGAGTATGACACAGGTGAGAATGCCGTATATTTATTGGATGTATATAGTCATGATAATGACAGCGCGGTTAGTGGCGATAATGCAGGAAATACTGATAGCGGTAATTGCGGCGGCAATGTTAAGAGCATAAAATTCACTCCGAAGGATATTGGTGTCAGTGGGGCTATAGGCTACATAGTCAGTGCAGATGTGCTTGCGGATGATAGCTACATGTTCAGGTGGGCTGAGTACGAATTTGAAGATGAAATGTATTGCCAGAAGTCAGATAAAATTATTTTTACAGATTTGAAAGGAAATAATTCGGTCAATGAGTTTTTCAGTATATTTGAGGAGCTTGGCTTAGAAGAGTATGGGCAGACGATTTTGCCATGTCTGCCGTATGCAAGCTGTCATGCGGTGTCAACGGACAGACTGTGGGTATTAAATCAATACCAGAATCAGCAGCTCTATATTTTTTCACAGCAGGGAGATGTCATTTTAGAGCGCGATGTACAGGGAAAACAGATGTTTTACGAACCTATAGTTACGGATGAGGCACAATTGATACTTCCGATTTACGATGAAGGTACAGAAAAAATGCAGTTTTTTTATGCCGGACTTTCAGATGGAGACTGGAAAAAAGCAGGAGAAATGAATGCTGCGCCAAGTGACATTAATCAGTTTTATGCCATAGTGGACAACGATATATATTATCAGGTGAACAGCTCTAATATGATTTCGGGAAATGGGCTTGTCAGATGGAATATTGATACCGGTGAAAGAACGTGGATTCTTAAATATGATGTAAATGGTCTGGCACAATATGATACAAGTGTGGTTTTCGCGGAAAATAAACCGGTATGTGTGTTCTTAGGAAAGAGTGATGGATATGGCTATAAGCACTATATGGTTTCTGTGTCAGAGCAAAAGCTGCAAAGTGATAAAGATATAATTGTAGCAGACCTTGTGGGTTCGTGTAATCAGGGTGAAAAGGCGGCGATAATTGCTTCAATGGACAGCCCGGACTGTCAATACAAGTATGTTGACGCTTCTTCACAAGAGGAAAAGGACAGAATTATGGCTGAGCTGTCAAATAAAAAAGGTCCTCAGATAATGTATGTCTCAATGGATGACTATTATAATCTGATTGAAAAGGGTATGCTGTGTGACTGGTACAGCTTTATGGATAGGTCACTTTTTGCCGATATTTTACCTGGAGTTCTTGAACTTGGAACGGTTGGAAATTCATTATATGGACTGCCTGTTGGCATAAGGGTGGAGTCAATGGCAGTAGGACGACAATTGGAGGATAGCGAATGGACGATTGATACGATTGTAGAGCTTATGTCCGAAGGAAAATTAAACACATCACTTCGTTCGCCATATATTTTCAATAATAAGGATTATCTTGAGCCAGATTTTGTGATTAATAGTTTGACGAAATGTGCGTTTAACAATTCATTTATTATTGACTGGGATACAAAAACAGCACATTTTGATGATGAGCGTTTTATAAAGCTTCTTGAATTGACAAGGGAAGATGTAAGTGATATTCCGGCGGGAGATGCTTATGATAATGACATTATATGGGCGTATCTGAATGATTATCCTATTGTGATGAATTATTTGTCAAAGGCTGATACAGACTATATAATAATGGGCTTCCCGAATCATGCGAAGAGCGGAAATTACATTATGCCGGCAGGCAACGGAATGTTGGTTATAAATGCCAATATCACAAATCCTGAAAAGGTTGTATTATACATTCGGAAGCTTATGGATAAGCAGGTTCAGCTTGACATTATGAATTTCTGTATAGGAATACAAAAGATGAATGTGCAGGATTTTGTGAGAACAGATGATTCGGGAAATAAAATATACATGAATTTATATAATACAAGTGAATACAATGAAGAAAAAATTCTGTCTCTATTCAACAAGGCGGCAGAATTTCTTGAAGGCTGCGAGCCTGAACCACAGCAGTACGGAGTGATTAATCGTATTATTTTAGAAGAACTGGCAAGTATGCGTAATAATAACAAGAGTACACAAGACACTGCCAAAATAATAAATGACAGAGTTGAGATTTATTTGCAGGAATAATTGGGACACCGGGGTCTGACACCTGTCCAGGCTGCCCAAAACCACAAGGCTGAATTCATGACCTATCTCGAGGATGGAAGGTGCAGTTTTTCCAATAACCTCAGCGAAAATGCAATCAGACCGTTTACGGTTGGACGGCGCAACTGGCTGTTCAGCGATACACCTAAAGGAGCTGACGCCAGTGCCATGGTCTATACAATGGTTGAAATGGACAAAGAGCATAATCTGAATATATATAAATACCTGAAGTATCTGCTGGAACAGCTTCCGGGAATGTCCATGTCGGATGATGAATTTGCAAAACTGGTTTCATGGAATGATGAAGTTCAGAGTGTCTGTTCCGGTGCAATGTAGAGTGAAACGCTTGCATTTCTAGCATTATATGCTAGAAATGCAATAAATTTATGACAGCGTAGGATTACTTTGCGCTTACCAAATTAGTAGGAGATAACCAAGGAATAAAGTGCATATCAAATAATGCAGCTAAAAATGTGGTTAAAAAAAGTAAAGCATGGGAAATTAAAGAGGATTTGATTTTTTATTTGCTTTGGCTATTGCAATAAAGAGAGACGCTGAAGGTTTTCATGGTATTGACGGTAATTCATATATTCCGGATACACAAAGAACAAATTAAAAATTTGTAATAACCCCAAAGGCGGTTGAATATTTAACAATATCATGATATGTTTATTGTGTGGTAAAAACTGAGCACAGATAATTGAACGCAGAATAAGCAAAGCGACTGCGTTCATGAGCAAGTAGCGAAAGCGGATTGCGAATGTCCGCTTTACTATGATAAGGCGTTGATTCTCTTCATGAAACTTAAAGGAATGATAGACTTGGATATTCCTGTCAATCAGCAGTATATAATCAGAACAGAGAGCAGCATCAGATATGACCTTGGATTAATAGATAAAAATCAGCATGTTAAAAATATTATAAAGGCACTCAAGTGTACGATACCATATGAGAAAATAGTATATAATGATAACCTTTTCATTACTCAGGAAGAGTGTATGTTCGTCAATTCCCTAATTTCGAGTAGAAGTAATTATGTTGATTGCAAGAAAACAGAGTTTATAGAATATGTATACAAGAATTGTAGCGAAAATAATCATGAATGGATGTATGATGTCTTTATGAGTAATATAGCGAGCTGGTATGGAAATGAGGGCGATTATGATACGTTAGATAGATTGAGCTGTAAATTTATAAAAAAGTTGTTTAGTAGTCGAAATTGGGTATGAAAATATAAACAGTTTCTTCATATGTCATGTTAAGTTATAACAAAATATGTTATCGTATTTATGCAGCATAACAAAATGGGATAACTGTATTAATTGCATTACATAAAACATCAGGAGCTATATATAAAATTGCAGGATACTTACGAGAACTATATAGGAAAAATAATTGAAAATGAGCGTACAAAGCGGGGACTTTCCGTGAACGATGTCTGCAATGGGATATGCAGTGCGGCTGTGTGTTCCAAGCTTGAGAGCGGGGAATATGCCGGGGGAATACATATTCTGAGGGCGCTGTGCCAGAGGCTGGGGATTAACTCAGACAGATGCGGAACATACCTTCCGCAGGCAGAGTATGATGAGATGATGGACAGGCTGTACATACTTGAAAATATCAAGGATGGCAGTCTTGATATGGCACAGAAAAATATCGAAAGGTACAAAGCAAGCTACAAGAATATACCGCTCAACAATCAGTTTATTCTGTTCATGAATGGAAGAATTGCAGAGCTTGATGGTAAGTTTATAGAAGGCTTGGAGCTCTATGCTGCTGCACTACATGTCACCATGCCTGAATATGAAAATCTGGAAAACCTGTCATGTATAACAATCTATGAAGCGTATATGTTTTTTGGCATTGCACGTATCAGTGCCAAGCTTGGAAATACAGAAGCTGCATGCAGAATATATAAGCTATTGATAAGCTACTGTGAAGCCTCCGGTGCTGAGAAGTGGAATCTTGTATGCATATATCCCAAGGCAGTATGTGAGCTTGCAGCCTGCGTTGGTCTGCAAAACATGACTGTAGAAGATAAGCGTGATAAGCTTGAATGCTGTATAAGTGCACTTGATATGCTTAAGGAGACGGCGAGACTTTATTACATCAGACCGCTTCTTACGAACATTATTGAGCTTAATGACAGCTTAAATGATAATGTCAAGGAACTTGCTTGCAATAATGTCGAGGGCGATGTTTGTGGTGCTATCAGAGACAATATTAAAGACACTAATAAAAGCACTGTCAAAAATATCGCCTATGACACTTTAAGCTGCCGCGAGCTCTTAGAATGTGTGGATGAACTGTTTAGAAAGTATAAGCATGAGCATGAATTGTTTGAATGGTATCCATACTATGTTGACAGCGGTTTTCGCTGTGTGAACCAGCTTATAGATGAGAGAAGACGCATGCATGGAATGTCGATAGAGGAGCTTGCAGGGACAAATCAGAGTGCCAGAAATGTGCAGAGGATTGTAAAGGGGCAGATTTCACCAAGCTACAGAACTTCAAAGGAGCTTTTAGATAAGCTTGGCTTGAAGGGAGTTCTTAGAAGTGATGTGATTGTGGCGGATAATCTTGAGGCATACAGATTGTGGGATGAATTGGAAGCATGTATAAAACAACAGAATTCTGAGCGTGCGGACAATATAATAGAACAGTTGATAAATGAACTTGATATTTCGGTGGAAATCAATGATATTGCACTAAAGTATATAGTATTATATTGGCAGCTTCGTGAAAATAAAATAACAACCTCTCAGATGCTTGAAGGTCTTGAAAAGCTGCTTCCATTTAATATTGAGAAAATTGGAAATTACAAGTTTTTAATTAAACATGAAAAAATGATTTTACATGATTATATAGTCTGCATGGACATGATGAATAAATATGATAATTTGATTGATTTTGATAAATTAACCATGGATATGCAGGATTCACTTTCTAAAAAACAATTTGCCGGTTCCTATGAGGAGGCATGTGTTAGGTGTGCCAATTTATATGGGAATGCTGCAAAATATGAGATTTCAAATAAAATCGCTGAAGATGGAATCAGAATAGATGTTGAATGTGAAAGAATGCGCCCTTTGAGTACTTTGCTGTATTGTGAAGCATGGAACAACAAAGAGCGTGGAGAAGTTACAGAAAATGATATAGCTTTATGCAGGTGTGCATATCAGATTGCAAAGCTGAATCAAAATGAAAAAAGGATGAGTATATATAGAGAATGGCTAGAGAATAGATAAACTATTTATTATTGTTTGAGTCTGAATATATATCATTGGAATATACACTGACGGAATAATTATTTGTTTCCTTTGTATTATCTTGGATTTTTTTTGTGTTGCCAGTTAAATTGGTAATGTTGAGTATTAATGTGAGTTCAACAAAAAAAGTAAAAAATAATTTTTTAAGATTCATAATGCGTTATCTCCTTTAATAGTGTTGTTGTAATTCCTATTTTATATGAAAAGCAATTCTCTACCATGACAAATGAAGAAATTGTATAGTTTCCTCATTTGTCATGGTAGGAACAAAGTGAAAGTTTATAATTGAAATATACTATTAATAGTTAACTGTGTAAGGGCACAGATGGGGAGAAGAAAACAATAACTACACATTATAAACGAAAGAGAGGTATTAGTATGTTTAAAAGAAAAAAGCTTAATTTTTTTGTGGCAATGATAATGGTAATGACACTTATGTTTGGCAGTACGATGTGCCTTGCTGCAGAAAAAAATGATGTTTCAGAAAACAGAAATGAAAGTATTCAGGCGAGAACACAGAGCATGTCAGGAGTTTATAAGTTTACTGACAATAATACTGGGATAGATATTTATGTCAGGCTTTACTGGGCATGGGATGAAGGTTATACAGGATATTTTAGAGATGCCGAACTGGTTAATCTGACATCAGGAGAGCTTGCTGGATTTTCATTTAGTAAGACAGGTAATAGTAGCTATATTACTGTTAATGTATCTTATAAATATGGTGGCAAGCTTCATTCAGCATCACAGCAATATTACGTTGACGAATACGGTTCAGTGTATTAAAGTAGAATTTAACAGTGTTTATTATAGAGGGCAGTTTCCATGCCCTCTATATTGCTATTAGTAATAAAGATTGTTTACAAATTTTTATACTCTTAAAAGAATCGAGGCGTTGAATATGAATAAGAAAATCAGGGGTAAGCTTTTGGTGCTGTTGTCGGCGGTTGTGCTTTGCACAGGCTGCAATTCTGGGAAGAACAAGCCGGAGGACGTTACTGTGGTGACGGGAAGTGAGGAGAATATTGTATATCAGCCGTCTTTTGTGCAGCTTTCCTGTGAGATGAGCAAGGAGGATGCTGTTCCACCAAGAGCGTTCTCGCATATATTCGTTAATGAGAAGGCGGTGTATGGGGTTGCAGAGCATAGTGATGATATGACGCATACAAGAAGCAATTATGTTGTGATTAAGAATATTGAAGGGGATGGATATACTAAGAAGCAGCTTGGAACATTGGGAGATTATTTTAAGACTTCTCAGGGTTTTGCAGGTTTTGCCAATAAGAAACTGATGCTGTATGATGATAATTTTGACCTTCTAAAGGAGATTGACCTTAAGAATGTCGAGAAAGCATTGTCCGACAGGAATGAGAGACTTTCGGTTGGAGATGTGGATATTGATGAGCAGGGAAATATAGGCATAGTCGGTGAGAAAACGCTTGTGTACATTGACAGCGAGGGAACAGTGTCGGGGATGATGGATAAGCCGGCTAATATGGGAGGCATTGGTTATTTAGCTTTAGGGCGCATTCTGGCTGCACCGTCCGGTAAATGGTATTTTGTTTGTGTCAATAATGAGTATAAGGTCGATATATATAACATCGACAGGGAATCCGGAAGACTGGGAGACAGATTGGAAAATGTTCCTGACATCTATGAGGGTAATATAAGAGAGCTGGATGTTTCCGAAAATGGTGTGCTATATATTATAACAGAGACTTATATATATGAATATAATGTTGATAATTCGGATTGCACTACACTTGTCTGCCTTCAGGATTATGGAATCAACAGCTCGGAGGATTCCGGGGAATCGGGCTTTGGCAGGGCACAGTCGGGCACTTTTTATATAGCTTCTGTGGAAGATATTGATTTGTCGGGACAGGCGGCGGATGTGACAATTGAGCTTGCGGTGCTGGAGGGAAAGCAGGCTGCAGATGTCACTGAGAGAAAACAGCTTGTGCTCTCAGCGTTTACTGCTCCTTCATGGATATATGCGGAGCCGATAAATAAGTTCAACAGATATAATACTGAATATTATGTCACGGTTAAACCATACTTTAATTATGATTATGATGAGTATGATACAGCACTCACAAGGTTTTATAATGACCTGATAACAGGAAATGGTGCTGATTTGTTCTGGTTTAATATTGATGACAATTTAGATATAGATAATCTTGCAGACAAGGGAATTTTAACCGACCTGTACACCTGCATTGATAAGGATGGCGATATTGGCAGGGAAGATTTTATACCGAGTGTTCTTTCGTCATTGGAAGATGACGGCAGGCTTTATGTTATGGCACCTGAGTTTAAGCTGGTGACGGTTGTCGGAAGCGAGGGACTTCTTAATGCTGATGAGGATTGGAATTTCACAACAATGTATGAACTGCTTGAAAAATATAGCGGTGCACAGCTATTTGCCAGAGAAAAGAACAGCTTCGAGCTTGAGAGATTTTTAAAATATTCAATGGATTTATTCTACGATAAGGATACAGGGGAGTGCAGCTTTGAGTCGGATGATTTTATAAATATGCTGAAGCTTGTCCAGACACTTCCGGCTACATATACCTCTGTCCCTGATGATGAGATAAATGACAAGCTTAAGAAAAAAGAGGTATTGCTTGAGGAGTTGGACAGCATGGATATCATAAACATTAAAATGCTGGACATGCATTTTGACAATATTGAGAAGGTATACTTGGGCTATCCATCAAAATCACATGCAAGTGCGCAGCTGGTGTTTGATAATAATATGGCGATGAGTGCCGTGAGTGAAAATCAGGCTGCAGCATGGGAATTTATGAAGTATTATCTAACGAATTTTGAACCGTCCGGCATGCCGGTATTTGAAGATAAATTCGAGGCACAGCTATATGCTGCCATGCATGAATATGAGGACGGCGTAAAGGGTCATAACCCTCTTAGCAGCAATCTTACATCCCAACAGGCTGATACCCTTCGCGAGCTTGCTTACACAGCATCGGGCTATAAGCAATATGATATGGCAGTTTACGATATAGTATATGAGGAGGCGATGAGCTTCATTTCAGGTCAGAATAGTGCTGCTGAGGCTGCTGCGGTAATACAGAACAGGGTACAGTTGTATCTTGATGAGAAAAAATAGAAGAAAGCCTGACAAATTTTAACGAATCCATGAAAATAGTAAAAATATGACTAAATAAAAGGACGGCTGTATAATATAAGTCGTACTATTGATAGTAAACTGTGTAAGAGCAAAGATGGGGAGAAAGGTATATTTAATAAAAAATTACATTCGGCACACCATAATTAATAATTCGGCAATTAATTCGGATTTAGTTAAATTATGTAAAATCAGAGATGTGCTTTATTTTGTAAATATTTATTACAGTTTTGAGTGAGGAGATGGAATATGAGAAAGAACATTATCATTATTATTTTTGCATGTGTTCTGATTTGTGGCTGTCACAGGGCAGATGGACAATTGCAGGAAGTGGAGACCGATGAAACAACACACCAGGTTGATAGTTTTATTTCTCCAGAGCTGGTCTGGCAGGATAATTCCAGAGATTTGTACAGTGCAACAGGAATGCCGACAGCCCTGTCATTTGAGGAGCTTAAGAGTGATATATCCGGTGGCAATTCCATGGCGGCAATGGGAATGCAGCATGCTGCAGCATTAAAAAAACATTTTTTCATAGATGGGGATAGTGTTAACTGCTGGGATGAGATGGTATATATTGGCTCTGATGGAGAGAAAAAATCAATCAGAATCACAGAAGGCTTTGAAAAGCAGGTGACAGGAATAGGAAGTATCTGGGCAAGTGAGCACTATGTGGCATTCAGCTCGGAGCCTGCCGAAAACACTCCTCATGGCTTTAAGTATGTAATCTGCGAGCTTGACGAAGATATGAGTGAAGTCAGCCGGGTGGATTTGGATTTTTTTGTGTCAGATTATGTGACTCCGCTTTCCATGTCAGAGGATAAGGATGGTAATGTTCATCTCATTTACTCAAAACAGGAGGAAGAGTACTCTTACTCCTGCCATTATTGTATAGTTTCCGCAGATGGGAAGCTGCTTTGGGAAATAGAACTCAATAATGAAGAAAATGTGTCACTAAATCCACTTGGTGATGGCACGGTTGCATTATGGAATAATGATGAAATATTCATGGTTGATTCTGCAGCTGCAAGTGAGACAAGGCTTGAAAAACTTGAAGGCTATGGTGGATGCTTTACATACTGGGATGAAAATAATATTCTTTTTGCAGATAAAGATGGCGTTTATTTAAAAAATACTTCTGATGGCAATACACAGACTCTGTATCTGTGGAAAAATCATGGCATAAGGGTATCAAATGCTGAGACTGTGTCCGGCTCGCAGGAACAGGGGATAAATGTACTGTACAGTGATTCTAAGGGATACGGATTTGTGCACCTTGAACCTACGACACAGGAGGTCGAGGTTAAGAGTATAACATTTGCTGTTGATCATTGGAATAAGAATGCCTATAGTGCAGCAGTTGCGGATTTTAACAGAATGTATCCTGCTTATCGGATAAATTTGACAGAATATCAGTATGATGACCAGAAAATGCTTACTGAGCTGACTGCGGGAGAAGGTCCTGTAATAATAGACACTGCCCTTGTGGAGTTCGAAGATATGACAAAATACTGGGAGCCATTGGATGATATATTTGACCAGATGGGAATTACCGATGAACTTATTCCGGAAGCTGTTAACATGGGGAGGGTCGATGATAAGTTCTATGGTGTCGTGACCAACTTCCGCATAAGAACGGTTATCACCGCAATGAAGGACATGGATGGGTGGAACTATGAGGAGTTCATTAAATGCATAGATGACAGGAAGGATTCATTGAAATCAATTTTTTATGGAAATTCTATGGATGATGGTACAGCTTTTGTTTTGAAGTATTTCATGCATGGTCTCAAAGATAATTATTTTATTGATTCTGTGAATGGCACAACATCCTTTGATACGGAAGCGTTTCGTAATGTTATAGAATTGGGAAAGCAGTATCAGGGAACAAACGGAAAATATGAAAATCTTTTAGATGGCAGCATGCTGTGCCTTGATGTAGAAATTAAAAAACCACTTGATATATCGTACCTTCGATTACTTATGGGTGATGATGTTAATTTTATCGGATATCCTTGTGAGGATGGAAATGGGCATTACATGGCACCGACTTCCATGCTGGCTGTAAGGGACAATGCCGGCGATGAGGAAAAACGTATTGCACATTCGTTTATCAAGCTTATGCTTTCCTACAAAGAACAGCTCGAAGCCTCAGAAAGTGATGATTTTGATATAAGTGTGCGAAAGGATGTATTCGAACATCAGTTAAGTGAGATTGATACAAAGGTGTCGTGTTATATTATGGGACTGCCGGTTGTAAATATTGAAGAAGAACAGCTTGATTATGACAAGGACAGAAAACTTCTGCTTGACTTAATTGAAAAGTCCACACCTGATAGCAGTCTTCCGGTTGAACTTAATGATGTTATGGCGGAGGAACTGGTAAATTATTTTGAGGGAGACATGGATGCGGATAAGGTTATTTCAAACCTGAAGGGAAGGGTTGAACTGTATCTTGGTGAGAGAATGTCACGGTGATAAAGAAAGATAGGCAGGAAAATCCCAAACAGGGTACAGTTGTACCTTGATGAGAAAAAATAGAAGAAAGCCTGACAAATTTTAACGAACCCATGAAAATAATGAAAATATTTAACTAAATAAAAAGACGGCTGTATAATATAAGTCGTTATATAATACAAGCGAATACAATGAAGAAAAAATTCTGTCTCTATTCAACAAGGCGGCAGAATTGGGACAGGTGTCAGACCCCGGTGTCCCAGAAATGGGACACCGG
>OBZC01001595.1_pt1 | contig 13254 bp, 9 predicted proteins | sample 1538231 | NCBI WGS metagenome assembly OBZC01 (sample SAMEA2580225, study PRJEB22360) | human gut metagenome | biome: human gut; feature: human-associated habitat; material: faeces | place: Denmark | collected 2008/2010 | reverse complement strand
CCAGCGGAAACACCCCTTCTTGTATATGAGTCTAGTGCTCGTTCTTCGTCTCGCTTTGTCCATCCGTATTGTCGGTATCATCGATGTCGAATCCGCCCATGAGTACGAAACGCTTCAACATATTGGTGGCGCGCATACGCACCTTGAACACCGGCAATGCCTTGTGATCATGCTGCTCAAAGAAGGCTTTTGCCCGTTGCACGTCAAGCGAGGAACGCAGTGCATCGAAACGTCCGAACTCGTTGATGTTCGCCTCGTCTATACGTTTGGCAAGGAATTCCTCGACCACCGATCTGTTGACACCCAATCGATCGACCAGTTTGTCGACTTGCTCATTCTTCTCGCGTGCAGCATAGCGCGTGATGTAATCACGTAGCGTCATACCGGCTTCGACCTCCACGTCGCCACGCTCCACGTCATGCAGGAACAGTTCAGCGAGTCGTTGTTCGTCCCGCGAGAGCGCGGCAAAGGAACGGTGTAGCTGCGCAGACATCTCCGCCAATTCCGGGCTATTCTCCTTGAGCGCCTTCAGCCATTTATTGAAGTTGGCATTCATGTAATCGGTATCGATGAGTCCGGTATCAATTTCGGTGAGGTAACCATCCAGTTCATATGGCGCTTCAGGATTATCGTTCACATCATCATCTGGGTCACTACCGCGATCGCTATTGCCATCGAACAGTTCTTTATAGCGTTGCGCAAGAATGAGGTACGTACGTTCGTCAATTTGAGGACGCACCACTTCAGACTCGCCATGCTCATCATTGTCCTCATTCGTATCGTCAGTATCCGTGCTATCGACCTTGTATTCCGTGGTGCTCCAGTCAAAGCCCTGCACTTTCGCCGCTTCAAGGTACCGATTCAGTTCCACGAACTCCTTGGCAAACTTACGTCTAGCCTCTACCGACTCCGGCAGCTGCATAAGGTCCGATTCTCCGCTGTCTGAGAATACGTCGAGAATCTCACGGTACCGAGTATCCATGGATTTCACATTCGCTGGCAATTTCTGTACGAACAGGTCGAGCGGTCGATCACCCGAATACAGTTTCACAGCTGCCTCGATGAAACCATGCATGGTGTACGGCTTACGGTAATAGCGGATGACGCCAAACGGCTTATCTGGGCCAAACAGACGATTCGTACGACTGAACGCCTGAATGATGCTTTCGTAGTCGATAATCTTATCGAGATACAGCGTATTCACCCATTTCGAGTCGAACCCAGTGAGCATCTGGTCTACGACAATGAGCAAATCAAGCTGCTGGCTGCGGTTCGTTGCTATACCACCATACGGACTCTTGTGCGACAGTCGCGAAGAAATATCCTTCTTCATCGCCGGCCATGTAGGAATGACGAATTCTTTGCCGAACGCCTCGTTGTAATCGGTGATGATTTCGGTCAGCGCATCCTCTTTGTCTGTCGCTCCTTCGTTGTTGTCGATATTGGGATCGAACAACGCCGTCACATGCAACTTGGGTGCCTGCTGCTTGAACAAGTGATAATAGTTGACAGCTTCAGGAATGGAACTGGCAGCGAGCATCGCATGGAATTTGCCCGCATGGCTGAGCACCGGGAACTGTTCAAGAATGTCCGAGACCACCATACTCGGGTGCGGAGAGTCGATACCATATTGGTCTCGTCCCAGGAAATCCTCGATGCCACTGATGCGGTTCCCGGCACCATCAACCATCGGACCCATGGGGACCTCAGACTTATCCATGTAATGCTGGAATACTTTGGCCTTGACCGAGTCGGCGAGCGCATCTTCCGCACTCTCCGCCTTCGCCTTGTCGAGAGCCACGGCACGTCTGACTTCAGAATCCTTGTACGTGGTCACCATGTACGGGTCGAACCCGAGCACATTATGGTCGCGAATGCCGTCGGCAATGCTGTATCGGTGCAAACAGCGGCCGAATACCATGGCAGTGGTGGAATTCTTCTTTTGGTTCTCATCCAGAATGGGTGTGCCGGTGAAGCCGAAGAACAGCGCATTCGGGAAGGAACGACGGATGTCCTGCAACATGTCGCCGAATGTGGAACGATGGCATTCGTCCACAATAAAAACGATACGTCGTGCAGCCAGCTGATCCAGCCACGCCTGGGTGACGCCCCGCTCCCCTGCTTTCACGTTGCTCATCTTCTGGATTGAGGTGACGATCAGGGTGTCGTTGACATTGGTGCTGTTGAGTTTGTCCCGCAAAACGCCGGTGTTCTCAGTACCTTGTACTTCCGTCTCACTGTCAGCAAAACTGCGGTATTCCTTCAGTGATTGGGTGCCTAGCTCGATGCGGTCCATAAGGAACACGACTTTATCGGCGTCATGCGAATCAGCTATGAGTTGTGCCGATTTGAAGCTGGTCATGGTTTTTCCGGAACCGGTAGTGTGCCATACATAGCCGCCTGGTCGTCCCGGAGTAGTTGGCCGCTGTTCCCAATCGCATTTGCGCACCACGTCAGAGATGGCGTTCGCAGCGATGTACTGGTAGCTGCGCAGCACCTTGAGGCATCCGTCTGCCGAGTCGGCGATGGTGTAGAAGCCGATGAGCTGATGCGCCATGGGAATGGACAGCAGGCCTGCGGTACCGGAGGTGCCTCCGATGAACAGCTTCCATTCGTCTTTGCCAGGGTTTTGCCCGCCGCAGATAGGCTCATTGTTGTAGTCAGCCCAATGGAAGTAATAGCTTGGATTGAATTTGTCTACACCCGGATTAGCGAAGTAGACGGCGTCATCGGGGTTCATGGCCACAAAAATCTGTACTAGACGGAACAGGCCGGTGAACACACCTTCGTGCGCATATTTCTCGATCTGATTGGTTGCTTGGCTGACCGGTATGCCACTTTTCTTGAGCTCGATATGGATCAATGGCATGCCATTGATGAGAAGCACGAGGTCGCCGCGCCGCGAGTTCAACATCTTGTTCTTGGCTGGATAGACCGGTTGCTGAGCGATCTGATAAGTGCTTTTGCCGCCCGCGATTTCCTTGCGGTCATAGATGTAGAGACTGACTTCCTTGCCGAAATGCGCCACATCTTCTTTGTTGTCACGCGTGATAGACACGGTACGCCCGTTGACGAACGAATTGAGCGCGAGCGGCGTTCGCAGGGTCTCGATCTGCTCGATTATCTGGGTCATTTCCCCGTCCGTCAGCGGGTATTTGCCAAGCCTGTCTATGTCGTTGTTGTTGCGGTACAGTATGTCTTTCCAATTGTCGAGCAAATCCCGCTCAGTTGGATAGCGCAGGACACCGTCCTTCCATCCATGCTGCTTAAGCACGGTGATGACGTTTTCCTCAAACACCGATTCGCTATCGAATATCATGATTCTTCTCTCCCCGAACTTCCCAGTGTCCTGCCTTTCGCGAGCCGACGCGCTTAAGCAATCCACACCCAATGAGTATTTCAGCATCCCTTCGCACAGTCGCTGATGAGACTCCCGCGGCACGTGCCATGTCGTCATATGTCGCGCTGGGGCTCTTTTCTACAAAACGTAGAACAATTCGCTGTCTCTCGGTTATCTGCTCATTCAAACCATTTAACTGCTCATTATTGTCAGTTATCTGCTCATTCAAACCATTTAACTGCTCATTATTGTCAGTTATCTGCTCACCACGGATGAATACATGCTCATTTTGATCGAGCTTGGCATCCGGCTCCAACATAAGCGTGAGCACCGTACGATCAGCCTCGCCGAAGCTCTCCTCAATCTGCGGTTCAGGAAGTCCTGCATTCGCCCATGTGGCAAACACATCGGGAACACCCGTACCAGCTCGCTCGCCCACATCGATTAGGCTGAACATCTTCATGACAAGACCGTTGCGCGGATCGGACACCCCGCCAAGACGCATCTGCTCAACGCCCGTTCGGATATCGCCCGGATTTTCGAACACCAATCTATCGGGTGCGCGTCTGACCACCACACCACGCACGCCATAGTAATCAGCGTTGAACAAACAGTTGGCCAATGCCTCGCGAATTGCCTTATGCATGGGAGTGTCATCAACGCGGAAGATGCCATTAAGTTTGAAAGGGGTCTTCAGAGACTCGGCAAGTTTGAGATTCACGCGGAAAAAGAAATCAAAGAGGTTGCCTGACCACATGCCATCGCCGGAATGGACACGATCAGTCCAACGAATCGTCGGATCTAGAGTCTCCTGATAATCAAGGAAATAATGCGGACATTCGCGCACGATGTCATAGTCGTTGCCGAACATAAGCAGACCGCCGAACGTAGGATGAAGCTTACCGTCTTCTCGGCTCACCATTGCCGCGCCAACAGCACGCAGAAAACGCTCGTCATCGAGATCGGTCCAAGAACTGCCCTGACGTACCGTACGGAAACGATTGCGATATGCCCGCACTGTGTCTGTATTGAAGTCGGCAACAGTGAGATCGTCCAGCACCTTGGAATCCATCGTCTCAGCTCCCTGATCCCGGAGCATTGCTGAGATCTCCTGCCGCGTGCAACGGTAGTCGCCCTCACCACGCCGACGGTAGGTTCCCCCGAAGAGATCATTATTGATATACACGGGGCGTTCGTCACGCGGAGCGCGCGGAACGTGAATAGCCAGCACCATCCCACCATCCGCTTCGAGCACTTCAACTTCCGATTCGATGGGCAGCACGGCGCTCACCTTGGACCGGTTGCTGACCGTGTTCCAAAAGTCCTGGCGAAGATGTTCCGCTTCCACTGGTGCGAGCCCGACTGTTTCAAATGTGCCGTCTTCGCGTTCTTTGACACCAAGCAGGATGACACCGCCATAGGTGTTGGCGAAGGCGGAATAGGTCTCCCACATGCTGCGTGGGAGACCGCCTTTCGCTGCTTTCGCTTCAATCCGGTTATTCTCGCGATATGAGGCGAGCTTCACGATATCGAATGTCTCCATTGCTCTACCTCCCTTCACACAAACATCTTGTCAAGCAAGGATTTCTTGATATTCTGCAGCAATTCCAACTTACGCTGATGAAGGGTGATGAGGGAGTCGAGCTTAGCAAAGAATTGGCCAATTTCTTTTTGCTCTCTACCGTCTGGGATAGTGACTTCTGCGCTCAGTAAGTCCTTGTTGTAAAGTCGCTTAATCGTGCTGCCCTCTAAGCCCCATTCAATTTTGGAGTATAAAGGCTTGAGAAACGCATCGTTCAATCTATGATCATGTTCGAGCCAAACAATGTTTGAGTCTTGAAAATATGCCTTCTCACCTTGGTACTCAACAATCCGCCCGATACTTCCTGCAGCCGATATCAATAACGTACCCGGGGTTGGATACGGATAGGTACGCTTGTAGTCTTCAAATAGCTCATTGGAGATGAAGGCATCTGGATCCGCACCAAAAGTTCCAATCTTAAAGAACGGAACATCGCCCTGCTCCGAGGTTTGCTCTTTGTAGATGCGCTTGCACATGGCAACAGAACCAAATTCCCCCAACTTACGCTGTTCCCAAGGGTCAGTAAAACCAGCAAAGCGAATTTCGGGTACAGACTCACCATCTTTCGGGAACATTTTTTCAAGCATCGATTTTTTAAAGATGACAAGCTTGTCATACTTACGCTGATGAAGGGTGATGAGGTCGTCAAGGTTGCTGAAGAAAGAGCCAATTTGTCGCTGCTCATCTAAACTTGGTTGAGGAATACCTAGCTCTTTGATGATTGCGCCTGAGAGGTTTCCCTGCCCACCTTGAAGAAAGGTTTCGGTTATTGATTTCTTCTGTCTACGGAGCCAGTAAGCTATGAAACGATTTGCTGCCATATCAGATGCATCCATGGCAAGAATCGCCTGGTTAATTGCCCCTTTTATCTTCGAAATAGCGACTTCTCCGCTGGTTGCTCCATACATGGCATAGAGAACCATTCCTTTATCAACAAGCTTTGCTGATGAGTTATTTAAACCCGCAACCGTAAGTGACAATTCGGTTGAATCGCAATCGATTTCAGCAGATCGGATAAAAGGAATTTCGCCTCCATAGTAAGCAGAATTGCCAGCGCTGGGAGTGCCTCCTGAATAAGTCAGCGCCAGCTCTCCCAACTTACGCTGTTCCCAAGGGTCAGTAAAACCAGCGAAACGAATCGCGGGTACTTTCGCCTGTTCAGTCATCATTCGCCTCCCAACAGGGTCTTCAGCTCGGCAATACCAGCCATGTCGAACTCATTGCCGGTTAGTTGACCAAGCATATTGCCAAGTTCTGCCTCAGTCTGTTCGATCTGTTCGCACACATCGGAGTAGGTAGTCGAATACTTGTCGTTCAGCGCATTCACCGCTGCAATCAACTCATCAACAGCCGTCTGAGGGAGCTCCTCAAGCTTGCGCTGCAATGGTTCCACCCACTTGGCAGCAAGCAAGTCATCAGCATGTTCATCGCTCAGTCCTTCAATAACGGTCCGGGTCTTTTCGTCAAGCGCTGAACGGAGATTCTTAACGTTCTTTTTGACTTCACGCTCCTCATCAAACAACCGTTGCGCATTCACAAGGGCACGGTCAAAATCAGTCTCAGGATCCTTCCCAATCGATTTCACCGCTTTCTTCAACTCAGTGGCAACGAAAGAATCTCCATCCTCACTGACAGCATCGGTCGAATTCTTGTCGTCTTCATCCAGATTTTCAAGAATGTCAGCGATCTCGCTGCTAATCTCAGTCAATCGGGATTCATATGTGCCGATTTCTGCAAGGTCAGCACTCAGCAGTTTTTCTTGTACAAGGTCGAACGGCAGAATATGCCCGACCCAGCCGTCCGGCACTTCGACATCCTTACCGTCTTTCTTCTTGACGACCATATTGGCATCGACTTTGCGAACGGCGTCATGTCCCTCGGCCTGTATGGTTTCAAGGTCGATGGAGATAGTCTTTTGCCAACTATCGTCAAGCACCTGATACGCCGCATAGGCGTCTACGAGAGGGATACCAGCCAAACGACGCAGCAGATCATTTGCCAGAGTCTCCTCTTCGGCGGCAATGCTCACATTGGCGGCATTACCCACCAATTCACCGCGTATATAAGCCGGATAATCGATGAACGCCTCACGATAACGCTGGATATATGCCTTCACATCTGAGTCGGCATTCACCGCCTCACGAACGTCTTGCACGGCGAGCTTGGCCGAATGGCCGTTCTCCTCAGCAAAGAGACGTTGGCGCAATCCCGGGAACACGTTCCAATACTTACCGAGCGCATCGATATCCTGCTTGGGAATGCCACCAAACATGGTGGAATACACGTCCCAACTTTCGGCGCTTTCAGAGGAATCCACATATCGGGGAATATTGAGGTTGTAATCGTTCTGCCGAATCTCATCAATGCTCACCAAACGGCTGAACTTATCGATATCACGATTCCCTGTCACCGCATCCACGATGCGTTTGATATCGCTCGCACGCAGCTTGTTGTTCTTGCCTTCCTTGGTGAAGTATTTGGAAGCGTCCACAACAAGCACATGGTCATCGTTGCGGTGCTTGCGCAGCACCATCACGATGGTGGGGATGCCGGTGCCGAAGAAGATGTTCGCTGGCAATCCGATGATGGCCTGAATATGGTGGTTTTCCACTAGATTCCGGCGAATAGCGCCTTCCTCACCGCCACGGAACAGCACGCCATGTGGCAACACGATGGCCATAATGCCGTCATCACGCAGGTGATAGAGATCATGCAGCAGGAAGGCATAATCAGCCTTGGACTTAGGCGCAATGCCATATTCGAAACGGATATCTTCGCCCGCTTCCGGCGGCTCCCAGTTCTGGGAGTAGGGAGGATTAGAGACCACGGCGTCCACAAACAGCGGCTCATAGGTCTCGTCCTTCGTTTCGTCGGTATCGAACCATGGCCAGTCGCTTTTTAACGTGTCACCGTTACGAGCCACAATATTGTCTGGCAGTATGCCACGCATGACAAGATTCATACGCGTGAGATTGTAGGTATTCTCCTTGAGTTCCTGTGCGTAATACTTGATGTCATTCGGATTGCCATTGCGACGGGCCACAGCCTGACCGATATGGATCAGCAACGAGCCCGAGCCACTCGTGGGGTCGTAGATGTTGATTTCTTCACGGCCGGCGAGATGCCAGGCCACTATTTCGCTCATGAGCTGAGAGACTTCGCTCGGCGTGTAGAACTCACCGGCCTTCTTACCCGCATTGGAAGCGAAGTTGCTAATTAGATACTCATAGATGAAGCCGAGGGTGTCGTAGTCCTGCCGGCTGTCCATCGGAATGTCCTTGATGAGGTAGATGAGGTCGCGGACAGCCTTGCTACGACTTTTTTCATCGGTGCCGAGTTTGGACAGACCGGTTTGCAGCGTGTCGAAGATGCCAACGAACACACGTTTACGAGCCGGATCAATGTTGCGTTCGAAAGCGGAAAGCGCGTCACGTACATCAGCGATGGTGAAATCGCCCTGGCTGGCAATCCACGTGGAGAACAGGTTGTTGTAGGAGATGAAGTAGCCACATAGATCACGTACATACTGTACAGTTTCGGCATCATTCTCATCCAAGCCCTTGAGGTCTTCGGCTCCCCAGTCTTCAGCACGCAGACGAGCAATCTCCGTCTCCGAGAGGAACTTATAGAAGATAAAGCCGAGGATATAGTCCTTGTATTCATTCGCCTCAATCTTGGAACGCATTTTATTGGCGGATTCCCAGATTTTGGCGGCAAGCTGCTGCTTATTCATTCATATGCTCCTTGTTTCTGTACACGTAATCAAGGGTCTGTCCTTGTTCATTGACCCATTCGGTCCAACCGTTTTGACTGCCACCGAGAACAAATACAGCAGCAGCGGAAGGGCTTGACAGTTCAATGTCATCAGCAAGAGTCGCCTTGCCCGTCTGCGTTCCGAAAAGATGCTGCCGAGCTGCCACGGCTCCCTGGTTTTTAATAACTGGATGCACGAGATCCACTTCAGAACCGGAAAGAACAGTGAAACGACCTGTACCTTGGCTATATCGCCCAGTGGCCTGAACACCGTTCTTCTTCGTATGGAATACGGCGTTCACCATAACCGGTGTCTTTTCTTTTCGATCAAGGTCATATCCGAGCACTCGCATACGAAAGAGGATGTTATTGTGCAGTCTTTCCACCTGTTGCTCTTTGTATGGATTCATGCGAGGAGCAGGAGTATACTCATTGTCGGTCTCATAAGAGCCATGTTTGTCCACATAATCTATGGCTGTTGACTCAAGAGAGTCCAAAACATCACGATCGATATTGACATCATTATCGAGGAACATGATGGCTTTGTTCCAAAAATCTTTCTTAGTCTTGTGCGCATCAAGCCGACTAAGCCCCTTCGTGGTTTGTCCCACATACGCACGGCTCAGAACTCCATGATCTTCATCAAGAAGATAATACACACCGCGATCCGGCAAATCGGGAAGACTTTTCGCCTCACTCAACATATCCCGGGGCACCACAACCGTGACAAGCGACTCCCCATCCACACGACAAATTCGAATGCCATCAGGATTGTTGTCAATAATTTGTATGGTCATAGCAGTGAGAGCAATCATTACTTGCCGCCCTTTGCTAGTTCATTAATCATGCATGTTCTCACGAATGCCGAAAAGCTCATCCCGCGAAGAGATGCGGCCTCTTTAGCAGAATCTCGCAAATTAGCGGGGATACGCATAGTAACCGGCACCACATCACCGTTTACCAGATACGAACGTATCTCTGTTTCACCAGCATCATGCTCAATCAGATCGGAGTACGTCATTGCATTCTACACTTTCAAACTGCAATACAAATGCAATAATTCTACACCCGCTTGGGAACAGCGTAAGTTCTCTAATCTGACCGACAGGGTTTCCATGCAGTCAAGCGATCCCGATTTGCCTCAAGTCGAATACGAGGACATCGTTTCCGACGAGGGTACGCTGAACAAAGATTTGCGCGACAAAGAAGGCGGCAAAACGGGAATTAAGTTTTACGCCGGAGATGTTCTATACGGGAAGCTTCGTCCTTATTTGATGAATTGGCTATACCCGCAGTTCAACGGTGTAGCTGTAGGTGATTTTTGGGTCCTTAGGGCTACAGAGTGTGACAGTTCATTTTTGTATCGGCTGGTTCAAACGGACAGCTTCCAAAGGCTTGCAAATGTATCTTCGGGCTCTAAGATGCCTCGCGCAGATTGGAATCTGATTTCACAATCGTTCTTCGCCGTGCCTGCCGATTACGCCGAGCAGAGAGTAATTGCGAAGAGCTTAGCCGAGCTTGACGACCTCATCACCCTTCATCAGCGTAAGCGTCTGTGGTTTGCTAAATAAGGGTGGATAAGGCTCTCATCACGATGTCAACGTCTTTGTTTTCCAATTCGCGGATGACATGCAGATATATTTCCTGCGTTGTGTTCATGCTTGCGTGCCCAAGCCGTTTAGAGACGCTTGCAATTGAAACGCCGGCAAATAGCAAGAGTGAAGCATGGGTGTGTCTCAATCCGTGTATTGAAATCACAGGTACTCCGGCTTGTTTGCAATGCCGGGCCAGAATACCGTTGGCGGTTGAGTTGTATACCTTGCCATCCACGAAGATAGGCTTGTCACCGGGTAAGCTCTTCAACAGAACAGACAACTGCATGATGAGTTGCCAGTCAAGTTGTACTTTACGTACCGAAGAAGCATTCTTTGTTGGAACAAAGCCACCTCCATTCTTGTAATTCCATGTCTTATTGACGGACAAAGTCTGGTGAACGAAATCGAAATCATCAGGAGTAAGCCCCAATGCTTCGGAGAAACGTAACCCGGTTTTTGCCACTAGCAGTATCAACCAGTCCCAGTTAGGTATCGGATCAAGCTTCAAATCAGCAAGGACAGCATGAAGTTCGAACTGGTTAAGATATTTCACCTTCTTCTGTCTCGGCTGTTTTCCTTTGATGATTGCTTTTCTTGTTGGGTCTCTCTGAATCAGACCTTCATCAACGGCATCGAGGATGGCTCCTTTCAGTTGGTGATGAAAATCCATTGTTGTCTGATGCTCGTGATGCTCAGCGTATCCGTTGATGAGTTTCTGATAGCTCACACGATCGAACTCGGAAAGCTTGAGATCAGGGATAAGTTTTCTCAGCCACGCCTGTGTGAGCTTGTATTTCTTCATTGTCACTTCCCGAATCGCGCCTTCCTTGTAGACGTCGACCCATTGCGAGTAGTAATCGCAGAACGACATTTCTTCGTTGATTGTGTTTATGACCACACGGGGCTCCTTTGACGAATAGATAGACGCTTACGCTGATGAAGGGTGATGAGGTTGTCAATCTCACTCAACGCTGCGCCTATGGCAGCTTGCTCCGACAAGCCCGGAAATCTTACTTGTGTATCTTGCAGTGCGGCCTTTGAAACGGAAATCACCTTGATCCCCTGCATTAAAGGAAGAAGCTGTCTGTGATATGCATCGGAATTAAGGTAGTGCCCCAGGTAGCCCGTCCCAAAGAAGAACCGAGGCCGCGCCGGTATCGTATGTAACCCCGAGATAGTTGGCTCTTTGGGTAATTTTCGCAGTTCAACGCACTTGCCAGCCGCTTCGTCCTCTGCCGTGTCAGCGAAAATGACATCACCTTCGCGAAGTATCGACCCAGCAAATTTGGGAAGCACGGTATCGTCGGTAATGAACGGCAAATCGCTTCGTTCGCCATCGAGGCAATCGCCGAACTTAATAAGAATATCTCCGTAATGAACATTGCGAGCAGTGCCATTCTCGCCATTCAAACCGGCACGTGAAAGAGTGTTGCTCTTCAAGAACTCGAAGCAATCCCCAAACTTACGCTGTTCCCAAGCGGGCATCGGCACTACATGAAGCAGGGCAGACGGGATACGAGTGGCTGGCCGAACATACGCAATACATCTACCGGCAACTTGGGCACTACCATTTCCGTTGTTAGCTACACTTATCGCGATAAGTGTAGCTAACAACGATTGAAGCGACACCTTACAAGCCATGAGAGGTAGAACCGTTCCCCTTCTATTTTGAAAAACTTGAATAAGTTAGATTTTTTCAAAATAGGGATGCGTCGAAAAGACGCATAAACGCACGAAAAATGCGGGCATCCGATATGCAGTGTTCATTGAATCACTGTATATCGGATGCCCGCAATTGTTTCAGACCAATTGAAGAGCCTTAGCTCAGCATCAGCCTCACGCCTTGGCGACCTCAACGGCCAGCTCGGCACCTTCCTTCACTTCGAAGGAGGTAGCCAGCGTCTCACGGGCGATCAGATCCTTGAACTGCTCGACCTTGGCCACATCGACAGCCGGCACGGTCAGCACCAGCGAGATACGGTCCGCGATGTCCAGATCGGCAGCCTTACGTGCGTCCTGCACAGAACGAATCACGTCGCGGGCGTAGCCTTCGGCCAGCAAATCGGCATCCAGCGCGGTGTCGAGGATCACGAAGCCACCGGTCGGCAGAGCGGCGGAGACCGAAGCGGCGGCCTCGGTGGCGTTCTCCTCCTCCACGCGGTTGATCAGCTCGTACTCGCCTTCGACCAGCGCAAGGTCGCCGGACGGCGTGGAGACCACCGGCGCACCGGACGCAGCATCGACATGCCAGTCGCCGGACTTGGAGGCCTTGATGGCGAACTGCACCTGCTTGCCGAGGCGCGGGCCGGCGGCGCGGGCGTTCACCTTCAGCTCGTGCACGATCTTCAGACCGTGGGCGGCGGCATCCTGCAGCGTCGAGAACTCGATGTTCTTGATGTTGAGCTCGGACTTCAGCAGATCGTCGTACGCCTTGACGGCGTCCACGTTCTCGACCACCACGGTGAGCTTGGAAAGGGGCTGGCGCACGCGGATCTTGGCGGCCTTGCGCAGCGACAGCGTGCCGGAGACGACCTCACGCACCTTCTCCATCGCGTCCACCAGAGCCGGATCGTCGACCAGCACACGGCCGAGTTCGGTGTCTTCACCGGTCTTCTCGTCCACCACGAACGGCCAATCGGCCAGGTGCACGGACTCGCCACCGGTCAGACCACGCCACACGGACTCGGCCTCCATCGGGGCGAGCGGCGCGAGCACGCGCATGAACGCCTCCAGCACGGTGTACAACGTGTTGAACGCGGTGGCATCTTCGTTCCAGAAGCGGTCGCGGGTGTTGCGGATGTACCAGTTGGTGAGCACGTCGATGAAGTCGGAGACCGCATCGCAGGCGTCGGAAATCGCGAACTCGTTCAGCGACTTCTCCACACGCTCCACCAGACGGCGGGTGCGGGCCAGCAGATAGCGATCCATCTGCGGCAGACCGGCGACCTCGTCCGCACGCAGCTGGCGGGGGGCGCATCGTGCTT
>OBZC01001588.1_pt1 | contig 13378 bp, 18 predicted proteins | sample 1538231 | NCBI WGS metagenome assembly OBZC01 (sample SAMEA2580225, study PRJEB22360) | human gut metagenome | biome: human gut; feature: human-associated habitat; material: faeces | place: Denmark | collected 2008/2010 | reverse complement strand
ACCTTTGCATCTGTCGATTTTGGAGGTTGCAGTTCTGATACTTTATTAATATTGGAATACTTATTATTAACAACATCTGACATTCCCCTACTTCTTACCTCATTTAACGCTTTTTATTTATAACCATTCCCCTGCGTGAACACCGGTGGAGCATAGTCCATCGGTTTGGCAGAAAGTTTCAACTTGAAATCACAATAATCACCATCATCAAAGCAGGTATGCTCTCTGTACAGTGGGACACCCAGAATACCGAACATGACATAATCCAGATTACAGAGGTAAGGCATGTATTCTTCATATCCGTATTTTTTTGCAAAATCCGCTAGCGGACAAACGAGGTTGTGATAACTGAAATCATATCCCTTTTCTGGTGGAATCTGTGTCTGTGTCTCGAAACTTCCGGGATTCTGCGCAGCGTTTAATGCATTCTTCCTATCCTTTTTTAGGAACATTTTTGTAAGAAATCGGGGATTAGTAAAGATTTTACCCATCATGCTCCGTAAAAAAGACGGAATCTTTGTAAACTGACGCTCATAAATCAGAATCATCAGGTGACCGCTCTGCTCTGTCGTAACACCATATTTTTTTAATACTTCACCCATGCTCACAAACATGTAAGCTCCGATAAGGTTCTTTGTTCCGCTGGCAGCATCTCCGCCAATGTAGGGGAATCTTTCTAACATCTCCACCTGATAGTTTGTCCAAATTTCTTGAATGAGAGCATCATAAGACTGCCCAGTAAGCGACTCTAGTTCATAGCTGATATAATTCATGTAAGAATTTAAAGTTTTATGCCATTTTTTTAGATTTTTTTGGTAATATCCGTGCATACATTTTCTTCTCCTATATTATCGCAATTGGACTGTTTTCTTTATAAAAATTCACCTTTAACTTGAATATTCATTCTGCAGCGACTAAAGTCATATAGCGTAAAGACCCATTCGTTAAGATAAAAATGAAAACAGAATCCTCACATGGAATATACTAAACAACAGTGCACTAAAAAGCAATAGACAGAAAGCAATTTTATGGCAGGTCGGATGAAATTCCTGCATCTGACAAAAAGGAAAATTCTCAAATTGAGTGATATAAAACCAAACTTTTCAGAACTCGCACGGTTTTATGATCTGGATCGCAGGACTGTCAAAAAGTATTATGACGGATATGAAGGCAAAGCTTCTCACAGAGATAAACCAAGCAAACTGGATAAACATTATGATCTCATCAAACAAAAGCTTTCTATCAGAGGTTCGAATGTCCGCACTGTGTATAAGTTCATTCTTTCTGATAGGGTGTCTGATATTCGGCTCTCTCACTTTCTGGGGTGAGGTTGCTTACCGCATATAAAAAGTTCATTCCTGCATTCTCAGCCACCTTCCCATCAGAACCATACTCATTTCCCACCATAAGACATTTCTCCGGTGTAATGTCAGCCTCAGGATACTTTGCAAACAGATAAGCTGCAAATTTCGCATCCGGTTTCTTAAAGCCTGCATCCGATGATATAGCTATTCCGTCAAAATACCTTACAAGACCAAGCTGCTCAAGCTCCGGCATTGTGAATATTGCCTGTGCGTTGGACAAAAGCCATACCTTCACTCCCTGCCTGTTAAGCTCCCCAAGCATATCATACACGCCATCATACACCTTAAAGTACGCTCTCGACTCTGCCCTGAAAATATAGCCGAACGCATCTGAGAATTCTCTGGCAGCCCTGCTGTTTTTTAATGTACACAGCTCATAAAATACATCGGAAATATTAATTTCAATCTTATTGTCCGGGTATCTGTTCTGAAGAAGGCTGCTATATTTTCTGCATAGACGCATGTACTCTCTCTTCAATTCCTTGTGCTCATAATGAACTCCATGTCTTCTCAGGAACTTGGCAAGCTTCTTCCAGAAGTTCTTCTCCTCCTCGTCCGTATGTATATCTACCAAGGTTCCGTACAAATCAAACACAGCATGCTCAGCACCGGTCCGCTCTACTTCATTTATGACGAAATCCCTGATATCCGCAATGTTGCATATTGTCATGTTGACCTCCATATTCTTATGATTTATCTATTTTTCTGACTATGTGCGTTTTTCTTTTATAATAAGATTCAGGTGTCAAAACATGCTGTATATACTTAGCCGTGTATAACGTATTATGTTTATGCATATCACGACTTTGGGAGAAGCTTAGATGTTCTTAGAACATCTTGCTTCGTACAATGGAGCTGATATGCATAAACACAATACGTTATACACTCGTAAATTAAATTGGCATGTTTTGACACCTGAATCATAATAAATATAAAAGCAAGCCCTTAAGCCTGCTTTTATATGGGGTACAATATTCAAACTATGAAAGCTTCCAGATGTCCTTGTTATACTCCGCAATGGTTCTGTCCGATGAGAAGAAGCCTGCATTTGCTATATTGTGAAGCATCTTCTTAGCCCAGCTCATTCTGTCCTCATAATCAGCGAATGCCTTATCCTTAACCTTGATGTACTCCTCAAGGTCTAAGAGTGTCATGAACCAGTCCTTGTTGAGAAGCTCATTGTAAAGACGCTCAAGGTTCTCCTCATTGCCGATTGCAAGAAGCTCATCACTCACGATGAAATCAACCGCATCCTTTATAACATCACTCTTCTCATAGTAATCCATCGATACATAGTCTGCCTTTGCATAGTGCTCGATAACCACATCTGCTGTCTTTCCGAAGATATATTCATTCTCCTTGCCTGCGAACTGGCTTATCTCAACATTTGCACCATCTAAGGTTCCAAGTGTAACCGCACCGTTTAACATGAACTTCATGTTACCTGTACCTGAAGCCTCCTTAGAAGCAAGCGAAATCTGCTCGGAAATATCACATGCAGGTATAAGCTTCTCTGCCTTGGTTACATTGTAATTCTTTACCATCACAACCTTAAGGTAAGGACTTACCTCAGGGTCATTATTGATAAGCTCCTGCATGCAGAGGATAAGATGAATTATATCCTTTGCGATAACATAAGCAGGTGCAGCCTTGGCTCCGAAGATAACCGTGATTGGTCTTGCCGGCTTCTTGCCATCCTTAATCTCAAGGTACTTATGAATCACATAGAGAACATTCATCTGCTGTCTCTTGTACTCGTGAAGTCTCTTAATCTGAATATCGAAGATTGAGTTCTCGTCAAGTTCAATTCCCTGTGTCTCGGACAGATAATTGGAGAGTTCAATCTTGGCATCCTTCTTAATCTCTAAGAGTTCATTTAATACCTTCTCATCATCTATGAATTTTTCAAGCTTCTTAAGCTCTGCAGCGTCTGTCTTGTAGCCGTCTCCGATAAGGCTTGTTATGAAATCCGCAAGCGGAGCGTTGCAGTGTAAAAGCCATCTTCTGAAGGTGATACCATTGGTCTTATTGTTGAACTTCTCAGGATAAATCTTGTAGAAGTTATTAAGCTCAGAATCCTTCAAAATCTCGGTGTGGAGATATGCAACACCGTTTACGCTGTAGCCATAGTGTATATCCATGTGTGCCATGTGCACTCTGTCATCCTCATCAATGATGTACACGCTCTCATCATCGAACTTAGCGCGCACTCTCTTGTCTAACTCCTTTATGATAGGCATGAGCTGCGGAACAGCCTTCTTAAGATAAGCGATAGGCCACTTCTCAAGAGCTTCAGCTAAGATTGTGTGGTTAGTGTATGCACAGGTGTTAGTAACCTCATTGATTGCTGCATCCATGGACATTCCCTCCGCTGTGAGAAGTCTTATAAGCTCAGGAATAACCATTGAAGGATGTGTATCGTTAATCTGGATTGCAACATACTCGTGGAGGTCGGTAAGCTTACAGCCTCTCTCCTTTGCTTCCTTTAAAATAAGCTGTGCTGCGTTGCTTACCATGAAGTACTGCTGATATACGCGCAGAAGTCTTCCTGCCTCGTCCGAATCATCCGGGTAGAGGAAAAGTGTAAGATTCTTCTTAATCTTATCCTTATCAAAATCAATGCCCTCTTTTACAATGCTCTCATCAATTGTTTCAATATCAAAAAGGTGAAGCTTGTTGGTGCGGTTGTTATAACCGGTTACAAGAATGTCATACATTCTTGATGTAACCTCCATATCACCGAACTTAATCTTGTAGGATACATCTGTCTTATTAAGCCAGCTCTTCTTATCAATCCAAGGATTCTTCGTCTCATACTGTAAATTATCCTTGAATTCCTGCTTAAAAAGTCCGAAGTGATAATTAAGTCCTACACCATCTCCGTTAAGGCCAAGGCTTGCAATGGAATCAAGAAAACATGCTGCAAGTCTTCCAAGTCCTCCGTTTCCAAGTGATGGCTCCGGCTCAATCTCCTCTATCTCAGCAAGGCTTCTTCCCGCATCATTTAACTCTGCCTTAACCTCGTCATATAATCCGAGATTAATAAGGTTGTTCGATAAAAGCTTACCGATGAGGAACTCTGCTGAGATGTAGTAGAGCTTTCTCTTACCCTCGTTGCTCTCCTTCTGCGCCGCAAGCTCGTTAACGCTTGTGAGGAGTGCGTCATAAATCTCTCTGTCCGTGCACTCTGCGATTGACTTTCCGTACTGCTTTAATACTGCTTCCTTAACCATGAAATTCCATCCTTTCCGGGCAACGCCCTAAAAAATTTACCGCTGACAAACTCACCTATGCGATATGTGAATGTCGGCTCTGATATATTGTCATGTCTAAAAATGTTCTGCATTTAAGCTGTCACTATTCTGCCTGTGATATTCATTATCTGTCTCATCAGCTTATATTTGCATTATAGTCTTATTTTCATACATAAATCTTGCATTATTATGGCATAAAGTGGTACAATTCTATCATTCAATACAACATCCCGGCATTTAACATGCCATTCCACCCAGACATTGGCTTGCACTAAGCAATACAGGCGGCAAAATATGTCTGCTATAAAATTGCATGATGTTGAGGTCAAAAGGTATATTGACCTCTCATAGAACAGGAGGCTCCCACATGCACGGCGGAAAATACGAAAATTACCATGAAAACAAATCCCACACAAGTGCGGGCTTCCCGTACAACACCTATCTCTGCACGATTCCTCAGGATTTTGAGAGTGTCGCCCTGCACTGGCATGATGACGCAGAAATTATATATATTAAAAAAGGACGCGGGATAGTGAGCGTTGACCTGGAGGATATCAGAGTCGAAGCCGGCGACATCGTGTTCATCCTCCCCGGCAGGCTTCACTCGATAAGAAGCTACCCGAATGTACGCATGGAATATGAGAACATTATCTTTGACATGGAATTTTTATCTTCTAAGCTCCCCGAGCGGATGTACAGCGAATATTTTACGCCGATGCTCGACGGAGAGCTTGAATTTCCGGTGCTGATTTCACCTGAGACGTGCAGAAAATACGCGGATGCCGCCCACTTTATCGACATGGCAGACGACTGCTGCCGTGACAGGGCGCAGGCCTACGAGATTGCGGTTAAAGGCTACCTTTTCTGTTTTTTTTCCGCACTCTTTTCCGACTGCAAGCCCGTTTCCGCCTATAAGACCAATGACAACGTAGAAAAATTAAAAAGCGTGCTGCGGCACATCGAAAAGAACTACTCAGACATCATAACAATAGATGAAATGGCATCCTTATGCTGTTTTTCGTCATCACATTTTATGCGTTTCTTCAAACAGACCATGGGGATGCCATTCACAACCTATCTTAATGATTACCGCTTAACTCTTGCCGCCAAGTCACTTCTCGAAACGCACAAGGCGGTGCTTGAAATCGCGTCGGAGTGCGGCTTTGAGAACCTGTCCTATTTTAACAGGATATTTAAGAAAAAATACGGCATTACACCGAGGGAATACAGGCAGAGGCAGCCTTAATCTTATTTTACAACCGCTCCGAACGGCATGAGTGCGAGCTTCGCGAACTTAAAGAACTGCTTTCCGAATGGTATTCCGATTATCGTGATACAGAGAACGCAGCCCCACACGGCATTTGCAAGCGCCATCGGAATTCCCGTGAAAATGAGCCAGAAGATATTCGCAATCATGCTCACCGCACCGCCTCCGTACTCGATTTCCTTTCCGAACGGGAAAAACGCAAGCCCCGCGAACTTAAAGCATTGCCTGCCGATGGGAATGCCCACAATCGTGATGCACCACAGGCACCCCGCAAGCAGCCACGAAAGTCCCGACACAAAGCCTCCAAATATGAACCATAATACATTTCCAAGACAACTCATTTTTTATCCTCCCTCTCGATTATGTGAACATCATACCCCGAACTGAAGCTTTGTGCAATCCCCTGTGTCACATAGACATCGCCGTCCTCAATCATCATGATGAGGTCGAAGGGTGCGATTTTCTCTCCGCCAAAGGTTCCCCCATTTCCATAATTCTGCCATAATGCCATGCTGTCATCAAGTCCAAGAACATAACATGCGGTAGACAAGCCATCCGCAAGTGTCCCATCTGCGCTCACAACCGTCACGGAAATAAGACCGCTCTCGGCAGGATATCCCGTCGCCGGATTGATGATGTGATGATACTTTTTTCCGTCCTGCTCAAAATAACGCTCGTAGCCGCCGGAGGTCACAACCGCCTTATCGTGAACGCGGACTGCGCCAAGATAATCGAAAGCACCACCTGATACTCCTTCCGTGCTTTCTCCGGCACCTTCTCCACCTGCCTCATTGCCACGGTTATAGTCGAAATTTTTCAGTGGATTCTCAATTGCTATATTCCAATCACTTCCGTCCGTTTTCCTGTGATAGCAGTACACGTTTCCGCCAAGTGAAAAATACGCCGACTTCACATCATAGCCGTCAAATATCTGCACAAGTCTGTCAGATGTGTAGCCCTTTGCCAATCCGCCAAAATCTATTCCCTGACCGTCTGAAAGCTCAAGCTGATATTTTTTGTTCCCGTTTTCTTCTAAACCTGTATTATATGATACTTCATTATATGTGACCAAATCACTGCCGCACAGCGCAAGCGCCTTGGCAAGCTCGTCCTCATCCGGCACCGCATATTCGCCAGTGGTAAAGCCCCACAGCTCCATGATGGGCAGAATTGTCATGTCGTAAGCTCCGTCGGTCAGCCTGTTAAGCATAAGCGCATAATCCGCGAGTGCCGCCACATCATCGCCCGGCATACCTCCGCTGTTCTGATTTATACGGCTCACCTCACTGCTCTCGTTTCCGATTGAAAGAAGCTCATCAAGTCTCACTATCTCAGCCTGCGCCGCCTCGACCGCCGCATCCGCATCCTTTCCGTAGCAGGTTATCTGCATCACCGTATCCATTGCATAAAAATTCACGGATGCCTGTCTGCTGCCCGAACACCCCTGGCACAGCAGCATTACAGGCATTAATAGAAGCAACAGTGTTATTTGCAGGATTAGTGCATTTGGTCTTAATCCGGCTGCCATAAATCTACATTGCTTCTTTTCGCAATTATTATATTGTATATTCATATACTTTTCATTTTTCAAATCCAATTTTTATCTTCCCCGCATCATTATCGCAATCTGTTCTTTTTTGAGTTCCGCGATAAGCCCGCTTACACTCCATTTCATATTGTGAATCGTGACAATGGCTTTTAAATGTGTCGGCTCAATTCCCCGCTTTTTGTATTCCGCAAGGAACACATCCATCGCCTGGCTTGAGACATCCGAAAAAATAATACAGTCCGGCAGCTTCGCATTGTCACCATCAGCGCTGTATTCTGATTTTGTGCCCTTAACCCCTTTTATCCCCACCAGCTCACCGACGGTTCTGCCGGCGTCAGACTCATCGAACTGCTTAATCTGATGATTGAGACTGTGGCACAGGCTTACTATCTGCTGTCTTTTTGTCTTGTCATTTATATGAAGTAGTATCATATTCCGCACCCTTTCACCGCTGACTTTAACTTAACATGAAAAGGGTACTTGAAATGCCAAGTACCCTCGTGTGTAACTCGTTTTATCCGAGCACCAGTGCCGCCGCACCATATATTCCACCATCATTTCCCAGCTCTGCCATGATGAACTTCACATTGCCGCAAGGTCTGAACACAACCTTCTTAAACTTCTCCTCTATGAAATCAAGAAGGAACGCTCCCGCCTTGCTCACGCCGCCGCCGATTACAACAGCCTCCATGTTGACCGTGCATGCTACGTTGGCGATTGCTCTTGCAAGTGCGTCACCCATGATGTCCATAACGGAGAGTGCAAGCGCATCGCCCGTCTTTGCAAGGTCAATCACGTCCTTCGCGGTGATATCAACCATATTGCGCAGAGGTGTAGGTGTGTCCGTGTTCTTCATGGCTTTTTTTGCCTCGCGGACAATTCCCGTGGCACTTGCCACAAGCTCAAGACAATCATTCTTGCCGCAGTTGCAGACCTCTGTATTTCCCGGTGCCACCGGCATGTGTCCAATCTCACCTGCGCCGCCGGTCGCACCCGCAACAATCTTTCCGTCAAGGATAACACCGCCGCCTACGCCTGTGCCAAGTGTGACCATAAGCATATCTGAATAGCCTCTTCCGCCACCCTTGAAATATTCGCCGAGCGCAGCGACGTTAGCGTCATTTCCTGCCTTACAAGGAATACCGTGGAAACTGTCTGAAAATGCTCTTTCAATATTAAACACTCCCCAGCCAAGATTTACACAGCCGTTCACGGTGCCATCCTTCATGACAGGTCCCGGAACTCCAACGCCTACGCCCTTCACATCAGCGGTCTTATATCCCGCATCGGCAAGGTGCTTGTCCATGGATGTGCAGATATCAAACACGATATTAGCCCCTGCGTTCTCCTTTCTTGTAGGAATCTCCCACTTCTCAAGCAGCTCTCCTGCCTCGTTAAACATTCCAAGCTTAACTGTCGTACCTCCAATATCAACTCCAAAACAAATCATACCAGTTCCTCCCGAATTTTTAATGTTATTATACTCTTTTGTAAGACAACATGAAAGTTTTTATTTGCTAAAACACAATATTTATTTTATTCTTTCTTTCACAATCTGTTCCACTGCCCAACTTTGCATTTCCAAATACATTTTTCCTTTAATATTTTCATATCTAGCCCATCTAAGTACATGGTCTTGTTCAACAGGTTATTTTACTTTCTCAACTAATTTTCCCGAATAATAAACCTGAATAGGGTGAAAAAATCCAATCTTGGGATGCTCATAATAGGTTTCTGCCGAACATACTCTTTCATTTATTTCAACTCTATACCCCACTTCTTCAATACATTCCCGAATAATACATTGCTCATCTGTTTCCCCATTGTCAATCCCGCCACCCAACAGGAACAAACCTTTTGGTGTCTCTACAACGCCTACTTCTTCACCTTTTATCGGAATGATATAAGCACCTCTTCTTTCCAAATAAATTGCACTTTGTTTTTTTCCAAAAATTTTATGCATGTTTACCTCTACTTACATTTTGTAAAGTTTCTCCCCAATTTACCGCTTGACAATGATATTTTAATATAGCAGCGGTAAAATATTTTGTATTTTTTCACTTTTTAATGACACCGTACCGCCCAGTTTACTTCAATGAGTTTACAGGCGGTAAATTTTTTCATAAATAGCACTTTTTTTGATTAGAAATTTCCGATTTTACCGCCTGAAATAAAATCTAACAGCCGTAAGCGGTAATTACAGACATTTTCCCTTTGACTTAACAGAATTTTTACCGCCTGGTATTCAGCACCCGGCTTTCAAGCGGTAAACAGCTCCGCAAATGCCAGGTCATTAAATTTTTTACCGTTCTTTACCTTCCCGACATTCGCCCGAGAAGTATCCTTCGCTTTCAGCCCGGTAAATTTAAAGCTGTTTATTTTAACTCCATATTGATTGACTTTTCCGTAAATCCATAGTTTTTATACATTTCATATGCCATTTTGTTTCTGGCATTTACCTGTAATTCGATGGAGTCATAGCCATTTTCTTCTTTGATTTGTTTCACTTTTTCAAAAAATTTGTGTCCGATTCCTCTGCCACGGTATTCCTTGTCAACCGCCATGGAACTGATAAACAGAATATTCCTTGTCACCTGTGAAGGGCTCTCAACATGGCGTTTAATTAATTCCAGAACACCTACAACCCTGCCATCTGCCTCAGCTACATACCAGCTATCTCCTTTCAGAATTTCCTCGAACATTTCCTTCGTAATCAAAGGGCTTGCCGGCTTGTAGATATCCGGTCTCCAATCGACATGAAGCATTTGAACCTCGTCCATAATATCTGAAAATCTGCCATAATCCTGTAACCTCGGTGAACGAATTGTAATCTCCATAAATCCTTTCCTCCCTGTTATCTAACTGTTAATTATCCAGTCTACGACTTCCCACTCTGTCCTGTCAAAATACTCCATATTCTCTTTTCGGTATTTTCCGAAGGTCTTATACATGAGCCCAATCAGCGGAATTAACCGGTACAATTTCTTTTCCCTCTGCCTGTTAGGCATCAAGCCATTCAAGTGGCTTCTGTGCGGGTAGACAATAACCTCCACATCTTTTTCATAGTGTAAATCATCTAAATAGGTTTTTAATGCGTTTACCGAATATTCTGCCGGCCACGCCTCATCTTCTGCCCCGGCTATCAGCAAAATCCTTGCATTGCTTTTTTCCAGATGTAGCCACGCCGCTTTCTCGGCAGCCTTGTCCTGATATGCATTGTAATAGGCAACCCACATTCCCGTAACGCGATGACCGACACTTGGGTGCTTATAGTACTTGGACAGCTTTATGCTTGCAAAATCGGTATGTACAAACGGAATATCCTGACCTTCAAAGGTTACAATGCTTTTGCCGGTCATCGTCTTTTTGTCAGGCATCGTCCCCTCAAACGGCACATGGGTAGGCGAAACCATAATCAGGTTCTCCATTCCGCCGATATACTGCGCAACAAGAACCGCAAAAATTGAACCCATCGACTGTCCAAATTACAGGCAATAGGTTCTTTATAATATTTTCTTGCCAGTGATCCAATCTCAGACTTTACAAACACATTTGTGTCCATAAGAAAATCAGAAGCTTTAGCATTAGTATAGTAGGCAGATTGTTGCATTGCAATATCAAGTATCTCTTTATTTGTCATGTTTTGCCTACCTCACATAGTATATAAAATCGGAAATTTAGCAAAAATTAATTGTTTATAATTGGCGAAATAACAGGCTTGCCTTCTCTATCTAACAACGGTGTCAAACCACCCGAATATCCGCTTGCATGATATAAATAGTTTACTCCTGTCTCTTTATCCACCCAGATTTCCGTAACATTCATCGAGCCCTGTGAATATATTTTTTCAAATCGCTGCTTTGCCACTTTGTCTGCCTCCTTAATATCCCAATTATTAAATTATTTCAACCTTCTACACCTTTTCCATAATAAGCTGATTCAGCGTATAAATCAAGCTACAATATTTCCATGTATTTTTTAACTCCTGAAATAACGTATCTATGTGAACAATGAATTGGGTTATATTCATAATCCTCATCTAATCATTTTCTATTACATATTTTACAAGCTGCCACGCAATGCTTCCCTCTCTTAACAATGACAAAGCCTCATCATACTTTACCCATTCTACCGAATCAACCTCCCCTGATAGTGTAAAGCTCTTTTTCTTTACCTTAGCCTTATATCCCAGCATGAGCATGCCCTTCTTTTCGTATGGATAGCTTTTAATAAATTCAAGAGTCTCAACGTCCTGTCCAATCTCTTCCTTTACCTCACGGACAACCGTGTCCTCGGCAGCTTCACCGATTTTCATTATTCCCGCCACACAGACATATTTCGTCGCGGACACATAATTCTGCCTTAATAGTGCAATCTCCCTATATTCATTTACCACCGCAGCAATAATGCTTGTTGTGAACATATCCCACAAAGGTATATTACAACTATCACAAAACGGAATGTTCCCCTCATCGCCAATCTCTTTGCTGATGAGTTTTCCGCCACAATACGGACAATATATAAAATGCATAATTTTTCCTCCTTCAAGCAATAAATAGTTTGAAAGTTTCACTTTCAAACTTGTCCTTTGCCTATTCATGAATCTCTAATGGAAGATTGTCAGGATCATGAAAGAAAGTCATTTTTTTGCCCGTGTAAACATCCAATCGAACCGGCTCAGTTACGATGCCTTTTTCATTTAAATCTCGTACTGCTTCATCAACCGAATCTACTGCAAAAGCCAGATGCCGAAGACCATAAGCCTCCGGATAACTTGGGCGTTTTGGACAATTTTTTATAATGAAAAGTTCCAATTCTATTCCATCAAGCTTAAGGTCAATTTTATAATCATCACGTTCTTGTCTGTAATTTTCCCGGATGACAGAAAAGCCCAATAGATCTACATAAAAATGTTTTGATTTTTCATAGTCGCTTCCAATAATGGCAATGTGGTGAACTTTTTGTAAATTCATAGCGTGTTTCCTCCTGCTTTGCTTTAATATACGGAATATTGTCTAAAGGATGTACCCGACTTCTGCAAATTATAAGTTTTTAAAATCATTTAGTTAAATTAATCCAATACAATCATCCACGACATAAACAGCTTGTCCATCTCTCGCATTTTCCGCATTTTTTCCGATGACCTCAAAAAATTCCTTTTTCATATCATCGGACAGTCCACTTGATGTAAGAAATAAATTTCTCTTGCTCATATTCCCATCTCCTTCACATCGTCAAGTTCGTGAGTTAGCGTTCGCGTCTTTAAGCTCCAATATATGTGCTCAATAACATCATAATTTTGTTCAACTTGAAGTTTTCGATTTGCTTGCAATAAAAAACAACATTCTGATTTATCCACTATTTCGCAATTGCTATTTTCAAAGTGATATCCCCATTTGACAAAAGTTCTGTCACATCGCTTTCCGGAATATTCATTTTCCCCAGTCTGGTATATGCCCATGAATTTGAGCCATAAAACACTACTATTTTGTCTCCGCTGTATAAAACTATATCTCCACTATGAGTAGTTATCTGCTCATCATTTTTTGTATAACTTTTTCCAAGAGAACCAACCTGCTCATTGTCACTATACATAGTCATACATACTACGATATCTCCTTTTCCCGCTTCTTCCATAAGTTCTTGTACAGTCTGATTATCTTCCCATATAACCGGGACTTCAATGTCATTAAAATATAACTTCATGTATTCCTTCTCATCATCAATTGCCGATTTGCCGGTAATTTTTGTCCTCTCCAATTCTTCTGCTGAAATTTGAGTCTCAGTACTATTGTCTATTATTTCCTCGGATATATCATTTTCAAATGAAGCACTTCTTTTTTCTCTACATCCAACAATTCCAAATAAAACTAACACGCAAAGACTAAGTGTTTATGCTAATCTAAATTTAGGTCACATGGCTCATTGAAATCTAGGTCACTCC
>OBZC01001584.1_pt1 | contig 13401 bp, 9 predicted proteins | sample 1538231 | NCBI WGS metagenome assembly OBZC01 (sample SAMEA2580225, study PRJEB22360) | human gut metagenome | biome: human gut; feature: human-associated habitat; material: faeces | place: Denmark | collected 2008/2010 | reverse complement strand
GCATCCGGACAAAAAGGTTTCTTTTACGCAATGCAAACCTTACGTTTTCTGCTTCCTCCAGCAATAAACAGCCAAACTCAGGTAGAGAATATTCAATGGAACGTACCGGGAATGACCATACTAGATGGCCCCCGATACAGCAATCGGACCGTGGCTATACACACACCTTTCACTCTCATCTCGAAGGATAATCTCAAAGAATTGATCGATCACCTAGCCATGTTAAAAATAAACAGACTTCATTTCACACAAGAAGTTCATGATACTACACCTGAAGGACAGCAAAAAATGAAGGATATGAACCTGTATGCTAAATCCAAGAAGATCACGATCTCAAACGGGACAACACACACCCATGATATCATATCGTATCTCCCGTTCCAAGCAGAGCGACTTATCTGGAAAGCAAATATCTCCGATTGCGATGAGGATAAGAAAAGGTTATTCCAATATTTAGCGCCCATCGCAGAAAGAAGCTGGTCTGGTAATTTGTTAGCCCATCGCCTCACGCAAGATATCGATCAAGATAGGCTTCAATCCGCTTACGAAACATTCCACGGCGATCACCATCAGTATCAATCCCATCAAACGCATCATCACGTTATTTCCAGTCTCTCCCAATATACGTACCAGCCGGGTAGAAGCTTGCAAGATCAAGAATGTGATAAAATAGACCAATGCGATTATTCCGATCAACGTACCCTTTAAGGTGAATGTCGAAGCGTCATCCATAAGCATGATAGCGTTGGCGATCGCTCCCGGACCACACAACATCGGGATCGCCAGAGGAGTAATGGATATATCATCCGCATAGGTTTTCACCTCTTCCTCTTTCAACTTTGCGTTGGAATAGCGTGCCTGAAGCATATCAAACCCGATCTTGAAGATAATAAAGCCGCCAGCTATGCGAAAGCCGTTTGAGGAGATACCAAAGAACTTAAACAGGAACTGACCGGAGAAAGTAAAAACCATCAAGGTGATGAACGACACGATCGTGGCCCTTCGGACAATCGCTTTCCGCTCATGCTCATTCATGCCATTGGTCATGGTCAAGAAAACCGGCATCGTACCGAGTGGATTGGTCAACGTAAAAAACGAAGTGAAACATAATAGCGCGAAAGGTAACAAGTCTTCCATATCAATAATTTTTTAATTGGCTAATGTGCCAATATGCCAATTAGTTGAAGAGAGCATGATTGGCACATTGGTACATCAACATATTGTCACATTATTTACTCATCCCAGACCAAATAGGCTGAGACCAACCAATGATTCAGCTTATTCCCATCCACCTCTGCCGCTTCCGGAATACTCACCGTCAGCGTATGATGGCCGGGTTGGATATCCTTCAGCTCCACCTCTTCCGGTATCACGTCCGATCCGGGACACCAATTAGAACGGGAAAGATCCGAAGACGCCAAGGGTTCCTCTACTTCTTTCTCCGAATAACCCTTCTCGGTGATATAGGAAGCCAGACGCTTTCTCAACCAAACCCCGGTTGCCGGATTAAAACGGCGGAAAGAAGCGCAGTCCGTACGCCAAGGAACAAAATCCAAGACAGGAACTCCATCAACGGATACAATATTCTGTTTCTCCACGAACTCATCCCCTCCGGAATGACCGCCATGTCCGGTTACGATATACTTCAAACGTACATCCCGTGCGCCTTGTGGAATATCAAAATCTACCGAGACGTCCTTCCTAGCGAATATATCCGGATATTCCTGCCCGATATAATAAACCGTATTCATCAACGGCTCTACATGTTTCTTCGGCAAAGCGTCGCAAGTCAGATCGGACTCGTCCACATCGATTGTCATGCTAGCGACGTATCCTTCCGGTGTCCATGTATCGATAAAGATCCCAACATAAGCGCCACCTTCCAGAAGAGGATACAAATCGGTTATGTCTTGCTCCCAGCTTACGCTATCCTCCCAATGGTCGACATACACCGGTTTACGATGTTTTGTCAAGCTATCCTCGGGACTACTGTAATGCCCTACTCCGAACGGAGTCATGAAACGCATCAATTCCACGGTAGGTTGATAATCCGTCCCGGGGATGATACCGATCATCTTCTCCAGTTTCACGCTATCCACCGCAGGAAACTCCTTCTCGCCTTTAGCGATATTCAACAAATTAATGCCCGAGGCATTTGGCAATACAAAACAAGACCCGGATTTATCCCAGCGATCTCCATTCGAAGCTACCGTAACCCGGAGTTTGACGGAAACGTTTCGCTTATATTCCGGCAATGTTACCTTCTTCAAGATAATACGGCCATTCACCAAATGATAGATACTGTCCGGTCCCGGAGCGTTAAAAGCGGCGGGATATACATCCGGAGCGAAACGTACGCGGGTATCATTAAATACCTGTACGGAATAATCTCCCATCGACAGTAATTCTTTATGTCCGCAAGAAGCGGTACATAGAAAAACTCCCGTCAAGGAGACAAATAAAGCCAATTTTTTAATCATTTTGTCTAGAATTTAGTAAGCTCCTTAATAAGCTGCTTTTGTCCGGCAGTCTTATCGGCGTGCGTACAAGGACCGGTCACACAACCGCCCTCGCAAGCCATCACTTCTATAAACTGCGCAGGAGCCTTTCCGGTTTTAGCGTAAGCGCGTAATAATGCCACATTTTTCTTTGTCAGGTTGGCTACCTGCACGGCATTTACGTTCTCGTCCTTCAAATAAACCTTAACGGCGTTGATCACACCACCACTTTGGGCGAAGCCATGCGCCTCACGGACAGCGTTAAATAATACGGAGAAAGGCTGGGCCTCCTCGATCTTGATACCCAATCCCTCCAATACGGAACCTACTTCCTCAAACGTAAGTGTAAAATCCACGCACGGATCTAGTTTCACCTCTTTTCGTTTCGCCACGCACGGGCCAACAAACACGATCTTCGCATCCGGATATTTTTCCTTCACGATACGGGCCGTATAATACATCGGAGATCCAGTAGAAGAGATGTATTTCTTTAAATCCGGGATATGTTTCTCGGCCAATTGCACGTAAGACGGACAGCAACTAGTGGTCATGAACGGTTGTCCTTCTTTCAATTTCTCGATCAATTCTTCCGCCTCATGACGGGTGGTTTCCATAGCGCCTTGCGCCACCTCGACCACTTCCTCGAATCCCAAGGACTTGATAGCGCCATACACTTTTTCCTTCGGAGCGCTAAACTGAGCTAAGATAGACGGAGCGACAATCGCTATCATCTGTTCCTTATTCCGCAAGCGTTGCAAGATATCGAATACTTGCGAGATCTCGAAGATAGCACCGAACGGACAAGCATTCACACATTTACCGCAATATATACATTTAGACTCGTCGATATGCTCCACCCCATACTCGTCCTTGCTGATCGCCTTAACCGGACAAACTTCCTCGCAAGGGATCGGGATATAAACGATGGCATGGTACGGACAGCTTTGGTGGCATTTACCACAGCTGATACAAGTTTCATGATCAATCTCGGCCTGACCGTTTTTCTTGAATCGGATAGCGTCCTTCGGGCAGTTCATATAACAATTACGAGCCACGCAACCCCGGCAAAGATTCGTGATCTCATAATTCACGGAGACACAAGAGGAACACGCCTCATCCACTACACACATGATATTTTCCTTCTTATTCTCCGAGCGGAACAAGGCACGCTTCGCATACTCTGAAAGCGGTGTCAACTCATCTTCCTCGTCCTGCATATCAAAACCAAGCAAAGGCAAGGTCTTGTATTTCCAGACGGCACGTTCCTTATGTACACAGCAACGGCCCCTCACTTTCGATTTTCGGGGACTCAACTCGATCGGTAAGCGATCTATTTCTTCTAGAAGACGGTTTTCATTCCAGAGCTTTACTAACTTCGCCAGCAATCCGTGACGAACAATCATTACGTTGTTGGTAAATGCCATAATGTTATCGTATTTGTGCTTTTAGTATATCGTATATCGCATCACTTCTTTACAAACGCGAAGGTAAATAAAAGTTTCTAAACAGAAAGAAAGCCTTCTTTAAGAATTATCGAGGCACTATGAATATCTCCGCCAAACGGAGGATTTAATTTAGATAAGACAAGTTCCACCTCCGTGATCTGTGGAAATCTCTCTTTCAAAGCCTTCAAGATACGCCCCGCCGCATGCTCAAGAAGTCTCGAGGGGATAGCCATTTCTGCTTTCACGGTTTCATATACTGTGGCGTAATTGATCGTATCGCTTAAATCGTCGCTCCATACCGCGTTCTCCAACGGAGCTGTCAGTATCAAATCTACGATAAAAGTATTCCCAACCCGGGTCTCTTGGGGTGCCACGCCATGATAGGCATAGAATGTCATCCTTCGTAATTCAATCTTTGTTGTCATAATCTTTTAATTTATCTGTAAATGTATAGAAAGTAAACCTTCCTGCAAAAAAATAGTCTTATATTTGTCAACCAAGTAACAACACATTATGATGGGAATAAAACAAAAAGATGAAAATTCCGCAGGCGGATTACACAACGCCTTGGCTGCGGGGACAACGATAAAGGGTAATATTATCACAGAGACAGACTTTCGCTTGGATGGAAAAGTAGAGGGAGATATCAGTTGCAACGGCAAGATCGTTATCGGCCCCAAAGGTAGCGTAACAGGCAATATCGTATCCGAGAATGCTGAGATTCTCGGTGAGGTAGATGGCTCCGTAAAAGTAAGCGCAAAGCTTATTCTAAAATCAACAGCAATTATCAAGGGAGATATATATACCCAATCCCTAGAGATCGAACCAAACGCACGGTTCAACGGAGCCTGCTCGATGTGTTCCGAGAAAAAGAAAGCGGACAAATAGACTGAGGGCCGCACTTTTCGATACGGCCCTTAGTCTTTCTTATTTTCGTCCAGCCTCTTTTATCAACGAGACTATCTTATTATTCAGGTTATCAGCCTGTAAAAGCTGTTCCAACGTAATATGCATCCGGTAGCGCCAATAATGCGTTGAATTCGCAGGAACGTTAATACGCTCGGATTCTATATCCTTTCGCTTGATAGAATCATCCATAGCAAACCAATCCTGCAACGGAATAATCGTCAGCATGGAACGAGTCTTCAAATGATTAGAAATAATCTGGGCAACGATTTCAGCCGTACATTCATCCGGGGCCTCACCGATCCGTTGCAATACATGGTTGTAATAACGCTGTGTCTTCTCCGGATCTTCTTTCCACCAATTACGAAGAGGAGTCATATCATGTGTAGAAGTCGTACAAACCGAATGATAAGGCAGATTGAACATATCGGAAAATTCCCGCTGTGGGCTCTTCGGCATACGCTCAATCTCCAAGCTTAGTATTTGCAACTTATTCATAACCTCGGGAACAGAGGCGGGGATCATACCGAGATCCTCTCCACAAACCAACATCTCCGTGGACGCAACCAACGGTGTCAAACGCTTAAACGCTTGCGCCTTCCAAAAATCATTATGGCGATGATAGAAGAAATGCCAGTATAACTGATCGAACGCATAACGGTCGGAACCACTCAATTCCCGATAGATATAGGATTGATTCGCCGAGATCCGGGGATGAAACTTATCGGTCTCTCTTGGGTCACGAAGAAATAATACCTCATTCGCAATCGTAAACAGGCCATTCTTGATCCGTAGGGAAACAGGATCCGCCTTATCCGCAAACAACGCCTCAATCTTCCTTTGCGTATCACAGAACGGTTTTAACACATAATGCCGGGAGGAGGATTGTGCCAAATAAGCACCTATCACCTCTTCTGTATTTTCCTCAAACAATTCCGATAAGAATTGTCGATTGATATGTGGGGTCGTGAAACGAGACTCATTAAAATTCAATCCATACTGCTCGATCTCTTCTCTCGAGAACGGCAACGCTGGATTGAAATGACCACAAAGCCCTTGCACATATTCACAAGGAACCTCCCATATTCGGAAAAATCCCAAGATGTGATCTATACGGAAACAATCGAAATAATCACTTAACTTAGCGAAGCGTTTTTTCCACCAAGAGAAATTATCTTTCTCCATCGCATCCCAGTTATAAGTCGGGAACAGCCAGTTCTGACCGTTCATGGAAAAGTCATCGGGGGGAGCACCCGCTTGACCATTCATATTAAAATATTTCGGTTCCGTCCAAGCCTCTACACTAGTGCGGCTCACGCCAATGGGCAAATCACCTTTCAATACAACTCCATTCTTACGGGCATAATCCGATACCGACTTGAACTGGTTGTGCAATACATATTGCAAGAAATAAGAGAACGAGATCTCCGGCCATGCGTCACTCTCTTCCCGGCATAGGGCGCGAACACGTGTCTTATTGTAAGTAGAATTACCTTGCCATTGAGAGAAATCCGATGTCCCATAACTTTCCCGCAAGAAGCAATAAGTAGCGTAAGGCATCAACCATGACTCATTTTGCGCCAAGAACTCTTTAAACTCCGGCGTATCTAATACGGCCTTACCCTCCCCTGCGAAATATTCTTGACAATAACCCAATTTATATTTCAGTACTTCCTCATAATCAACCGTATCTTTTGCGTTTAATTCTTTTTGCTTCCCTGCATAAAAAGCAGCTCTCTCCGGATCTTGCAAGGTCCCCAAAGCCGATAAATCCACATACATGGGATGAAGGGCATAAATAGAAATAGCGCTATACGGATAGGAATCCACCCAAGTATGGGTCATCGTCGTATCATTCATAGGTAATACTTGAATGATACGTTGGTGCGTCTTTCTAGCCCAATCCACCAACATGTGTAAATCTCCCAAATCACCTACTCCAAAGCTCTTTTCCGAGCGCAAGGAAAAGACGGGGATAACCGAGCCGGCACAACGCCATAACGGTAAGCTATCCCGGAAGTAAAGACCAGATATAACAACGGTCTCACCCTGTTTCTGGGGAACAAGACTTAGAATACGATTCTCATCACTCTCCCAATACAAAGGTTGACGGGAATCATTATCCCAAACTAAAAATTTATATTCTAAAGGATACCGTATCTCCGCAGCGTCTAAATCAATATGCCATTCCGGGAAAGTATCGCAACTCAACAATAAAGCCTTGTCCGGATGCCAGTTACCTAAGCATTCTTGATTTCCAGTAATGGCTACACACTGATTCTTTTCCACCCGGGGAGCGGATATCTTTATCACCAATTTTCTTCCACTTCTAACGACCCTCTCATGTGTATTGCAGGGATGAGCGAATAAACTTTTGGTGAAAGCAGAAGAATAAAAGGCTAGATTATCCGGACGGATTTGCCAATAATCATAAAGGATGTAAGAATCAGATTGTCCATCCAATACAATCCGGTGATTCTTCTCCCACTCCTCAAAGATCTGCTTATCATTAACACTTAAGAAATATCTATATTCTATATCTTTTATATCGGGTGGAAGATCCAGTTCCAGTTTCCAGTTTCCATCCCCAGAGTAATTCATCTCCTTAGCCAAAGCAGGTTCCCAAGAGCCTAATTCCGGTATGGAGCCCACTACCCATAACTTCTGTCCCCAAACGGTATGGAAGTTTATATTAAAAGTGACTTTCATGGTATATAGATTTAGTCAATTATTTAACCGCATTTAGAGGCTCCGCAATTCGTGCAGATCAAACAACCTTCTTGATAAATTAAGGTCTCCAACCCACAGTTCGGACATTTCTGCCCTTTCGCTTCCATGCCGTTCGGTAAATATTTCTTCAAGGCCCGTTCCACGCCATTCTTCCAAGTATTGATAGACTCGCTATTCAACTCCATACCCTGTACCAGTTTTATAACCTGATCGATAGGCATTCCGTAACGGAGCACACCGGAGATCAATTTAGCGTAGTTCCAATATTCCGGATTAAACTTGCCATCCAAACCTTCGATTGTCATTTTATAACCGCGTTTATTCTTGAACTGGAAGTCGTAATGCTTATTACCATCCTCATCATAGCTCTTGATGATCGTACCTTTAGAAACGTTTTTAGGTAACATGATACCCTCGTCATCATCGGCCAAACCGGTAAAGATCTCATACGGACGGCCATTCAACAAGCCGACGAAAGCGATCCATTTCTCACGGTTATTCTGGAATTTTACCACATCCGCATCCAATTCACGAGGACGGGTAGATACGATAACCGGTGGTTGCATGCAGTTGCAATCCTCTTTTTTCTTCTTTTTATCTGTCGCAATCAAGACACCGGAACGAGAACCATCTCGATAAACAGTACATCCTTTACATCCGCATCTCCATGCCTCAACATACAAAGAGTCTACCAACTCCTCACTTACATCGTTCGGCAAATTGATCGTTACGCTGATAGAATGGTCCACCCATTTCTGAATGCGTCCTTGCATACGGACTTTTTGTAACCAATCGACATCATTGGAAGTCGCTTTATAATAAGGAGACTTAGCAACTAGCTCCTCCACTTCTTCTTGTGTATATTTCTTACTTGCCGAATAACCATTCGCTTGCATCCACGTTACAAACTTATGATGGAATACGATATACTCCTCGAAAGCGTCGCCTGTCTCATCCACGAAATCCACACGAGCCTCGGAATCGTTCGGGTTTACTTTGCGGCGGCGCTTATATACCGGCAAGAATACCGGCTCTATACCGGAAGTGGTCTGTGTCATCAAGCTAGTCGTTCCTGTCGGAGCGATTGTTAAGCAAGCGATATTACGACGGCCGTATTTCAACATATCCTCATATAAAGCAGGATCAGCCTCACGCAAACGGTTGATGAACGGATTTTTTTCCTCACGCTTCGCATCGAATATCTCAAAGGCACCACGTTCTTTCGCCAACATTACGGATGAACGATATGCGGCCAAAGCTAATGTCTTTTGTATAAGTTCCGCACAATCGGTTGCTTCTTCTGTTCCATAACGCAAACCTAAAGCGGCAATCATATCGCCTTCCGCCGTGATGCCCACACCTGTACGACGTCCTTGCAAAGTCTTTCGTTGGATCTTTTCCCACAAATGACGCTCTGTTTGTCTTACCTCCATGGATTCCGGATCCGAGTCGATCTTAGCCAAGATCATCTCGATCTTCTCCGACTCCAAATCAATAATATCATCCATAATCCGCTGGGCCAAACCTACATGCTTCTTGAACAAATCATAATCGAAATAAGCGTCCGGAGTGAACGGATTTACCACATATGAATATAAATTGATTGCTAACAAACGGCAACTATCATACGGACAAAGAGGTATCTCGCCACAAGGATTCGTGGAAACCGTACGGAACCCCAGATCCGCATAGCAGTCTGGTACAGACTCACGTAAGATCGTGTCCCAGAATAACACACCCGGTTCAGCGGATTTCCAAGCGTTATGAATAATTTTTTTCCATAAGCCAGAAGCATCGATATCCTTCACATAAACGGGAGAATCCGAATCAATTGGATATTGTTGCTTATAGGTACCGCCATTAACCGCGGCATTCATGAAATCATCATCAATCTTCACAGATACATTTGCACCTGTAACCTTACCTTCCGTCATCTTAGCGTCGATAAACGCCTCCGAGTCCGGATGTTTAATAGAAACGCTCAGCATCAAAGCTCCACGACGGCCATCTTGGGCCACCTCACGGGTGGAATTCGAATAACGTTCCATAAACGGAACCAACCCGGTAGAAGTCAACGCAGAATTCTTAACCGGAGAACCTTTCGGGCGGATATGCGAAAGATCATGGCCTACACCACCACGGCGCTTCATTAATTGTACCTGTTCTTCGTCAATACGAATAATCGCACCATACGAATCCGCTTGCCCGTCTAATCCGATAACAAAACAATTAGAGAGTGAGGCAATTTGATAATCATTGCCAATTCCCGTCATCGGACTTCCTTGCGGAACGATGTAGCGGAAATGATCAAACAGGTCGAAAAGTTCTTGTTCCGACAACGGATTCGGATACTTTTTTTCCACACGGGCAATCTCACTTGCCAAGCGATGATGCATATCATTCGGAGATTCCTCATAGATATTTCCAAACGCATCCTTCAAGGCATATTTATTTACCCATACTTTAGCGGCGAGCTCGTCACCGGTAAAGTAATCCAATGAAGCCTTAAACGCTTCGTCAAAAGTGTAAGTTTTACGATCCACAATTATTATATTTATTTTGCGACTGCAAGTTTACGCATACTTTACCAGTTATCCAAATTACCCTACGTTAAAAAGAATACTTATTGAAAAGTTTTCCAAAACCAAACTCGCAACCCCACATTTTCAACTACTTAAACAAAACCAAGCATCAAATAGTTTTCCAAAAAGAAAACTTAACACTTATACGGATCTTCCAAAACAAAGAAGGACGCCTCTTTAGAGAGACGTCCTTATCCTACTATATAGGGATTCTTAATTTAGTTCTTGAGCAAGACCTCGATTTCCTCTACGGAAGACCGGAAAGACTTACTAGTCTCAATCTGGTCTTTGATCGTCTTACAAGCATGCAAGACCGTCGCATGGTCTTTCTTTCCTACGATCTTTCCAATATGGGAAAAAGAGGAGTCCGTATATTTTTTCGCCAAATACATCGTGATCTGACGGGCTTGCACGATCTCACGTTTACGGGAATTAGTCTGGATAACCGATTGCTCCAAGTTGAAATACTTGCAAACGATCTCCTGAATCATCTGTACGGAGATCTGTTTCTTCTCCAACCGAACCGCTTGGCTAACCACACGTTTCGTCAACGGCAGATCGATCTCACGATTATTGATAACCGCATTAGCCATTAAAGAGACGAGAATACCTTCTAAGTCACGGACATTCTCCGTCACATTATTAGCGATAAAGTTAAAGACCTCATCCGGAATCATGATTCCGTCATGGTTGATCTTATTCTTCAGTATCTTTTTACGTAGATCCAGATCCGGACGGCTCAACTCAGCCGTCAATCCCCATTTTAAACGGGTGATCAAGCGCTCTTCCATCCCTTGCAAATCCACAGGAGGTTTATCAGAAGTCAAGATAAGCTGCTTACCTAACTGGTGCAGGTGGTTGAAAATATGGAAGAATGTATTTTGAGTCTTATCCATACCGATCAACTCCTGTATATCATCCAACAGCAGCACATCGATATTTTGATAGAAATTCAAGAAGTCATTAGTCGTATTCTTACGGATAGCATCTGTAAACTGTACCCGGAACAAATGCGAAGATACATATAACACTTTCTTTTCCGGATGCAACTCCCGGATACGGGTTCCGATCGCATGGCATAAGTGAGTTTTACCCACTCCTGACGGGCCAAAAATGAACAACGGGTTAAACGTAGTCTTTCCCGGATTCTGGGCAACAGCCTCACCCGCCGTACGAACCAGCTTGTTGCTCGTACCCTCGAAATAATTATCAAAATTATACTTCGGGTTCAACTGAGGGTCCAAATCCTGCGGAGCAGTCGTCATAAAAGGATTCGGAGCTTTGTTTGCGTCCTTGGGAGTGACTTTCTTTACAGCGGTGGAAGCATTCTCCGCCGGATAATCAACCGTACCACCAGTGGTCTTATCCACCATGATACGGTAGTTAAGAATGGTTCCTTGACCGATTACACGATACAATGTAACTTTCAAAACATTAACATACTTCTCTTCCAGATACTCATAGAAGAATTGACTAGGCACCTGTATGGTAAACTTCTTGTCTTCGTATGATAACGGAACGATAGGTACGAACCATGTGTCAAAAGCTGCCTTAGGCACAATATCCTTTATGACCGCAAGGCACTTATTCCACAATGTTTGATAATCAGTCTGCATGTTTTCTTTCTCTCCCACTAATACTTTTTACATTCGGACTACAAAGTTTAGAAATTAATTCCGAAAAAAAAAGTGCTATTTTGTTTGGTAAATATGAATTTTCAATATCCCTTTTAGATTCAGATAGTTACCAATACCTATCTGATTTACTGCTATTTAGATCGACCAACGTTCAAAAACCCTTTATTTTAGAGACCTCTACAAAAGCGTAAACGCTGACGTCCGGTGACGGAATAAGGCCTCAGGAAGTATCTATCTCACTTTACCTAAAGGCCTTATGCGTATAATCAGCAGGAGTCCCCTAACTTTTTGTCTAATTAGAATGATTCTAAATAACGTCTTTTATACTATGATTTTTTAACATAATCAAAAAACAGAGAAATGGACGTATCTTTTCGGATTCTCCCTCAAATCTAGCAATAGCTTGGAGGCGTTGTCCATCGTGCTGTTCAGATTATCATACAATCCTTTATCGTTCAACAATAAGCCGATGCTATTATCCGTCGAGTTCAATTTATCCGTAGTCAACTTCAAGTTCGCCAAGGTCGCATTGATGGAATTGACCGTTGTAGCCAAATCCAATTCTTTTAAGTTGGCGCTCACCTCCGAGAAATTATCCGTCATCGTCTTCAAGTTATTCACGATACCCGGTACATCCTTACTCAACATCTGATTCAACTGACGGGTAGACACCTCTAGGTTGCTAGTCGTTTTTTCGATATGATTCAAGGATTGAGCCAAGGCCGGATGAGCGATCAAGGTTTGCAAGCTACCCAAAATCGTGTCGATCTTCGGCAAAAGGTTCTCAACGCTTGGCAAGATCTTCTCCTGTACGGATTGCATCATATCCTCTTCCATTCGTCCCTCGAGCGTAGAACCCGGCTTCAAAAAGTCATCCACGTAAGTGTTCAAATGGATATGCAACTCAGCTCCGCTTAAGAAGGTATTGACAACCGCTATATAACTTCCCTTATTCAGCCTCATCTTATCTTCCAAACTAACCTCAACGATGATCTTACCGGTCGTATCATAGTCATAAATAATATCACGAACCAATCCCACCTTAAAACCATCCACAAATACAGGGCTGGAAATCGTCACCCCCTTTACGTTGCTGAATGATACGTAGTAATGGTTCACCGGTTGAAACAGGTTAATACCCTTCAGATAATTAATGCCTAAATACAATAACGCCAGACTTACGATCGTCACAAGTCCGATCTTCGCCTCTTTAGTGAATACACTTTTCATTTCCTTTATTTATAATGTATAATTTATTCCTATATCATTAATATTTCACCTTCTTCCCATCCTTAAAAGCGATGATGAAGGCATCTTTAAAATCCTTCGCGATCGTTCGGCGCATCTTCCGGATCGAGTTAAAATCCGAAGTCTCGCCATACGTGTATTTATAGATACCTTTCTCCACATAGAAATCCACGTTCTTGTACCCCTTAAATAACCGGGAGTTCGCAGGAAGCTTCTTATTGGAAGTCAAGAATTGTATCTTATATATAACCTTTCCTTTCGTGTTCCTGTTCACGGAAGTGGTAGAAGAAACTGAGGTTTTCTGTCTTGTGGCTTTGTGTTTTTTTTTTTACATATACTCCTCTCCGTGGCGTAA
>OBZC01001581.1_pt1 | contig 13454 bp, 15 predicted proteins | sample 1538231 | NCBI WGS metagenome assembly OBZC01 (sample SAMEA2580225, study PRJEB22360) | human gut metagenome | biome: human gut; feature: human-associated habitat; material: faeces | place: Denmark | collected 2008/2010 | reverse complement strand
TGCACAGGAGGGATATCCATGTTGCAGTTTTTCCGGCAGATGTGGCAGCGGCTGTGGGGGCGTTTGCGCTACTGCGGCGCGGTGCATTATCTGGCGGGCGGGCCCAGCCTGCCCCCGCCCCTGACCCCCGAGCAGGAAAAAAACCTGCTTGACCGCATGGCTGCCGGGGACGCCGCCGCCCGCGAGGAGCTGATTACCCACAACCTGCGGCTGGTGGTGTATCTGGCAAAAAAGTACGAAAACAGCGGCGTGCCCGCCGAGGACTTGGTAAGCATTGGCACCATCGGGCTGATCAAGGCGGTAAACACCTTCACCCCTGCCCGCAGCATCAAGCTTGCCACCTACGCCAGCCGCTGCATCGGCAACGAGATCCTGATGTACCTGCGCAAAAGCTCCAACCGCCGGCAGGAAGCCAGCATCGACGAGCCTTTGAACGTGGACGGCGACGGCAACGAGCTGCTGCTTTCGGACATCCTTGGCAGCGATGCCAACGCGGTAAGCCAGCAGCTGGAGCAGGACGCCGAGCGCGCCGTGCTGCGCCGCGCCGTGGCAGCGCTTTCGGCACGGGAGCGGCAGATCATGGAGCTGCGCTTCGGCCTTACCGACGGCGTGGAGCGCACCCAGAAGGAAGCCGCCGACGCCCTTGGCATCAGCCAGAGCTATATCTCCCGGCTGGAAAAGCGCATCATCCACACCCTGAAAACCCGCCTTGAAAGCGAGTAGCAGCGCTTGACATTCCGCGTGGGAACGTGTATCAGATTTGTCTATAAAGCGTCCCTCTTTTGCGGAGGGGCGCTCAATTTTTTCCACGCATAGCGCCCGGCGCACAGAGCCATACTTCCGGTAAAGCTAAAAGACCGGGGGCGTTTGGATGTACAACAAGGTGGAGCTATGCGGTGTAAACACGGGGCAGCTGCCTGTGCTGACCGAAGCGGAAAAGCGTCAGCTGCTCACCCTTGCCCACGCCGGGGACAAAGCTGCCCGGGCGCGGATGGTGGAGGGCAACCTGCGGCTGGTGCTCAGCGTGGTGCAGCGGTTTGCCCAGCGGGGCGAAAATCTGGACGATCTGTTTCAGGTGGGGTGCATCGGGCTGATCAAAGCCATCGACAATTTTGACCCCGCGCAGCCGGTGCGTTTCTCCACCTACGGCGTGCCGATGATCATCGGGGAGATACGGCGATTCCTGCGGGACAACAACGCCCTGCGGGTAAGCCGTACCCTGCGGGACACCGCCTATCGCGCCATGCAGGCGCGGGAAGCGCTGGAAAAGCAGCTGGGGCGCGAACCCACCATGGACGAGATCGCCGCCGCAGCGGGCCTTGCCCGGCGCGAGGTGACCGCCGCGCTGGAATCGGTGGTGGAGCCGCTCAGCCTTGACGAGCCTGTATACACCGACGGCGGTGATGCGATGTATGTCATCGATCAGGTGCGCGACCCGGACAGCGAGGAAAGCTGGATCAGCGGGTTGCAGTTCCGGGACACGGTAGCCGCCCTTACGCCCCGGGAAAAGCGCATTATGGAGCTGCGGTATCTGCGCGGTAAGACCCAGATGGAGGTGGCGCAGGAGATCGGCATCAGTCAGGCACAGGTAAGCCGGCTGGAAAAAGGCGCATTGCAGCAGTTCCACACCGGGGGATAAAAGCAGCCGCTTTTCGCTGCGCCCTCCATGAAAAAGTGGCTCAAAAAAGACCGCTGCACAATGCAGCGGGCTTTTTGGGGTTTAGCGGCGGCTGTATCTGCGCCGGGTGGCAGCCCCGCCCCGCAGGTGACGCTCGGCCTTGTTGCGCGCCAGCACGGCACGCACCTGCCCGTACAGCGCAGGGCTGATGCTGCGCAGCCGCACGGCAACGTCCTTGTGCACGGTGGACTTGCTGCACCCGAACGCAGCCGCCGCTGCCCGCACCGTGGCGTTGTGGGCGGCAATGTACTCGCCCAGCTGCACGGCGCGCTGTTCCGGATCGGCTTTCATATCCCGCCTCCCTGCGTTCCAGCTTTGCAATGGTATAACATACGCGCCGCCGGGGCGGAATATGTCTGCGGGCTTGACATTTTGTCCCCCGGCGCGTATACTGTGGGCGGACATAAAAACAGGGGTGCCGTAAGGCTGAGATCCGCATCGCGCGGAGTACCCTTTACCTGATCCGGGCAATGCCGGCGTAGGGAGTTTGCGGAACTGTCCGGTACGTTCAACAAACCTCCATGCGTCTGCTGCCAGCAGGCGCATTTTGTTTTTGTGTACTACTATGAGAGAGGAATTTTTTCATCATGTCCAAAACCTATTCCAAGACCCGTATTCTGGTGGAATGCGCCCTGATGATCGCCATTGGCACGGTGCTTTCCAACATCAAGTTCTTCACCATGCCCAACGGCGGCAGCATTACCCTGCTGAGCATGCTGCCCTTTGTGCTGGTGTCCTTCCGCCACGGCGCAAAGTGGGGCCTGTTCACCGGTTTTGTAAACGCCTGCCTGCAAATGATCATGGGCTTCTACCCTCCTCCCGCTTCCACCTTCCTCTACTTCCTCGGTGAGGTGCTGCTGGACTATGTGCTGGCCTTTATGGCACTGGGTCTGGCCGAGCTGTTCGCCCGCCCCTTCAAGAACCGCACCGTGGGCGTAGCCGTAGGCACCTTTGCCGCCGGTTTCCTGCGCTTTATGTGCAGCTTTTTGTCCGGCGTGCTGGTGTGGGGCAACCTGAATGATGGTCTGGCCGCATGGACTTACAGCCTGACCTACAACGGCAGTTATATGCTGCCCGAGACCCTGCTCACCATGGTGGCCGCTGTGCTACTGTGCCGCGTAGCCCCGCAGATCTTCGACCGTCAGGCACGCTAAGGCGTAGTTTTTTCAAAGAGAGCACTTCCCCTGCTTCCCGATCCCCGCCGGGCGCCCGCCCTGCGGGGATTTTTTGCTGCAAAAAATTTTCAAAAACCTGTTGACAAGCGCCCCTCCGGCTGGTATAATTACACACGTCGTCAGGCACGAGGACAAACATCTGGGGGTTTAGCTCAGCTGGGAGCCCAAGCAGTGCGCTCACGCACCCCCACGACTGAACTTCATAAAACGTTTCTTGTTTGAGCATCTCTTTTCCAGAGGTTTCTACTTCTGGAAAATTATGGGGGATTAGCTCAGCTGGGAGAGCGCTTGCATGGCATGCAAGAGGTCACCGGTTCGATCCCGGTATTCTCCACCATTGGCTCAAATAAGAGTTACAAACACCGTTGATTTCAAATCGAAGTCAACGGTGTTTTTGTGTTTGTCAGCAAGCAAGTTCATCGCTGTTTTCCAAATACTGCGCAAGATCAAAGTTGAAGTCTACATGGATTTGGTATCCGCGATAAACGTCTACCCTGCGGATAAGCTGGCTGACGATCATCTTTTTTGCTTCAAAGCTGGCACTGTCGTAGAGGTCTGCAAAAGAAATCAATTCTTCGTACAGTTGCGATACGTTTGCCATCAATTCAGCGTTTCGCTCCAGTTCTGCACTGGCTTCTTCACACAGAGTTTCCAACTCCGTGTGCTTCTTTTCCTGTGCTGCGATCATCTCGGCAAGAGTGTCTTTTGGAAAAGCACTCTCCCCTTTGATTACAGCCAGAATCTCGGCTTTTAAGGCGAGCAGGTCTTTTTCGGCCTTGTCGCGTTCTGCTTGAAGGGCTTGCAGATGATTCTTGCGCTCCGCAGTTTCCTTCGCATAGCGGCTGATGATAAGCTGCTCTTTGGGGATACCTCTCAAGCGGGAGAAAATCTGACGAACCATCTTGTCGATGATCTCATCCAGAATGTGCATGGTGTAGCCGGTCTGCCCGGTGCAATCCGTCTGCTTGCGGAGTTTTCCGTAGCAGGTGTAGCGGATGCGAAGTGTATCATCCAGAGTACCATCGGAAAGTTTACGCCATTTTCGGCTGGTTGTCAGGGCGAGCCTTGCACCACAGTGGCCGCAGTAAACGTTGTTGGAAAGTAGTGCTTGTCCACGGGTACGAAGAGGAACATGGTGTTCGGCTTCTTCCGCTGCGTGGGCAGAGCGATCTTCCCGGATACGCTGTGCAGCTTCAAACTCCTCCTGCGGGATGATCTGGAGTTCGGGCATCAATTCGGAGCGGGCATCTCCGCAGCGGAGAACGCCCATATAGGTCAGGTTGCCGACCATTCCTCGCAAGCTGCCCGGATGCCAGCACTTTCCAGAGCGGGCACGGTATCCAGCATTGTTCAGATAGGTGGCGATCCGCTGTGCGCCGTAACCCTCGTATACATATTTATCGAAGATCAGCCGAACGATTTCGGCTTCCTGCTCGTTGATATGCAGTTCGTAGAGTTCGTGCTTGCGCTTGTTGATGCGGCCACTTTTCACAAGGTCATAACCATACGGCGCACTGCCGCCCTTGAAGTGTCCTTCTTCCACAAGCTGCCGCAGACTGGTACGGGTACGGACAGAAGTTTTTTCGCTTTCGCCGTCTGCCTGCCAGAAGCGGATGTAGTTCAGCAATTTGTCGGTGTGGTTGTCGAATCGCTGCTCACCCTCTTGGGTACTCCATACCCGGATGCCGTTTCGTACAAACCATTCTACGACAAATGGCGTTTCATCTGCGATGCGTCCGATACGGTCGAACATGAACACCAACAGAATATCAAATTTGCCCTTTCGGGCGTATTCCTTGATGATTTGCAGTTTGTCACGGGCTTCTGCGCGGACTTTGTGGCCAGACACGCCTTCTTCTTGTTCTTCATGGACGATGACCCAGCCTTTTGCTTCGGCAAATTTGTGACACGCCTTGCGCTGCATGGGAAGGTCTGCTTCATGGTTCGAGTTGAAATTCACCTGCTTATCGGTGGAAACACGGTACAGGCAGCAGACACGGTTTTTATTTTCAGTCATAGGGGGTTCCTCACTTTCGCTATAAAAGCGAGGATAAACGATATTCGGTTATCAAAGAACGATTGGTAGTGGTTCATGGATTGTCCCGAATACCACTGCCATCCTCAGTATAGCGCGTTCTTTTGTCCTCGTCCACGATGTCAGCTAGTTGTCTTGGTATAGCTGGTGGCGAGCAGAATGTCACGGATACGATCAAAGACACCCGGATTGGGTTCTTTTGCAAAACTGAGAACGACAGGATAACCGTTAATAACGGTGTAACGGCGATTGGGGTCATCGTTGGTCACAGGAATATTGCCTGCGACCTGCGAAAACTTATCGACCATTGTATCATCACTCCTATATATTATAATTTTTAATATGTAACAATGGGCACCTGCTGCTTGCAGATGCCCATTGGCAGAGAAAATATGTTTTAGAACTTCATCGGCAGAGCATCCTTACGGCCCTTACCGTTGTAGGCCATATAGATGGGGAAAACGTATTTCTTCCATCCGGGCAATTTGGCGGGATTATCCCTGCCAACACGATAGATTTCCATGGGATGTACGCTGCCCAGCGCACGGATGAGCCGCTCCTCGCTGAACTCGCCGTGGTACAACTCCACAAAGTGCATCACGCCACGCAGGACAGATGCACGGAACGAATCTGGTTTGCCATCCCACGCAGCCACGATCAGCCGCAGAGCTTCACAGTAGATTTTCTCGCCCATCTGGTTGTACAGCTTGAGCGCGGTGCCCACGCAGCTGATGCGGTAGTCACTCAGCTGCAGGCTGTCATAGTTGAACGCCAAACCCACCCGGTTGGTGGCTGCGAGAAATGCTTTGGAAGGTGCATCGCCGCCCACGACCTTGGCACGCAGCTTGATGCCAGCAGTAAGCGGTGCGGAGTGACCGTTCTGTTCAGCAAAGAACAAGGCTTCCTGCTCCATCGTCAGGCCGGTGTAGACCTTACAGAGAATCGGCAGGTCTTTGCCCGCCGTTACGGAGGATGCGCCCCTCGATAGTGTGCTGACCGTCCACCACATAATACTTACCGTTGCGGAAACTGACCTTCGGTTCGTTCGCAACATATTCGTTGAAGTCCGCAGCAATCATTTCCACCCGTTTGCGCTGTACGCCCCGCTGATAAAGTTCACGGGGATAAATCAGCATCTTGCTGTGAAGCACCAGCATCTGGTAAGGCGGGGTGATATTGAAAGAAGCGGCAAAATTGTTCGTGTCGTTTTTCAGGCGCATCGCATTTCCTCCTTGATTCGCCAAATGTATTTTTCGGCTTCGGTCAAAATCTCAGCCACCTGCTTCTTACGCTTCGGGCTGGTGAGCAGGCTGGGATTAAAGGTGAAGCTGTATTCGAGCCGCTGGATCATGGCATGAACAGCGGATTGCAGTTCGGTGTATAACATCATTTCTTCGACCGTCCCTGCGTCCTCAAAATCGGATTTGATGGGCGTGTAGGGATAGACAGGCGGCTTTCCATCAACCGTTTCAGGCGGCGCGTAAGCTGCTGTGGAGCGGATGATTGGTTTCAGCTTCTGGATGCTCCCCATCGGGTTCAGGGCAAGGCTGATCTTCACAGCATCATCGACCCGGCTCATTTCTTCCGGGGTGAGGTGTCCTGCAAAATTCTGGACACGGCTCTTGTCAATGGTGAAGATCTGCTCAGCTTGAACGATGGAAGGCTCCAGCTTTTCCGGTTCCACCAGACAATGGGTCGGCTGCGCAGCCTTCTTTTCTGTCTTACTTGTCAAAGTCGCAACGATCAAAGTCGGTGAATAGGTATTACCCACATCGTTTTGCAGGATGACCGCAGGGCGGGTTCCGCTTTGTTCGGAACCGGTGCTGCTGTCCAGTCGAATAAAGTAGATGTCTCCGCGTTGGAATTTCAAAGTAGATTCCAATTGCGAAACCTCCGTTTGGATATGTAAGAAGCCCGCTGTACCTCCTAGGCAGCGGGCTTCTATTAAAATATGAAAGCGGTTTTATTTATACAGTACGCATCACCTCCCCGGTGATTGGAATGAAGCACCGGCATCAGCGGTGCATTACAACATAATCGTAACCACGCCGGGTCTGACAGACAGTGCAAGTGTCCATGCTGTTGTTTGCACTCGGCACGATAGCAATTTTGAAAGCCTTGGCTTCTACGAAATGTCGCAGACAGGTTGCACAGAGGGTTCGGATGGACTTGATCATTTCCGGGGTCAGTTCCATCTCCTCATAAATTTCCTGTTCGCGCACCGTAGGATTCAACTCGCCCATTTGAGTGGTCCTCCGTGTTAGTAAAGGTGATTAGCGGATAAATATGTAAAAGAACAGGAGTGACCGGAGACCGAAAACAGCATCCGGTCACTCCTGATAAAATATGTTCAGGTCTCGCATATTCGCCCTCGGCTCCCTGCGAGTGGGGAATCATTCGGCAGCGGATTTGTACCGCTTCATTGGCATTTCAGCCACCCCGCCTGCATTCTGACCGGGCCGCGAATTACGGAAGTATCATTATCTGAGTACCGAACAACTGAACTCTTCAATTTTCAAGGTTCGTGAGTGCTGGCGTTTTGTCAGCGGCAGGAGCCGCTTTTGAAATTGTCCCCTCACTTGGTAGCCGACGAAAACGGCCAAATTGTTACCTGAAAAAGAAAAAAGTTCAAAACTTCTTCAAAAACATAGTGATTCGCTCGATTCTCTTATGAATCGTAATTCTTTTTGATTCTAAGGCTCTTGCAATCTCGGATTCGGTGCATCCAACATAAACATAGAGTGTGAGAATCTTTAGATCGAGTTCGGATAGGGTTTCAAGTGCAGAAAGTAACCGTTCATTCTCGATTTCTCCGATCCATGCAAAGATGCTCTTGGTTTCGTGATATGTATCTGTTGCGGTAATGGCTTCCTGATAGCGAAGCATCAAGGGCGATGCTTCTTCCTCGGTGCTTTCATACGCAGGTGCAGTGAACTCCTGCGTCCGCTCAATGCAGGTGCGTTCCGAATTGAACTGCTGGCGGTCATAGTCGTACATCTTCTGAATGGCATCATCGGCCATTCCTGCTGCTGCGTACTCGATTCGTAGCTTTTCCCAGTGTGCTTCAAACTTTTTCAACTCATAGCCCTTATTAAAAGCCATCGTAAACCTCCAAATTTTCGATAAAGCGTAAAAAGTCGAAAATTTGGAGTTGCTAAGGATACCGTGCGGCTAGCTCCAGCCACGAAAAACGGGCAAAAAGAAACATGAAGTGTCCTTTCCGCCGGATGCGGAGGTTGAGGACACTTCACTGTGGGACAGCTTGCGGGCTTTTCTTGGCAACAAAAAAGAGATGCACTAAAGAAAAGGTTACCGATACCTTTCCATCCGAAAATGGAAAGCAGTATAAGTATCCTCGGCCTTTAATGCATCTCAGGCTTCGATATGTTTTTGTTCTGACGTATCGAAGCCTATAAAAAAGAAAACCGACGTGCGATCAGCTTTTGCAGGGCATCGATTCGTGCCCTGTAAGCATATCACACGACGGTGTTATGAAAGTCATCTAGCGGTGTTATGAAAGTGTTATGGATCCATTTTTGCCCCTTTCTGAAAAATTTTAGGTGTTATGAAAGTCACATGAAGGTGTTGCGAAAGTGTTATAGGAACCATTTTTACCAATTGGCTCCGAATGCAAGGATTTCCTCGTATTCTTCCGTGGTCAGATGTTCCTTTGCTGCGGCCAGCTCGTTGGTTGCAAGTTCATTCATTCCCTGCGCTTTCAGAGAGCGGATCAGCCAGCAGTATGCTTTCGGATTATCCGGAGCGATGGTCAGAGACTTCATGGCATACTGATTGAGTAGGTCATAAGAATGCAGCGAATCCAGCTGCTTCAGCAGTTCACTGACAGCACCCATATAGGAAAGATGGTATTTTGTGGCAAACTGAATAAGCCAATGTTCTCCATCCGCAGAGGACAAGACCTTCCCATGATAGAGGTCAAGAGCATTTTTAAGGATGTCCACTTTGTTGATTACGGAGGACGCTCTGACAGCGGAAGATACAAGTTCATCAAAACGCTGATAATCCGTCATAATATGGAGTTCCGGGTTAAGCTGATATCCGGATGCGGAGGATAAAACCAATGGTTCATCCGAAATAATACTGAACTTCTGGCGTAAACGGTAAACCAGCCCTTTGACGTTCTTGGCGGGATTGTCTGAATCATCCGGCCAGAGTGTTTGAGTGATCTCCTGCGGAGAAATAGCATTTTTGCGGGAGATCAGCAGATACGAAATCAGTCGGCTGATTCTCGGAGAATTAAAATCGGCTTCTTTCAGAACGCCTTTGGACGTACTGATGCTCAGTTCGCCAAACAGACTGACATAGATGTCCTTGCTGCTTTGAATCGAAGTAGGAATATACGCCATTTGGAGCCGATTCAGCATTTTCTGTTCGTTGTACGATGCAAGCAGCACATAGGCCAGAATCCGCAGCATACTGGTCTGCTGGATGTACCGTTTGGGATTGCGGACGGCGAGCAGCGCGACCGGGCGCAGTTCCAGAGAAACAGCAATGACAGACCGTATGCCAAGCCGCTGGTACAGGTCGTACTCCGCAGGATAGGCTTCTTTTGTCGCCTCGGCATCCGGAACGACCATCGGAATACCCTTGCGGACAGCCTGTACCCACCGATCCAGAAATTCGGCAGATTCGTACTCTTCGGTCAAAAGCATCGTTTTGTCCGTTGCACCCGTGTTGAACCACCAGAAAGGTGTCCATAAGTTCAGATTAAGATCGACCTGAATCAAACCGCACCAGTCAGCATCGTAGAATTGGCAGGTGGCTTTCAGTACCTGCTGAGCGACTTCTTTCGGAGAAAGACGCCGGTAATACAATTGCGATTCAAGGTCATTCATACTGTTTTCAAAATCAATTGCACGTTGAATATCTTCAAAGCTCCGTTCTTCGTACTCATGATCAGACTGACGCATAAAATCTCACCTCGTATCAAATAAAAAAGCACAGCATCGGGACTTCACTCGCTCTGTACGGTGAATCCCGATGCTGTGCTGGTATCAATCATGCAACCGCAAGAGCTGAACAAAGCTACATCATACGATTGTTTTATGAAGTACATACTTGCTTTGATTCATACTATATCACAAAAATTTTACAACTGTCTCAAATTCGGTGAATGCCATATTTTTTGCAGTGAGATGGATATTGTCATATCAAACCATTGTAAGTATCAATTGGCACCTTCTCCAGCAAGAAGCAAAAACAACTCATGCGGATAAACGATATTGCTGATGGCTTCATGGGACTGTTGCAAAATATAATAGCTCCTTGTACAAAGAAATAGTGCAAAACAAGAAACCCGGAACTCTTTTTGAACCGTTTTGGATCCGAAAGAGTTCCGGGTTTTGAGCATTATTTTTCCAAAGAGCTATTTTGCAACAGCCCCGTAATTGTGAAGACCAAGAAAATATTTGCTGAATCCACACTTTAAAACTTGGAAGTTAAATGTTGTTATCGTTATTTACTTTTCCTTGTCTATCGATTTTGCAAGTTGAAAGTTGAAGAACTAAAATGTTTAACCTCAAATCTTTTTCATGAGCTCGATCGCCGACTGTATATCAGATTTTTTCACATAAACAGAATAAGTTATCTTCGGTTTTTGATTACTCATACTTCCTAAATGTGCAGAGTCAAAAATATTATAGACCGACATAACACGAGGCTTTAATTGATAAGCAATTTTATTCTTAGACAACAGTTCCCCGATTCTGTTTGCCCTTTCATAATTCAGCGAAGATGATATTTTTTTGAATTCAAACAACAAAATACTTTGCTCCCTCGATTAATTATTTTGTGGCTGTCACAAACACCTCAATAGTATGCGAACTCATACCAGTTACAGATACTGTCGCAGTCGAGTACGCTCTTGCGCCACTCATTGCATCAGACGAAGCAGGATACCATGTCACCCATGGCCAGCCGGTTGTGTAGGAAAAAGAATTTGATGTTGGTTTTTGATGCGCACTATGACCACTGCTGAGAGGACCACCATCACCATAATCAACAGATCGGTTACTTATTTTAATTTGAGAATTATCGGGTATCCATGAACCGCTAACATTGGTCACTTGTATTTTATCACTAGAACGATTATAAGTGATTTTAATGGTTGCCTTAACATCTGTTTCGGAAATAGATGTATCTGAATAACAAGGTTGAATCTCGCTATTAGAAACCTTAAAGTATACTGTTGCTTCTTCAGTAAAACATTGTGAGGAATCGCTAGTTTTTTTTATGGAGCTTTCTGCCAAATTAATAGGCACGAAGGATTTTTCACCAGTATCAGTATTGGTTAGTACTGCCGTCGCATGCCACTGCGCAGGAGAATTGCTATGTACAGGAGCAGCAAATGAAACCAATCCAGCAGCAAATAAAACAAACGTGGAAAGAACCAAAGCAACAAAACGTTTCATTTTCTTACCTCTAAATTATGAAAAATCGAATATTTGAGTGTCTACATCTTCTTACCTTTCTGCATTGGTGTCACCTCAATTCATTAAAATGTATAATTGTACTATAACACACAAGGAGACAAAATTGTGAAATTTGCCGTAAAAGCCATAGTTTCTGCGGTGAGATGGCTATTCATATCAGCTGGATACAAAAATCGAAAAAGTTTAATAATTTTAAGGCCATCTACTTGGTCTTAGGAGTATTAATACGAAAAAAGTGTACAGTGATTGCATCTTTGTCATAGAACAGAAAATATCCGCCCAGTTCAAAGCCAATCAGGGTATTGGGGTACTGCTCTTTCAGAGCATTGTATTCGGCAGCGGCATCACCATCCAGCATTGGGAGCTGTCGTTCCGCTTCCTGCACGGCGGCACGATGCTCTTTTTCCTTATCGGTCAGGTAGCGGTCAGACTGAATCATCAGGTCGATGTATTTCTCGACCTGTGTCCAGCTTAACGTAACCTTTTGATGATCCGGGTAGTGGTCAAATTCAAGTCCTTTTCCATCATGATTTACAAAACCGCTGCTGCCATCCAGAAAATCCTGCGAATGTCCGCCGATGCCGTACTCTTTCGCCAATGCTTTAGCGCGGAGTTTGCGGTCGGGCTGTGTCTGGTACAGTTCGATGATTCGCTGCTTGCCATCCTGAAAACCGGAACCATGCTTGCGCAGTTCATTCTCAATTTCAGCCTGCGACAAAACAAAAGCGGAGGGCGATTTTTCGCTCTCCGCTCGGTCGATATGTTCAATTTGCTGGGCTTCGGTGGGGATGACGGCATCCAGAAAACTTAGCTGTAGATCAGTTCCGTCCGAATCACTTCCTCGACCTGCTCCTGTAGGCTGTTCATGTGCTGTACCCACGCCATCTGATTCTTCTCCTTGTCCGGGGCCGGGTTCTTCGCCAGCAGATCGGCCATCAGTTGCTTCTTCATCGCTGCTGCGGTCTGCTCCAGTTCGGTCAGGGTCGGGTACAGGCTCCCGTTCAGGAGCATCGTGTGGTACAGAACCGGGTGCTGCTGTTTCAGAAAGTTCAGGCGCATCCTGCCGTACTTGCCCAGCGGGTTCTTCGGCTGATGCAGAGTCAGGTTCGGGAGAAGATAATCCCCGGTCTGCGTGTAGTTCAGATTGCTGCTCATATTCATGCTGGCTCCTTTCATTGTTTCGGCGGCGGATGGTCGTTTTGACTGCCCGCTCGACGGTGCGCAGGACTTCGCGGCTGATGTCGCTGACTGCGGCACCGAGTGTGTAGACAGTGTCCGGGGTAGAAAAATCGTAGATGGCCTGAAAACTGTCTTTGTCAAAATAGCCATCCGGTTCAAATCCACAGCGTTCCAGCAGCGTGTAGGTGACGCTAATGGCGGCGGCAGACTTGAACTGCATCTCCACCCCGGCTTCATCATAATCCATCAGCAGCGAACCGTCAACGATGGCGCTGATGTCCTCGCTGTTGTTGTCCCAGTAATCCGCCACCAGTTTCCCGGCAACATCCGCAAGCTGCTGGCTGACACGCTCTCCGCTGATGCCGTAGGTGGCGGCGAGCATTTCTGAAACCGGCTGTTTCAGGTCATCGTTGTACTGCCACAGGTCGGGGTCACGGGAATTACGGCGCACCCCGGTGTCCGACACATCGAAAACGTAGTGCAGGCGCGGGAATCCGCTGGATTCATCCAGCAGGGCGATGCCCTTAGAACCGCGCCGGACATAACGGTTCATCCGGTTGTTCCAGATGTCATAGTCGGCGCAGGCGGTGGCATCGGGCCGCTGGGCGTAGATCATCAGCTGGTCTGCAAAGGGGTACTTGTACAGCCGGGATGCGGTGGTCAGATAGTCCGTCCAGCTTTCCCAGTATCGGGTCAAGCCGTTGGCCGTGCGCTGAGCAAGGGCAAGATATTCTTCGGTTTTGCTTGGCATAGCGTTCCTCCTTTTTCGGATTTTAGGGTATAAAAAGAGCGGGCAACCGTTTTAAGGTTGCCCGCAAGGGATGTAATAAAGATTGATCATTGAATATTGTTGTCCTTTATGAATTTCATGATGCAGCAGCCCATCACGATGACGGGAAGCACGGTTCGTAAACCGAGGTCGCCGACCCGCACAT
>OBZC01001575.1_pt1 | contig 13484 bp, 18 predicted proteins | sample 1538231 | NCBI WGS metagenome assembly OBZC01 (sample SAMEA2580225, study PRJEB22360) | human gut metagenome | biome: human gut; feature: human-associated habitat; material: faeces | place: Denmark | collected 2008/2010 | reverse complement strand
TGATTTTCTCAAATTTTTATATAAAGTGCAATGTACGGACTATGAGGCGTTTACTTACATTATATCAGCCAAGGCATATTTTTACTAGCAAAAAGGCACCCAAGCCATATAGCCTGAGTGCCACAAATCTATATCAATATTCTATTATCAAACCACCTTTAACATATTCTGCTTCAAAGGCTTATCGTCCTTGTCCGAAAGTCCCATCTCTTTTCTTGCATTTTCCAACCCCTGCATCTTCTGAAGTTCTTTCTCCGCATCCTCAAGTCCAACGTGGGTGTAAACATTAAGTGTCACGGCAATATCCGAATGCCCCATGAGGTACTGCAATGTCTTAGGATTCATGCCGGATTTCGCCATGTTAGAGCAATATGTATGACGGCATACATGGGGTGTGATATTGGGCATCTGTACCTTATAAATCTCGTTGTACCTGCCCACCATACTGTTAAATCTGTGTTCCCAGTGCATGGCAACCATCGGCATTCCGTTCTTATCCAGAAAAAGAAATCCAGTGTATCCACCTACCACTTTCTCCACTTTATATTCTGGTCTATCTTGAATGATTGCTCGAAACATTTCTGTAACTTCTTTTGTCATTGGAATTACCCTTGTTCCGGCATTCGTCTTTGTCGGCTCAATCACATACTCCGTAGCTCTATCTGCCAAACACCTTGACATCACCGAGCAGTTTAAGGTTTCCATTATCCACGAGAATTGCGCCAGCTCGCACAGCGGTTGCGTACACGGTTTTACCACGTTCTGCAAGTACCCGTTGTATCGACTCATCCTGTTCCAAAGTCCCCTCATAGTGAACTTCCAAATAAAAATCATTCAGATAAGGAAGCCCCTCATAATACTTAAATTCGGGGTAATCATCATCGGGAGACAAATGGTACTCTGCTAACTGAATGACAGCACCGGCACTATAGCCCATCAGAATCCCATCATGTTGCATCAAAATATCATACAAATCGAACTCTTTGATTCGATCCATCATTCTGTCCGGCAACCCACCAGGGAAATAAACAATGTCTGCGCTTTTGATTTTTTGAGTTGCAGATTCCTTTGTGTCGGTAAAATAATTGATAAAGTTAATGTTTTCTTCCGGGATGCCATAAGTAGTAAAGCCTCCAACAATCCCATCGTGATATTTGCCACATTCCTTGCTATACAAAGCATTCCAATCCGACAAGGATTTTACACGGTTGTCTCTAAAGGAGAACGCTACGACCGCAACAGAATGATTTGGCTGTATGTAGTTTTTCAATTCGTCATAGAGCCAAGGCGCATCTATGTCAAATCCTTCAAGTAAAATGTTAATCATTGATTTATCTCCTTTGCTTGTATTTGTGCTTTTTCCAGTACATCTGCAAAGCGCTGTATCGGCTCCGCAAGCGTCTCAGCGTAGTCGAATGTCTCTTTATCGTCTCGATATTCCAACGGACTTCTGCGAACTATCAACGCATATCTAAGGGCTGCATAAGAAATAATTCTCTCGGCATATGCTATGCTGGGAGAAAAGTTCAACTTTTTGTGTCCAAGGTATTGACATAGCTCCAAGCAATATTCAGCTAAAATACAGTAACTATGTGGCTTTCAGCCAATTTTACGGCTATGCCGTGAATAATATAGGTAAATGTATGTTTTTCTAATTATTTGCGTTTGTTTTTTCCACTTCTAAAAGCAGGAATCATATTAGGTGGACACCATATTCAGTTAATACCGATACTGCATGTATAATACCATCAAAAGTCCGAGTATACACTCAATAACTCCGTCCCCAATGGTTTTTAATTTGTTTACGCAAACCATTCCTTCATAACGTCAAATATTCTCACAAGCTCCTTCTCCTCTATCACATACGGAACCATGGAATACATGTATGAAAGGAAAGGTCTTGAAAAAACTCCTCTTTCGTAGGCAAACTGCTGGAAGCCCTCAAGCGTCTTCGGGTCATAGACCTCCACGCATGTGCAGCCGCCCATGATGCGGACCTCCTTTATGCGAGGGTCTGTAAAGTCTGCCATCTCGCGTCTGGAGATTTCCTCTATACGCTTGATTTTGCTCATGTAGTCATCGCGTTCAAAAATCTCGATGCCCTTCAGAGCCACCGCACACGCCAATGCATTTCCCATAAACGTCGGTCCATGCATCAGGGCATGTCTGTCATTGTCACTGTAAAATGCATTGAATACCTTGTGATTGGCTACAGTGACGGCGTGTCCGATATAGCCTCCGGTGAGAGCCTTGCCAAGCACCAGAATATCCGGCAGCACAAGGTCAGCCACAAATCTGTTGCCTGTCCTTCCAAAGCCTGTCGCCACCTCGTCAAATATCAGAAGCACATCGTACTCATCGCACAGCTCCCTAGCCCTCTTAAGGAAGGATATATCATACATTCTCATGCCTCCGGCACCCTGCAAAAGCGGCTCGACGATAAAGCAGTTGAGCTCATCATGGTATTTTTCAAACGCCTCCTCAAGTGCCTGAATTTCCGTCGGGATATGTACCACGCCTGATTTGCTCTCAAATGCGAAATGGTAATCCTCATCGTCACCGACCTCCATAGCCTTAAAGGTGTCGCCATGATAAGCATGCTCTAAGGCAAGCACCAGCGGACGCTTCCTCCCCTGATTCGTGTTGTACTGCAATGCCATCTTGAGGGATACCTCCACCGCCACGCTTCCCGAATCTGAGAAAAAGCAGTAGTCCAGATCACCCGGCAGAAATTCCTCCAGTTTCTTAGATAATCTCTGAACCGGGTCATGTGTGAGCCCACCAAGCATCACATGGCAGAAGTGGTCTGCCTGCTCCTTTATAGCCTCAGTCAGCTCCGGGTGCTTGTAGCCATGAATCATGCACCACCATGAGGATACAGAGTCTATAAGCTTCTGATCCTCCGTGTAAAGATATACACCCTCCGCATCTATTATCTTGTACGGTGCCTTCATTGTCTTCATCTGTTCATATGGATACCAAATCATGTTGTACTCCTTTATATTAATTATGTCGGGGCAAAAGGTATTTTGCCCACAATGATATCGGATTGCTTCATGCTTTGCGCTCCCGCAATCCTCGAAGCTTATTCATAAAGCCCTAAAAGCTTCTCCACCTCAATGTCAAGCTGTGTGTCCCCCTTCTTAACCTTCGCAAGGGTTGGCAGCCCGGTCATATACTCGCACATAAATATGTTGTCATCCTCCATGACATTTCCCGGATGATAATTGTTAAATATTATTCCCTTCACTGGCAGGTCATGTGTCTTCATGTATTCAACCGTGAGCACAACGCTGTTTATTGTGCCAAGTCCGGCATCCGCAACAATTATGCAGGACAAGCCCAGCTCCTTTATGACATCCTCAAGCTGTATTTTTGCCTCGTCAAAGCATATAGGACAGAGTATTCCGCCGCTGCCCTCCATCGTGACATAGTCGTATTTTTCACAGACCTTTTTATATCCCTCTTTGACAACGGACAGCTTCACCGGATGCCCCTCTATGCGTGAAGCCAGATGCGGGGAATATGCATTTTCATACACATAAGGACACATCTCGTCAAGTGGCTGCTCTATCCCTGCCGTCTGCCTGACAAAAAGTGCATCCCCCGGTATAAGAGTGCCATCCTCCCTCCTGTCATTTCCGCTCATTGCTGCCTTATAATATGCCGCCGATTTCCCGGCATCCGCAATTTTCTTTACAATCAACCCCGCAACATACGTCTTCCCGATATCGGTCCCCGTACCGGTTATAAATATAGATTTAGCCATCTTAATTACCCTCTCTGTTGTTCATTCCTTAAATAAATACTACTTCCAATACTCCGGCGTCACATCGCGTCCCATGCTTTCAAGCAGCTCCCTGTCACTTCTGATTGTCGCACAGGCTGCGGTTGTGAGCATGTTTCCGGTTATTGTCGCCGATGCACCTGACTTGAACGCAAGCTCTCCATCATTGGTGAGCAGTGCACGTCCAGCCGCAAGTCTGATGTCCGCCTTCGGATTTATGTATCTGAAAAAAGCGATTGTACGCAATATTTCCGGCTCATTCAGTCTTTCAAGCCCCTCAAGCGGTGTGCCCGGTATCGGCATGAGTGCATTTATCGGTATAGAATCCACGCCGACCTCGGAAAGGCTCACTGCCATGTCAAGTCTGTCCTCCCATGTTTCGCCCATTCCGATTATTCCGCCTGAGCATGCATACATTCCCTCAGCCTTCACCTTTTTGAGTGTCTCAATCTTCATATCGTAGGTATGTGTCGTGCATATATTAGGGAAATTTCTTTTGGAAGTCTCGATGTTGTGATGATAGCTTGTAACTCCCGCCTCATGAAGCCTGTGAAGCTGCTCCGCCGTCAAAAAGCCCATCGAAGCACACAAATCTATCTTGCACTCCCTTTTCATCGTCTCATAAGCGTGTATAGCCTTTTCAAACTCCTCGCCGGTCAGTGCCTTTCCCGCAGTCACAATCGAAAATCTGTCCACACCCTCACTCTCATTCATCTTACACGCTTCAAGGATCTTCTCCTCAGGAAGGAAATCATAGACCTCACAATTCGTGTGATGATGAGCCGACTGTGCACAATATTTGCAGTCCTCCGGGCATCTTCCGCTTCGCCCATTTATGATTGAACAGAGGTCTGCCTTGTCCCCGACAAACTTCTCCCTTATCATATCCGCACCCTTGCACAGCTCATCCAGATCACAGTTCAGGAAAAATGACAAATCATCCTCCCTCGTGATTCTCCTTCCTCCGATAATCTCCTCAGCTAATTTAATTGCATCCATGTCATGCCTCCCATTTTCATTATAGTAACAATATTCAACGACTGTATTTCAGCCTCTTATGTGAAACCATCGCCTCAAGTCCCAGCACAGGCTTGATACGCTTTGCAAGCACTGCTGCTAATATGCTAAGTGCTATGTCGCCCGGCACTGCCAGAATAAAGCAGTACAAAAATAACGGCCACACAGCAATCGGCGTGTTAATCACAAAATTGCAGATTATGTAGTAATAAATCATTCCTATTGCATAGACGAAGAACAGCCCTGCAAAATTCGCCACAAGATAATTTCCCACATTCTTTTTCTTCATGTGCTCTGCTATGTACCCTGTTACAAATGTACCCACAATAAATCCTATAATGTACCCGAAGCTCGGCTTAAATATGTACCACAGACCGCCGCCCTCCGCAAAAATTGGCAGTCCGATAAGCCCGAGCAGCATATAAAAAGTAACTGCCATCGCACCAAGCTTAGGTCCTAACAAAAGCCCCGCCATCATCGTGAATAAATACTGAAGCGTAAATGGCACAACAGGAATCGGTATCTTGATAAATGCCCCAACGGCAATAAGTGCCGTAAAAAGGCCGCAATATACCAGTGTTTTTGTTTTTGATGTCATAATTGTCAACCTCCGTTATCCTTATGGTTAACAATCATAATAAAAAAAAGAGCCGCTGTCAAGGGGCAAGCCACTAGGAACAAAAACTAATGACTGATGCCTCTTGAATTATCAGACATAAGATGATAATATCTAATTAAACATAAAGCACCCACTCCAAAGGTGGATGCTCCGAGTTTAGGCTAAGGAAATGTCCTTACGGACACCGCCTATCCTGTGGATCAGACAGGATAGGCATTTTTATTTTCGCCTGCTCTTCCTCGAAGAGCTTTTCTCTTTATCGAGAAAGGCAAGCAGCGCTACAATCAAGCTACCAAAGGACATCAACAATGCTAATATCCCAATGAAAATCGAAATGATTTCATAAGCCGTCATCGGCACCACCGTCTACGCTCCGCTTCGGTCGGTGCTAAACAAGCGTCCCCCGGACGCTTAACGCCCTGTCACGGGTACTTTCCTTAAACAATATCCTAACATAAGCACTTATGTTTCTGCAAGGATAAATGTTATTTTCTGCCAATTATGATAACATGGTTACTTGCACCAAGCACTGACTGTTCACGACATACACTATAATGGTAATTGCACCAAATTTTGAACTGATTTTCATCCCATTAGTCTATCTTTTGCGATAAAAGAGGTGACAAACCATCTTGTGCAAAATGATCTATAATTTTCAGACCATGTTCTCCATAAATTGTTTCCATTTTTTCTTTTGATGAATAATAGGTATCCGTCCAGAAACACTTCTCATCATCATGTTTTAATACGCCTGTTTCTATAAGCTGTTTTGCCAAATGTCCATCTAAATATTTCACATTATTTGTAGCAACATATTGAAATACATAATATCTTGGAATATACGCAGTAATTAAAAGCCCACCTTTCTTTAACACCCTTAAACATTCCTTCAAATTGCTGTGATTGCTGGTATTGCTGTACTTCCAATATGCTGTATATCAATAACATCATCACCTAATATTGCTTTAAGTATTTTAATTGTTTGAACAGCCATCTCGTCCCATTGCTTATCATGCGGTTCAAGTTGCACTGCCCCTCTTTTTAGTCCTAAGGACATCCCCCCCCCCTCCTGGCTTATCTATTCTGCCCATCCCTTATAAATGGTTCCTTGATTTCTTTACTTAACAACTGACTATATGCTTCTACCTTACGAAATGTGTTTCCTAACATTTCCCGATTCCTGTATTCTCTAATAGCTTCCATATCAAACTCCGCATAAAAAATCCCCTCGGTTTTATCATCAGCCAGCAAAACTGTGTTATCAACACATTTTCCGTTTCTATCCCAGCAAATTGGACTATATGCACAGGAACATCCAGCATTATCTCCATTCGGATTTGCCATAGCGACTGCAACCATATTTTCATAAGCTCTTGTGGAAAGTGCCCTGATTCTTGGCTGCATGGAACCGCAATCATTTGGGACAAGAATAACCTCAGCTCCTTTTAACATCAGTATTCTTGCACTTTCTGGGAACTCTCTGTCATAACAAATCATAATACCTAATTGTATTCCTTCAAAATCACACACCTTAAATTCTTTCCCTGATTCAACATCTCTTTCATCTGCGAAATCACAGGTATGCACCTTAGAGTATTTCATCAATATATTGCCCGATTTATTGATAACAAAGGCTGAGTTCTGCGGCTGCTTACTACCTTTTGTAAATGAAGTTAGTACTACTCCAATTTTATATTTTTTTGCATACTTACATATTTTTGCAATTCTTATATCATCATCGGAAATACTTTTTTCATGCGACATAGGCAAATTATATCCTGTAATAAAGCATTCCGGCAATAAAAGAATATCTGCATGGTTTTCCGAAGCCTCTTCCATTGCCATAATGATAGTTTCAATATTCTTATCTATTTGTTCATTAATAGGACGTTTTTGTAGTATAGCAACCCTGAACATTCACTTTCCCTCCTATAGATAATTCAAAATGTCAGATAAGTTATTAACTTCAATATCGGCTTTTTCACTCTCGTCCATTACAGTCCACAAACTTCCAAATCCCTGTTTTATCCATATCGTTTTCATTCCTAACTGTTTTGCTGGTACAATATCATTATCAATGCGGTCGCCAATCATTACAGCATTTTCCGGCTTACAGCCACTTCTTTCCAAAGCAATTTCAAATATACGTCTGTCCGGTTTTGAAACACCTTCTTCTGCTGATGCAATGATTAAATCAATATATTTTCGCACTCCGAGATTTTCTAATCTTTCAGAAGTTCCTAATGGTTGGTTTGCGATTATACCAATTTCATAATTTCTGCTTAACCTTTTCAGGCAATCTTCAGAATCTGTATACAGCTTTTCATATTGTGATTCCCATTTAGGTAGTTCTATCCCCAATTGTTTTGCTATCTCTAAATCACCTTTTTTATTTCTCCTGTATAATGATATCGCATGTTCATAAATTTGTTGCGGAGTTAGACCGGATAATTCAGCAATTTTTTCCATCCTATCTTCATAAACGCTACTTTCATCAACCAGCGTCGAACCAACATCAAAAAATAACCATTTTATTTCATCCTTCTTAGGCAAAAATCCTCTTTGTCTCGCTTCTTCTAGCAGTCTTGGTTGAATTTCCGGATATGTCCAATTAAGCGGTAGTTCATTCATAATTGCTATTTTCTCTATCTCACTATGTAAATCTTTTTCAAACGTATGTATCTCCGCGAAAAATAACTTTCCAAAGGTTTCTTTCCCATCAAAGTTGTCTGGCGCCGTCACAGAATAAATACATATCGGATTTATCTCAAAATTAATGGCTCCTGTTTCCTCATACAATTCTCTCTTTGCTGTTTCAAGAATATCCTCACCTTGTTCTCTATGTCCTCCCGGCACTTCCCATGTACTTCTTTCTCTATGCTTGCAGAATACCCATTTTCCATTATGTTTTGCAATAATAACTGCAAACTTTAGCATTGAATCATCAATGCTATCATAAAAATTCACTTTCGTCATATAATGCTCCTTATTAAATTTCTTCTATTTATCATTTATTGTTCCCACAAATAGAGCCAAACCAGAGCCATTTGATAAAACAAATGCCGTAAACCCGCATAAATACAGGCTTTCGGCATTTTAATCCGTTATTCAAACTCGCAGAATCTAGTTTGATTCAGGTTATTTCAATGCGATTATCTATACTATTTTGTATTGATAGTTTACACCTTTTCCACACATTTTTTTCGTTTCACATACTTTTAGTACCAATCCAGTACCATTGCATTTTTTCATTATTGTGTGTAGTTCCGATGGCTTGCTGGTTTGTTTACTACTCAGAGAATAATCATCTGATAGTTTGCAAGTCCACCTATGAAAATTATAATCTCCGGACGATGTTTCTGCAACTAGAAATTTTGAGGTACTAATGGATAGCATCATTCTTTTCCATATCATTCATCAATTTATCAAAGTCACTTTCATATAGTGAATCCTGTATAACTCTGTATTTCTCAAACTCACTTTCTGCAAATTCCTTTGCAATAGCTGCTGTTACTTTTCCTTTATCCTGAAGTACATCCGCATCATTAAATCTAAGAAATGCGTCAAGCTTTGTTTTCCAATCTTCCATAGTCATAGGAATATGTCTTCGTGCCTGTCTTGTTGCATAATCAAGATACATTGTCACAATCTCATTTAATTCTGCAAGTTCTTCTTTTTCCAAGTAGTTTTTTGCAATTGACACATCTGTTTTTACTATTTTACCATCAGGCGCATTTTTCCATGATTTAAGTCCCATATGCTCCTTATTATGATCAGCTCTTGCCACTATCACTTCTGCCGCTGTATTACCATGAACTGCATAATGCATCTTATTCTGAACTGTTGCATAAAACTCTCTTGTCACCTGTGAATTCTTATCATAATCAACTGCTGTTGCATATATGTCTGTAATTTTCTGGTAAAATCTTCTCTCACTTGCTCTGATTTCCTGAATCTCAGCAATAAGATGCTCAAAATAATCTTCGTCGAAAATCTGTCCATTAATCAATCTGCTTTTATCAAGAACATAACCCTGCTTTGTAAATGTATCCAATACTTTTGTTGCCCATGTTCTAAACTGCATTGCCCGCTCTGAATTAATGCGATAGCCCACAGCAATAATTGCAGCTAATGAATAAAATTTGTAGTTGTATGTTTTTCCATCATCCGCAGTTTGTGCAAATTTTGCACAAACTGAATTTTCATCTAATTCTCCCTCTTTAAAAATATTGCTCAGATGTTTTGTAATCACACTTCTATCTACATCAAAAAGCTGCGAAATTGCTTTCTGCGTAAGCCATACATCGCCATTCTGAACCCTGACTTCTATTCCGTCTTCTCCTGCATCTCGTGTGAAAACCAAGAAATCAACAGTGCTATTTCTTATCTGTAATTCTTTGCTCATAAAAGCATTCCTTTCTCTAGATTCTATCAATACATCTCTATAAAACATTTTCCCCGGTTTCTTTCAAATATCAAGAAGGGAATTTCTGCTTTTGCCAGCATACTATTATTAACTGGAACATATTCATAATTTTCAATATCTGGTATACACTTTATAGCTTTCTTTTTATCTATACCATATAGATTATTTTCACTGCTGTTCCATAAAGCCTTAATCTTCAAAACAACACATTTTGTTTGAACCATCACCTTATATTTTTCAAGCCTGCTTTTTTCTATCTCCTTTGATTTATCACCATAAGAAATAGTAATATATCTGGAATTGGATTTTATAATGCGAACATCTCCATTCTTTACTACCTCTTTAGTGAATCCCAAATCTTCAAAAAAACTATCATAATCTGTAATGCATTCTGGGAGTTCCATTTTGACTGCATAACTGCTATTTATAATATTCTGTATATCCTTATCATCAGCCCTGAACATATAAATATTCCATCCCGTGCTATCGCCATCATCATCTAATATCGGAATAGAACCATAAGGATTAAACATATGTAAATTAGACAAATCATCTTTTGTTGGCTTTTTAAATTTGACTATTTCAAATGTTATGCTCATAAATGTACTCCTTTTCCGTCGCTTTTTTCGTCGCTTTTTAGCGACGAATTATTTTATACATCTTGATTTTCGTCATTACAAACTAACTTCTTATGCCCAAACAATTGTTTTAACAATTCTTTTGTGATAATGGTTAGTACTGCGATTAGTATCTATGTACCTGGTAAAATCAATTACCTTTGCAGGCTTTCTCTTAGTAGCAATCCCTAGTCGTTCCAGGTCTAATTTAAAAAGTTCGTTCGGATATCCATACGCATCAAATCCCTCTGTCTGGCAGATATCTCTGTTCAGATACTCACTAAGTTCCCATTGATACTTTGCTTCTTTCTCCAGCTTCTTACCAAAATACTGTGCATCCATTACCATTCTGTTAATGCCACCAACCGATTTCCTACCATGAGTTTTGGTTATAGTTGTATCGCCTGACATTTTAAAATACTGCCCTATCTGTTCCTCGGAATATCCCATTTCCTGCATCACGCCATGAATCACACTGCGGATATACATTGTATAGTAATTCCAGTTTCTTGGTTCAATATCTGTCATTGCTATTGTATAACGATTACTGGCATTTACAATAAACAAGACATTTCTTCCTTTTATTTTCGTCAAATGTGTGTCCCAGCAGAACACAAGTGAAACACCTTTGCTTTCTGCAATCCTTGTGGTTTTTAGTCGATCTTGAACTGCCTTTGTTGCACCAATCTCCATATGTATCACCTGCTCATCTCAAGTATTCTTTTCACTTCCATCTGTAATTCATTACTGAAGTCTGATAAATCATCATATGTAATTACTTTCAATCTTATAAGACGAACAATATCCCATATTACCTCTGATTTTTTCAACTCCATGATAACTCCTGGATGGTGCTTATCTTCTTTTATCCGTTTTTCAAGTTCCCAGAATTTCTCTAATGCAGGCTTTTTATCATCATTCAGAAAATTTGCATACTCTTTAACAAGACCTTCCATATATTTTTCCTGCCAACCTGATAATCTTTCTCGAAATAGCTTCCAATCTTTTTTACTTATGTCCATGATTTTGAACCTCCTCAGTCTCATGTTAGTCTCAACAAACGATTTCAAAAATGAGACTGTCTTGAGACTACAACTTTATAATTTACCTGCAAATCCCGGTTTTATCGCGTTTTGCTATATCATAGAGTCTCACTCAGTCTCAAATCTCGTGAGACTTCGTTGAGACTAACTTTGGAATATCCGTTTTTTCTCTATTTCATCATACTCCTTAAGAATATTTGCCTTCAAAGTTCCATTATATCTCTGTTGCTCAATCGCCGACTTTATCCTATCAACCGCCGATTTTTTATCGTCAATCGCCGACTTTTCTTCTCCAATCACCGGCTTTTGTGAATCAATCAACGACTTATTGACTGCAAGAGCCAATTTTATTAATGAATAAGCGGTTTTTTCAACAATAGTTTTTCCAACATTTGAATTATAAATAACCGCCTGCAACATAAAAGCATTTGTATGATAAACAAGATCTTTTAGTCCCGCCTGCTCCAACTCATTACACATACGATTAACGCCTTCGCCAAATTCTTTTACAAATTTATAGTTCTTAAAAAACTCTGCAATCTTAGGATTTCAGAAAAAACGTGTGAAACGTATATTATCTGCTCTTACAAGTCCCGGAAGTTTCCAAGAACTTTCAACTGCTATATGGTTATCAAACATTTTTATCTGAATATTCGTACCAGAACTAGCTATTTTTATGGCAATTTTACTGTAATATCAACGTTATTATCCCAGTCTCCTTTCCATCATTTCCAATATGAACCATCTCTAACTCACAATAATCTATCAGACCATTAACAGCTTCCAATATTCCATGTATGTAAGTTGCAAGATACCTTCGATACGCTTCAGCATAAGTAGCAATTTTCATAACGACTGCAGTTTGCTCAGTACCATTATCTAAAACAATATTCTGTACTTTAAAATTAGCATCATCTTTTACTGTCCACCTTTTATCTAGCACAATACTGCAATTCATATTCTGACATATAATGGTATTCTTATTAAAAAAGACACTGCCTTTTATTTCTCCAACATTATTTCCTGGCTTTAAAAAAAATGTCTTTTTATCATACAATCCGTATTGTTCTTTGCCTTCATCGATTATATTCAAATGCCTATATTGGATACTATTGCAATACAGCTGGTAATCTTTTATTGACGAAATCAAGTTTAATATATGCCACACTGCTCTTGGATGCGTAAAATCCATAAGCTTCTGTAACTTTTGTTCTAAAATTTGAATAATAGTAGAAAAGTCAACCTCTTCAGCATACATTCCAATCTTCGTTTTTGATAATTCTGACTCTATTTGATCAACTGTAGGAATCTGTAATCCAGCAGAATAAGCAGCATTGGAATAATATGACACACGATAGAAATAATTAACAATCGACACCACATCTGATGCAAATTCTTCTATAATATACCGCCTAGTAAATCGCTGTTTGTCAGACTCTTCCAATGCTTGTATTATCCATTCCGAAAGAGTTCTATAGAAATTCTTATTATCCGTGTTGATTGGAGAAATACGCTTGTGATTAATATCAAAAGCCAGCTTTTCAATTTTAGTATTTTCATCTGCTAGAATAATTGTCCTATTAGCTCCTAAAAGTGCGTCAGCTATTCCTAATTCATACATTACATTGTCATTTGACGTGCGCACCCGCGATACAAACGATAAGTCAGCAATAAAAATATCTGCACCTTGTATCTGCTTCCAAATAGCTTCGTTTATATTAGGAGAACCTGCATCTTCTTGAGTCGGACTTTTTATTACGTCTATTGTTGTTCCCTGTTCTTTTAGTAGCTTTACGGCTTTATCTAATTGATTTTTTATATAGCTTGCAGTTTTCTTATTCTGGCTTTGCCATGCCAAAAACACTTTATATGTCATTATCCCACATCCTTTTATTCTGATATTTGTAACTTCTTTATAGATGTTTATGCTAATCTAAATTTAGGTCACATGGCTCATTGAAATCTAGGTCACTCC
>OBZC01001574.1_pt1 | contig 13493 bp, 8 predicted proteins | sample 1538231 | NCBI WGS metagenome assembly OBZC01 (sample SAMEA2580225, study PRJEB22360) | human gut metagenome | biome: human gut; feature: human-associated habitat; material: faeces | place: Denmark | collected 2008/2010 | reverse complement strand
AGGTGCGAGGTCAACGGACGCGTCAAGCACTTCTTCAGTATTTATAAGAAGATGGTGAACCAGCACAAGACGCTGGACCAGATCTACGATATCTTCGCGGTCCGCATCATCGTGGACTCCGTAAAAGACTGTTACGCGGCTCTGGGTGTGATCCACGAGATGTACAAACCGATCCCCGGCCGTTTTAAAGATTATATCGCGATGCCGAAGCCGAATATGTATCAGTCCTTACATACGACACTGATCGGCACGAACGGACAGCCCTTTGAGATCCAGATCCGTACCTTCGAGATGCACCGCACAGCGGAATATGGTATCGCCGCCCACTGGAAATATAAAGAGAGCGGCAGCGGACAGGTTGCTGCCGGTGATGAGGCGAAGAAGTTAAGCTGGCTGCGCCAGATCCTTGAGTGGCAGCAGGATATGTCCGACAACAAGGAATTCTTAAATGCCATCAAGAGCGACCTCGATATGTTCTCCGACAGCGTGTACTGTTTTACACCGACCGGAGACGTAAAGGCACTGCCAAGCGGCTCCACGCCGATCGACTTCGCTTACTCGATCCACACGGCTGTCGGAAACAAGATGGTGGGCGCGAGAGTCAACGGAAAGCTCGTAAATATTGACTATGTGATCCAGAACGGTGACCGGATCGAGGTCATGACGTCCCAGAATTCCAAAGGACCGAGCCGTGACTGGTTAAATATCATCAAGAGCAGCCAGGCGAGAAACAAGATCAACGCCTGGTTCAAGCAGGAGCGGAAGGCTGACAATATCTTAAAAGGCCGCGAAATGATCGACCGCTACTGTAAGGCAAAGGGGATCAACTTCTCCGATATCAATAAGCCGGAGTTTGTGGATAAAGTATTAAAGCGCTACGCCTTTCAGGACTGGGATTCCGTTCTGGCATCCGTCGGACACGGCGGATTAAAAGAGGGGCAGGTCATCAACAAGATGATCGAGGAGCGCACAAAGAAGCTGAAACGCGAAGTGACCGATGCGACGATCCTTGATGCCATCGGTGACAACAACAAACCTGCTGTGGTTCCGATCAAGGGCAGCAAATCAAAGAGCGGCATTACCGTAAAGGGAATCCATGACCTTGCGGTCCGTTTCTCCAAGTGCTGCAGCCCGGTTCCGGGCGACGAGATCGTTGGTTTCGTGACGAGAGGCCGCGGAATTACGATCCACAGAACGGACTGTATCAACGTCTTAAATCTCCCGGAGATTGAGAGAAGCCGCCTGATCGACGCAGAGTGGCAGGGCGTTGAGGAGGACAACAGTGCCGCAACCTACTCCACAGAGATCTCGATCTTCGCGAACAACCGGATCGGAATGTTCGTGGATATCTCCAAGATCTTTACAGAGCGCGAGATCGACATCAAGGCCATGAGCTCCCGCGTGAACAAGCAGGGCAAAGCGACGATCACCATGAGCTTCGATATCCATGGAATCGAAGAATTAAACAACCTGATGGCAAAGCTGCGCCAGATCGACGGCGTGCTGGATATTGAGAGAACCACGGGCTGATTAAAATTTAGATAACTCTGCATTCAGGTATGTGAAAGTGCGCCGTGAGTGCGGTGATAAAGGTCTGCCGGAGGTACTACGGACGGCAGGCCTTTTTATACACGAATGTTTGAGAACCACAGCAGAAAACTGTACCGGCATAAAGGCGAAGCACTTCTCTTTATGCTGTTGAAAATGGAGGAAAGTAAACTATGAGCGAGATCCGCATCAAGACTCTGGTAGTCGGCATGGTTGGAACCAACTGCTATCTGGTCTATGATCATGAGACAAAACGAGCTGCCGTTATCGATCCGGGCGATGGTGCCGGTCAGATCGCCAATATGGCGGTATCCCTGGGGTTAAAGCCGGAAGCGATCCTTCTGACCCACGGTCACTTCGACCATATCATGGCGGCAAAGGAACTGAAGGAAACCTGGAATGTACCGATCTACGCATGCGAAAAGGAGATCGATGTCCTGACGGATGGCCGAAAGAGTCTCGTGGCAGGCTATTTCAGAGAGCCGTATACGATCACACCGGATGTCACCGTGAAGGAGGGTGACGAGCTTTCCATCGCCGGATTTACATGGAAAGTATTTGAAACACCAGGACACACCATCGGTTCCTGCTGTTACTATATCGAAAAAGAATCTGTTCTCTTCTCCGGGGATACCCTGTTTGCAGGCTCCTACGGCCGCACGGATTTCCCGACGGGAAGCGGACGCCAGATCGCGGAGTCTGTAAGACGCCTGCTCTCCACACTGCCGGACGACACCATGGTCTATCCGGGGCATATGGACACGACTACCATCGGTTTTGAAAAGAAGTATAATCCTCTTTCGGGGGCAATGAGATGATTGGAATTTTATTGAATGATACTGCTTATGAGCAGGATATCCGGGAGCTTTTGATGGCGTTTTATCCGGGTGAGACTTTTGTCCATGAGAGACAGGACGATGTGGATTTTTACGTGGAGGGAACCTGCTCGCAGAATGCGGATGAGACGAAATTTGGCTTGAAGATCACGGATCCGACAGGCACTGTCTCAGATGAGACCGTATTTCCGATCGACTACAATGTGCGGTTAAACGCAAAGACAACGATCAAGAAAGAGCTTTACGGCATGTTAAAAAAGCGGACGGGAAAAGAACTCCCCTGGGGGACCCTGACCGGTATCCGCCCGACAAAGATCGCCATGACGAGACTTGATCAGGGCGAAAATGAGGAGAGCATCCGTTCCTTCATGCGGGACATGTACCTGACAAGCAAAGAGAAGATCGACTTAAGTGTGGAGGTCGCGAAACGGGAGCGGGAGCTCTTAAGCCATATCGACTATGAGACGGGATACAGCCTCTATGTGGGAATTCCGTTCTGTCCGACCACCTGCCTCTACTGTTCCTTCACCTCCTACCCGATCGGTGCGTGGGAGAAGAAGGTTCATCTCTATTTGGAGGCGCTGTTTAAAGAATTAGACTATGTGGCAGAAAAGATGAAGGGACGTACTCTCGACACGGTTTACTTTGGCGGCGGAACTCCGACGTCCTTAAAGGCCGAGGAACTGGACGCCCTGCTCACAAAGATCGAGAATACCTTTGACCTCTCAAAGGTACAGGAATTCACTGTGGAAGCCGGACGTCCGGACAGCATCACCGAAGACAAGTTCAAAGTTCTCCGTGCCCACAACATCTCCAGGATCTCCATCAATCCGCAGACGATGAAGCAGGCAACTCTGGATCTGATCGGACGCCACCACACCGTGGATATGGTGAAGGAAAAATTCCGCATGGCAAGAGATCTTGGCTTTGACAATATCAATATGGACCTCATCATCGGACTTCCGGAGGAAGATATCGATGACGTCCGCAGCACCATGGAGCAGATCCGAGAGCTTGCCCCGGACAGCGTGACGGTCCACTCTCTCGCCATCAAGCGTGCGGCGAGACTCAATATCTTCAAGGAGCGCTACGCGAACTTAAAGATCCAGAACACCCAGGAGATGATCGATCTCACCGCGAAGTACGCCCGCGAGATGGGTCTTGAGCCGTATTACCTGTACCGTCAGAAGAATATGGCCGGAAACTTCGAGAATGTCGGCTACGCGGCACCCGGAAAGGCATGTATCTACAATATCCTCATCATGGAGGAAAAACAGACTATCGTTGCCTGCGGTGCCGGAACCACCACGAAGGTCACCTTCCCGGCGGAAAACCGTCTGGAGCGCGCGGAGAATGTGAAGGATGTAGCTTCCTATATCGAGAGGATCGACGAGATGATCGATAGAAAAGAGAAGCTGTTGAGTAAGTTAGTTTAAATATGTCTGCTGCGCTGACCGCAGGATAGCGCAGATCAAACGCCAGATCTGGGCACGCGGCAACAAAATACGCTGTACATGGAGTTCATTCTCCTGTACAGCATATTTTTTAGATCCGACATCTTTTTTAATTCTTATTTTGCAAAAGTTCTTTCTTTGTAACTTTTCTTGTAACTGTTCAGTAGGTCTGCGCACTTGCTGCGCTGACCGTAAGAAAACATAGGCTGGAAGGCAAAAATCCCATCAGCGAAGCTGATCTGGAATGGATTTTTGCACGTAACTATGAAGGTACTGAATAGTTACCTTTTCTTTTTCTTTTTACCAGGTTTTTCTCATGTATAAAAGTCCAGTGAGATCTGCCAGGATCCAGCCGATCGGGATCGCCATCCAGATTCCTGTCTCGCCGAGGGATGTGGCAGAGAGCACGTAGGCAAGTAACACACGGATTCCGAGGGAGATCACTGTAAGCACCACAGACATCTCCGCCCTCTTGATCGCCCTGTAATATCCGTAAAGCAGGAACAGGCAGCCGATTCCAAAATAGAACGCGCCCTCGATCCTGAGATAACGGATGCCGGAGGCGATAACCGCCGTCTCTGCGGAGCTCACGAAGATCTGCATGAGCGGTGCCGCGAAGGCAAAGACCAGCGCTGAGATCACAAGACTGAACGCCGTGCTGATGGCAAAGGATTCCTTTGTGCCGCGGCGGATCCGTTCTTTATTTCCCGCGCCGTAGTTCTGGGCAACGAAGGTCGAATAGGCATTTCCAAAGTCCTGAACCGGCAGATACGCGAAGGTGTCGATCTTTACTGCCGCCGCGAAAGCCGCCATGGTGATGGCGCCAAAGCTGTTTACAAGCCCCTGTACCATGAGGATTCCGAAGTTCATAACCGACTGCTGCAGGCAGGTCAGGGAGGAAAGTCCTGCGATCTCCTTTAAGATTCCTCCGTCAAAGCGAAGATCCTTTCTCTCCGGAAGAAGGCTTCTGCATCGGAAAAGAACATAGAGCAGGATACCGATCCCGGATACATACTGGGCAAAGATCGTCGCATAGGCCGCACCGGCGATTCCCCAATGGAAGACCGCCACAAATAAAAGATCCCACGCGATGTTTAAGATCGCGGATACCGCAAGAAACACCAGCGGAACCGTTGAGTTTCCCAGTGCCCTTAACAGGCAGGAGAAGAAATTATAGAGGGACGTGGCGAGCAGACCTGCGAAAATGATCAGCAGATACTCCCTCATACCGCCCCAGACCTCCTCAGGAACCCGTAAGAAGTTTAAGATCGGATCAATGAAAATATAGACAACCACATTCAAAACAAGCGTTACAGCGAGGATCAGGCCGCAGGCGTGGGCGATGGAGGACTTCAGTGCCCTCTCATCGCCCTTTCCCCGGTAGATGGAAAACAGCGCGCCGGAGCCCATACTGAGTCCCAGAAAGATCGAGGTCAGGAATGTCATCAGCGTGTAGGAGGATCCCACCGCCGCCAGAGCATTTTTTCCAAGGACACGGCCAACGATCAAAGTGTCCGCGATGTTGTAAAACTGCTGCAAAATATTTCCTGCCATCATGGGTAGGGCAAATAAAAGAAGGGAGCGTGAGATGCTCCCTTTTGTAAGATCATGGTACATGGAAACCTCACTCCGTTATCGTTATGATTGGACGTCCGCGGCTCTGTTTCATGCGGCGGCACCAGCATTGTAATGATAACATGAGGGCACTGTATTTTCAACCACGATGTTTTGCATTCCAGATCGGCAAAATCCACTGCCACCACTGTATTGTACGGAATTTCCACTTATGAAAAAAACTGCAGGCGTTGTATGGTTTCAATTCCTGCAGGTTTCTCTATTTTTCATATCTGATCATCAGATCACGCCTGTCATTTTTAAGATGATCTGGGCAATGATCGTAGAACCGAGAAATGTTCCTGCGAACGTGAAGATCGCTACGACTACGATCGCAAAGCCCTGTTTCTTAAATGTATCCACATCTTTTCCGATGGAGATTCCGGCATATGCAAGGATCGGAGTGCAGAGCGGAAGAAGTCCGATCTTTCCAATCTGTTCGATCGCATAATCTGCGATCGGGCTGACACCCGGGATCGTGATCAGGATCGCGATAAATGAGATATAGGCGATTGCCGGGAGATTCTTCGGCGAAACCTTATTGATCAGCTCATAAATGATACAGCCCACCAGCGTGCATACAAGAAGAAGCACGAGCCCGGGCACTGCCTCAAGCGGGGTTACCGGGTTTCCAGCCTTTGATGTACTGATAAAATTGCCGATGGATGCGAAGATGCATACAAGGACAAGACATTTGATTCTTTTAAACCATACTGCTGCGTCCATATGGATCCCTCCTATTCTTCCCCGGCGGCTTTGACTTTCACCTTAGCGCCGATCGGGAGTCCGTCTTTATAATGCCTGTTGTTCTTTGTGAACAGCTTGTACATGAATTCACACATCGGAAGTGCGATAAAAATACTCATATAAAGGCCATCCACACTGCTCAGCATATTTGAGGTCGCCGCGTAGGCAGTGATCTCCGCTTCCATATCCGGATATGCCTCAACGACTGCCGCAAGGCTGGCAGAAAGCATGGATGCGGAACCTGTTCCGCACGCCATTCCGAGCGCATACGGGTGGAAGATATTTAAGGAGCAGAGCAGGGAGACGAAGATACCATTGAACATGGTTCCGAATACAGTACCTGTGATATATCCACCCATAACACCGATTCCTTCATCCGAATCAAGACCATATTTATCAGCAACGACCGCAAGGGAGCTCTCTCTTGAAATAGAGAAGGAGGTTCCGATTGCCGCGCGTCCCATATGGAACACAAATATGGCGATCGGGAGCGCTAAAACTGCGGTTCCCAGATTTCCGAATTCCTGAAGGATCAGCGCCGGTCCGGCTTTGACAACCGCGCCGAGATTCGGTCCGATCGTGGATGCGATCTTTGCTGTCAGCATCATAACGCTGATTCCGATATAGGGTGATGCTTCTGTCATCATCTTCTGTGGAATTAATTTTACGATTCCAAGGATCGCTCCAAGGATCAGTACATACAGCATCGGAAACAGTGAGAAGGACAAAGGCCCGAAACTGAATTTTTTGGTGCCGATAAATTCGGCAATTACGGTGAGTACGAAAGCAAGCGCATGGATACGCCAGTCAGCCATATGCTCTTTCATATTCGATCCCTCCTTTTGTTGTTTTTCGCCTCCGCATGTTTCCCTTTTGCTGAAATCATAGATCTTTCGGCATCTTTGCACAGAAAGACCCGTCTCTTTTCCGCAAACATTTGTCCGCAACGCAGAAACAAGTTAACATTGATTCTATCAGATTTTCACAAAAATGCAAGCGTTTTTTGTTGCATTATGCGAAAAAGCTTTGCTGCTTTATTGTTTTACCACAGTGTGCAAACAAGAATCATTCATTTTGAATTGTGGAATATATTCTATATAATGAAAAATATGCTTTCTTCCTGTGCAACAGAAAAAGAGAGTCCACAGTTTTCTCCTGTTGAACTCTCTTCCCCGGGTAACCTGCATTTTCCGATACTCTGCCCGGTTCACGCTATGGTTCCTTTGTCATCATTACATTCATATACTGGTACGGGATCTCAATCCCCTCTTTGTCAAATGTTAACTTGATCGCCTCTGTGATGGACCACTTCGCTGTCCAGTAATCCTCACAGGTCGTCCAGCCTCTGGCGCTTAAAACAACACTGCTGTCTCCCAGCGCATCCACGACGACCTGAACCGGCTGATCCTTCATGATCCCCGGGTTCTCCTCGAAGATCTTTTTCAGGACATTCTTCGCCTTTAAAAGATCAGAGGAATATCCGATTCCCACATTAATGATCAGGCGGCGTTTTCCGGTCCTTGTGAGGTTTGTGAGCGGCGCGCTGGACACGGAGCTGTTCGGGATCGTGATGACCCGGTTATCCGTTGTCAGAAGCGTCGTGTATACAAGGCCGATGGACTCAACGGTTCCTTCACCGGAGCCGGTGCTGATATAATCGCCCACCTTAAAGGGTTTCAGGAGCAGGATCAGGGTTCCGCCCGCGAAGTTCGAGAGCGTATTCTGCATCGCAAGGCTGAAGGCCAGAGTGACGGTACCGATGACTGCCACGAAGGAGGTCGTCTTGATTCCCAGCTGATCCGCCGCCATGAATACCATAACGCCGAAGAGAACTGCATGAAGCAGCATGTCCAGAAACTTTTTTAACGTGATCTCCACCCCGGCGCGGTCCATAATCTGACCGGCTGCCCTGCGGGCGATCCTGATGATCCGCAGTCCCACAAATACGATGACCGCCGCCCAGAAGACTCTGGTTCCGTATTTGATGAGCGCCGCGGTGAGAATATCCAATGTATGTTCTTTCATGTCATTTCACCTGTTGCTTCCCGGATATTTCCGTCCTGTATTTCATTTCTGCGCTGACTGTCCAAATCAGCCAGGCACAAATTTCAGTGCCGGCTCTCCCTCGCCGTCTTTATGATCTGCCCAACCTTCTCGGAGATCACATCCAGCGGGCTCGCCGGCAGCTTTACCGATGGCTGCCGTGCCGGGCGCTTTCTCTTCTCCGCCGTTTTCTTTTTTTCCGGCTCTGCCTCTTCTTCATACGGGGTACAGGAGAATACCGCCACAGACATCGGGGCAAGATTGATGGCAATGGAGTTCTTTCTCGTATCCCACTCCTCTTTCTTCGACATCTTGACTCTCGGGTTTACCATGCCGCTGCCGCCGAACTGCTTTGCATCACTGTTTAAGATCTCCTTATACTTTCCGGCAAACGGAACGCCGAGGCGGAATTTCTCGTGTTCCACCGGGGCAAAGTTGCAGACAAAGAGAAGCGTTTCTTCCGGCTTGTCCGTCTTTCTCTCGAAGATCACGATATTCTCGTCGTTGTATGTGCAGTTGATCCACTCGAAGCCTTCCGGCTCGTAATCCATCTTGTAAAGCGCCGGCTGTATGCGGTATAAGTGGTTCAGTGCTTTCACATAATCCTTCATCTGGCTGTGGATATCATATTTCAAGAGTCCCCACTCCAGACTCGTTTTTTCGTTCCACTCGTCCATCTGTCCGAAATCCTGTCCCATAAACAGAAGTTTCTTTCCCGGATGCCCCATCATAAAGCCGTAAGCAGTCCTGAGGTTCGCGAACTTCTTCTCCTGGGTGTCCCCCGGCATCTTTCCTGCCAGGGAACCTTTTCCGTGGACCACCTCGTCGTGGGAAAATACCAGGACGAACTTCTCGCTGTAGGCATAGAGCATGCTGAAGGTCAGCTCCCCGTAGTGGTCATGGCGGAAATATGGATCGCACTGCATGTAATCCAGGAAATCGTTCATCCAGCCCATGTTCCACTTGAAGTCGAATCCAAGTCCGCCATCGTTCTCATCACCGGAGACCTTCGGCCAGGCCGTGGACTCCTCAGCGATCAGGACAGAACCTTTTGTGTCCCTCGCGTAGATGGAATTTAAATGCTTTAAGAATTCCACCGCCTCCAGATTCTCATTTCCGCCATAAATGTTTGCGACCCACTCCCCGGCGTTCTTTCCATAGTCCAGATACAGCATGGAGGCAACTGCATCCATCCGGATACCGTCGGCATGGAACTCCTTCGCCCAATATAAGGCATTAGAAATCAGGAAGTTTGATACCTGGGGACGGCCATAGTTGTAGATCAGGGTTCCCCAGTGGGGATGGGATCCCTGGCGCGGATCCTGGTGCTCGTAGAGGCATGTCCCGTCAAAGGCTGCAAGGCCGTGGGCATCCCGCGGAAAATGGGCCGGAACCCAGTCCAGGATCACACCGATCCCTTCTTTGTGCATATGGTCCATAAACGCCTTGAAATCATCTGGTGTTCCGAAACGGCTCGTCGGCGCGTAGTAGCCTGTAACCTGGTAACCCCAGGATTCATCCAACGGATGTTCCATCACAGGAAGCAGCTCCACATGGGTGTATCCCATCTCTTTCACATAGGCTGCCAGCTTCTCCGCGATCTCCCGGTAGTTGTAGAACTGGCTGCCGTTGATGTCCTCACCGTTCTCATTCTGTGCTACCGTTTTCTGCATCCAGGAACCAAGATGGACCTCATAAATAGACATCGGGGAATCCTTCAGGCGGTCTTTCGCCGCGGCCCGCTCTTTGATCCACTCATCATCGTTCCATTTGTAACCGGACATATCCCATACAACAGATGCCGTATTCGGGCGGAGCTCCGCATAGTTTCCGTACGGATCCGCCTTCAGCATCGGAAGTCCCGCTTTTGTCTTGATCTCATATTTGTAGATCGCGCCGGGCTTCAGGTTCGGGATAAAGATCTCGTAGATCCCCGACGGACCTCGCTTTTTCATCTGGTGGCGTCTTCCGTCCCAGAAGTTGAAATCACCCACAACGCTGACGCGCATCGCATCCGGCGCCCACACCGCAAAATGAACGCCCTCGATCCCGGCTTCCACCGCCGGATGTGCCCCGAATTTCTCATAGGAATCATAATAGATCCCCGCACTGAATTTCCGCACCTCTTCCTCGGTAAAGGCGGTGTGGAACTGGTAGCTGTAAGGGTCGATGATCTCCTCGTTGTCCCCGTCCGTGTAGGTGATACAGAAATGATACGGAACCAGCTCTCTCCTGTCATCTAAAAGCACCGCAAAGAAGCCGTTCTCGTCCGTCATCTCCATCGGGAACTGTTCTTCGCCGATCTTTACGGACACCTTCTCAGCGTTCGGCAAAAAGGCCTGGATCAGAAGACCTTCCTTTATTACATGTTCCCCTAAAAGCCGTCCCGGATCGCTCGCCTCGGAATAGACAAGTTCCTCGATTCCGGCCCAATCCATCAGATCATATAAGATTTTTTCCATTCAGCACTCCCCCTGCTGCATCCGCATGCCTTTCTCTTGGCACGCTCCGCAAAAAATGATCAGATCCATCAGCGGATGATAATCGCCCGCAATTTTCTTAACAGTATTTTAACATTTTCGCTTTGGTGATACAAGTATTATCACAAAGTCTGGAACATAAATCTGTGAAAATGGTTGCTGTTCTCTCCTGCACAAACTATAACTGAAAATGTTCTCTGCACAGCAAGCATTTTCCGGATCGCAATTCCGTATTTCAGGCTGCTGCCTTCTCGTTATTCGTATTTCGTCTACGGATCTCGCCGCATATAAAGGCAGGGTGGCGGCAGCAATGAGCACAGCCGAAGCTCTCTGAAGAATTTTCATATCGCTTTTTCCTCACTTCCCGCCATGATTTAAAAAATATCCCTTGTTTTCAGCAAAGATTTCCCCGGATTTTCTGATGGAAATAAAAAACTTCTTTACCTTTTTCGAAATTCCCTTGCGAAACTTGACAATTTATCATAAACTCTTTATTGTATGCATACGGGCAATCGTATTTACTCTTACAGTATATCCTTCCCGTAAATATTAGTCAAACGAGGTTATGATCATTTATATGGAAAATAACGAAAAAGAAAAGAAAGAAAAAACAGGCTGGGTCGCAGAGCTCATCAGCTGGGTGCAGGTTCTCGTATCTGCCGCTGTGATCGCCTTCGTGCTCACCACTTTCGTCATTGCAAACAGTGAAATCCCAACAGGTTCCATGGAAAACACTATCATGGCAGGAAGCCGTGTCATCGGCTCCAGACTCCATTACAAATTCTCTGAACCGGAACGCGGCGATGTAGCAATCTTCGTTTTTGGCTGGCAGTGCCCACAGTGCGGTGCGATCATAGAGGGCGATAAGCAGGATACCTGCCCGGCCTGCGGTTCCGAAGTCGGAAAGCGCGGCCACACGATCTACTATGTGAAGCGCGTGATCGGTATGCCTGGCGACGTGATCGATATCGTGGACGATCAGGTCTATTTAAACGGATCTGACACACCGCTCGACGAACCGTACATCGCAGAGCCGATGAACCAGCATGAAACTTACCATTTTGAAGTTCCGGAAAACTGCTACTTCATGATGGGCGACAACCGCAACTACTCCCTGGATGCCCGCTACTGGCAGAACCACTACATTTCCAGAGACAAGATGGTTGCCAAGGTATTCTTCGAATACTTCCCGACACCAAAGGTAATCCACTAAGGTGGAATCCGGCATATATCATTTACTTACACACAGGAGACAGATTATGAAGAAGGTTGTAAAATTTGGCGGCAGCTCCCTCGCAAGTGCCCGTCAGTTTAAAAAAGTAAAGGCAATCATCGAAGCCGACAAGACCCGTTGCTATGTTGTTCCGTCGGCACCGGGAAAAAGAGACAGCAAAGACACAAAAGTGACCGACATGTTATACCAGTGCTACGACGCTGTATGCGCAGGCGAAAGCTATAAGCGCATCCTTGACCAGATCAAGAAGCGCTACACCGATATCATCGACGGTCTTGATTTAAACTTAAACCTTGATTTCGAATTTGCGAAAATTGAGGAGAACTTCTTAAAGAAAGCCGGACGCGACTACGCGGCTTCCAGAGGAGAATACTTGAACGGCATCATCGCCGCAAATTACCTCGGTTTCACCTTCGTGGACGCAGCCGATGTGATCCGCTTCGACGCTGAGGGAAATTTCCTCTCCGAGGAGACAAACGAGGAGATGCGTGAGCATCTCGCTTCCTTAAAGCAGGCAGTCATTCCTGGCTTCTACGGTGCTAAGCCGGACGGAACGATCCATACCTTCTCCCGCGGCGGTTCCGATATCACAGGTTCCATCGTAGCACGTGCGGTCCAGGCAGACCTCTATGAGAACTGGACTGACGTTTCCGGTTTCCTTGTAGCAGATCCGAGAATCGTCGAGAATCCAGCTCCGATCGAAACCATCACCTACACCGAGCTCCGTGAGCTCTCCTACATGGGTGCAAGCGTTCTTCATGAGGACGCAATCTTCCCGGTAAGAAAAGCCGGAATCCCGATCAATATCCGTAACACGAACCGTCCGGAAGATCCGGGTACCATGATCGTCGAGAATACCAGCAAGCGTCCGCACTACACCATCACCGGTGTTGCCGGAAAGAAGGGCTTCTGCGCTATGAACATCGACAAGGCAATGATGAACTCCGAAGTTGGGTTTGGGAGAAAGGTTCTTGAGGTATTTGAAAAGAATGGCATCTCCTTCGAGCACATGCCGTCCGGCATCGACACCATGTCCGTTCTCGTTCACCAGGATGAGTTCCAGGAGAAAGAGCAGTCTGTTCTCTCCGGTATCCAACGCTCCGTTCATCCGGATGTTGTCACATTAGAGTCCGACCTCGCTGTGATCGCAGTCGTAGGCCGCGGCATGAAGGCAATGCGCGGAACTGCCGCAAGAATCTTTGCGGCCCTCGCACACGCTAAGATCAACGTAAAGATGATCGACCAGGGATCCAGTGAACTGAACATCATCATCGGCGTTACAAATGATGATTTTGAGCCGGCGATCCGGGCAATCTACGATATCTTCGTAAAAACTGAATTATAATCCATAAATGAGTTTTCCCCCACATAGGCGGTTTGTTAATCACCTGTGCGGGGGCTTTTTTATTCAAGTCCCTTTGATCCTTTTTCATCTGCGCCTGTCTCTGTGCTATAGTGGTTCAGTTGTCAAGACAAAAATTCCGCTGATTGTCAAGGTAGTTGTCAGTAAAAATTTATATTCTTGTTTCGACAGGTT
>OBZC01001568.1_pt1 | contig 13542 bp, 14 predicted proteins | sample 1538231 | NCBI WGS metagenome assembly OBZC01 (sample SAMEA2580225, study PRJEB22360) | human gut metagenome | biome: human gut; feature: human-associated habitat; material: faeces | place: Denmark | collected 2008/2010 | reverse complement strand
TTAAAGAAACTCTACATAGTAATTTTATATTTATTTATTCATTATTATTTATAACTATTATTCCAGAAATAATAATGAAGATGACTTATATTGGTTATTATCAGAAATTAGGAAAAAAATTAGAGTTTATTGCCCATAGTTTACTTTGTTTATGCTTATTCCTATTTATTTTTACCCTATTTAGTTACATTTGTAATCGGATAAAGATAATATGGATTCGTAAAATTTTATATTATATATTTTCTTTTTTTGTAATAGTATCAGATATTGTTGGAATTTATATTGCTTATATGTATAAATCTAATATAACACCTGCTTTTATTATTCCTATTTTAGAAACTACTTATTCTGAAGCAACAGAGTATTTATCTACCTATATTACTACAAGTAACTTAATCGCTATTACAATTCCTTTATTAATAATATATGGCTTGTGTTACTATATAAAAACTAAATTAAATAGTAAAAGTAAGTTATTAAAAGTTAGTACTGTTTTTATATGTATTGGCTGTATTTGTAGTATAGTATTTATCGCTAAAAATACCATGAAAAACTATGCAATGCCAGTTCAAAGTGTATATTATGCTATGATTGATGCAATACATCAGCGTGAGGAATTAGAAAATTTTGATAAATTTACAAATGATAAAAATAAAAATCTTATAGTTCAACATGTTGGGAAAGGAATACCCAATATTGTATTAATAGTTGGAGAATCAGAAAATAGAAATCATATGCATTTATATGGATATGATAGAGATACAACACCTGGTTTAGATCAACTAGCTAAAAATCATAAGATTGCTGTATTTACAGATGTAGTATCACCTCATGCATATACAACGGCATCATTATCTGAAATCTATTCTTTGCATCATTATGAAAATCCTGATAAATGGTATAATACATTAAATCTAATTGATATCTTAAAAAAAGCTGGATATCATACAAGTTGGTTATCTAATCAGGAATCATCTGGTAACTGGGTAAGTGTAGCTAACTTTTTAGCCAATCGTAATGATTATAAAGAGTATACTTATTTGCGTGACAGTACTAGTGATTTATATGATTCATATGATGAGAAATTATTTCCGATCATTGATAAAGTTAAGTCACAAAATACTAGTGATAAGCAATTTTATACCATTCATTTAATGGGCTCACATGCAAGTTATGAACGTCGAGTTCCGCCAAATTGGAGAAAATTCGAATTAGAATCAACTAATACAAAAGCTGATTTTGAAAGAAATGCTTATGATGATACAGTATTGTATAATGATTATATTTTAACTCAAATTTTTAAAAAATTTGATGATATAGATACATTAATTATATATATATCTGATCATGGTGAAAGTGTATATGAAAAGGACTCTAAACTTATTGGTCATGGAAATGGTCAATTAAATCGGTATATGCTTGAGATTCCAATGATTATGTATGGTACAGATAGATTTATAGAAAATCATCCAGAATTATGGAATAAAATTCTAGAGGTACAACATAGACCATATATGACGGATGATTTACCTCATACGATTATGGATTTATTAGATATTAGAGTTGATGGGTTTGATGAAAGTCGTAGTATTATAAATCTTAATTTTAATAGTAATCGTCAGAGAATTATAAAAGGAAAAGATTATAATAGTTACTATAAAATAAATACTAATGATAGCTTATAATAAATTACATCTATTTATTGTATATTATGAGGATTAATGATGAATATTTTATTGGTAAATACAACAAAGATGGTTGGAGACACAGGTGGATTAGCAAAAGTAACGAGTGCTTTTGCCAATGAAATGCACAAAAGAGGACATATAGTATCACTTATTTATGCTGATGAACGGAGTGGTGATTTTTTCTTTCCTATTGATGAGAATATAAAGTGTTATGATGTAAGACTACAGGATGGAAAACGAATTAAATATCCTGTTTTATTACGTTTGAAACGTGAGTTTTATCGATTGTTTAGTAAACAAAAAGCACGTACTGTAAATAACGATTTTAGTTATAAATATATTTGTCCTTATATAGGAAATTTAATAAAAAATATTGAACCAGATATAATAGTTTCCTTTACACCAGGTGATTCTAAACAATTAATTATTGATTTAGGAATATCAAAAAGAATTCCTATTGTTACTATGAGTCATGGGAATCCAGAAGATTATTTTAAATTTTATCCTGTTTTGTCTCTAGAAGCTGTAAAGCAGTCTGATGTAAATCAAGTATTACTACCATCCTTTAAAAGAATATTAAAACAATATTTACCTAACAATAAGATTGTTGTTATAGGAAATGTTGTGCCACAATTTACTAATCAAGTAGATTTAATGACACAAAAAGATGTACATAAAATTTTATTTATAGGTCGTTTAGCAAAGGGCCATAAACGGCCTCATTTATTAATCGAAGCTTTTTCAAAAGTGGCAGATCAATTTCCCAATTGGATTGTTGAATTGTGGGGAGCTGATGAAAATAAGGCTTATAAAGTACAATTAGAATTGATGATAAAGCAAGCTAATTTAACTGATAGAATTATATTTAAAGGTATTACTAAAGATATAGAATCAGTTTTGATAACGGGAGATATATATGCCATGATGAGTGCTTCAGAAGGTTTTGGTTTATCGATGGCCGAAGCAATGGCAAAAGGATTACCTATTTTGGCATGTGATACATGGCTAGGTGTATCTGATTTAGTTCAAGATGGCTATAATGGAATATTGGTATCAGATAATTCTGATGATATTGCATGTGGGTTAAAAAAACTTATGTCTGATAATGAGTTGCGTGCTATATTAGGTAAGCATGCAGCTAATTCTATAAAGCAATATGCTCCTGATATTATATGGGATAAATGGGAAGAATTACTTTCTAACATGGTAGAAAATAGGAGTTGTTGATTGTAATGAATAAACCAATTAAGGGGAAAGAACTTAAATCTGTAATATTAAATACATTGTTACGATTTGATGAATTTTGTAAAGAGAATGATATTAAATATACTATTGCTTATGGTACAGCATTAGGTGCTATTCGTCATAAAGGATTTATTCCATGGGATGATGACATTGATGTTATTATGATGAGACCAGAGTATGAAAAATTTGAAAAAACTTGGAAACAATATATATTGAATAGTAAAGATCACTATAAATTATGGCCTGAAATGGATGAAGAAAATTACTTTATGGCGTTTTGTGCTAAGTTCTTTGATACGGAAACTGTTTTATATGAACATTTTTCAAAGGGAAAAATAGTTGAATATGGTGTTTATATTGATATTTTTGTATTAGATCATATTCCCGTTGAAAAAAATGAACAACGGAAATTATTTATGGATGTTAGATTCTATTGGAAATGGATTCAACATTTTCAACGGCACTTTAAAAAGTGGAATAAATTTGTGAGAAAATATCATTTGCCTTTACCTAGTTTAGATATGGTAGCAAAGCGGTTGATGAAATGTAAAAATAGGTATAATAGTCAATTTACTTCTTTAGTTTCTTTGACTCAGGATTATCATAAAAAAGAAGATATGAATAATTCTATTTATGAGTATGAGTGGTTTAATCACTTTATATTAGTTGATTTTGAAGGGTATAGACTTCCTATTATTTCTAACTATGATAAAATGCTTAAAAATAGTTATGGTGATTATATGAAGTTACCACCTAAGGAACAACAAATTGGTCATAATGTTGAGGCTTATTGGAAGTATTAGTCATTATAAAAATTTGAGATAGGGGATTCTATTGATGGGTAGTATGGGGAGATAATAATGAATATCTGTATGGTTACCAATTCTAGAAATAGCAGTATATTCTCTAATAATATGATTGAGGCAAACACTCAATTAGGAAATAATACAGATATCTTTGAATTAGATTATAATCAATCAGTACAAAAAGAACGAGAGCGTTTGTTAACAGTAATAGAAAGTAAGGCAATAGATATTGTATTATTTCTTAATGACTTCAGATTTCCTAATCAATCATTTTTCTTAAATGAAATAATAGCTCAACGGGCTGATTGCCGATTATGGGTATGGGATGCTATGCATGATATAAATGATTTAAAAAATCATATATATCTATATTCTAAAATTTACTCTTTTGAGATAAATGATATTTTACAATTAAAAGAATATTATTCTATTGAAGGTGTATATTTACCATTATTTGCAGGACCAGAATTTTATGCTTCACCTCGCACATCTGAAGATAAACAAGATATTGATTTATTTTTTATTGGTACAATTGCAGGTATACAAAAACGATTAGATATATTGGAAGCTGCTGCTAAGTTAGCATATGAGAAGAATTATAAAATGCTCGTATTAGGTCGTATATGGCATAATCATCATTGGTATCAACAAATCATAGGTAAATGGAAATTTAAGCGTAGATATCCATATCTATCTAAGTATGTTGAAAATAAGGTACTTGTACCTAGAGATGTTATTGAATATTATAAGCGCACTAAAATAAATTTGAATATTCATATAGAAGGACATACTTGTTATAATTGTCGAACTTTTGAAGTTATGGCGAATAATAATTTTTTACTTACTGATAGACAAAATGTATGTGATTTAAAATTAGAAGAAGGTAAGCATTTTGATTGCTATAGTAATACAAAGGAATTAGTTGATAAAATTCAATATTATATGAATAATGATAATAAACGTAATCATATTGCTAATGAGGGAGGAGAACTCATAAGAGAAGACTATAATTTAATTAATGCATTAAAATTGATTTTTTCTTGATCATATAGAGTAGGGGTTCATTTATGAAGGGGATTATTTTAGCCGGTGGATCAGGTACACGTTTATATCCATTAACATTAGTAACATCTAAGCAATTATTGCCTGTTTATGATAAACCGATGATTTTCTATCCTTTATCCATGCTTATGTTAGCAGGTATTAAGGATATTTTGATTATATCAACACCACAGGATTTACCTAATTTTGAATGTTTATTAGGTGATGGTTCTCGATATGGTATTAATTTGCAATATAAGGTTCAACCATCTCCAGATGGATTAGCACAAGCCTTTATTATTGGCGAAGAATTTATTAATGGTGATTCCTGTGCCATGATTTTGGGAGATAATATTTTTTATGGTGCCGGTATGAGAAAGCAACTGCAAGAGGCTGCACAGGCTACAACTGGTGCTACCGTATTTGGTTATCATGTAGAAGATCCAGAACGTTTTGGTGTTGTTGAATTTGATGAAAATGGACTCGTAAAATCTATTGAAGAAAAACCGAAATATCCAAAATCAAATTATGCTGTTACAGGGTTATATTTCTATGATAAAGATGTTTGTGAATTAGCTAAAAAGGTAATACCATCTGATCGTGGAGAATTAGAAATTACTGATTTAAATAAGATGTATTTAGAACGTGGAGATTTACGTGTAAAAACATTGGGGCGTGGATACTCTTGGTTAGATACTGGAACAGTAGATTCTTTAAATGATGCGTCTGAATTTGTGCGCGTTATCCAAACACGATCTGGTATTGAAATATCTGCATTAGAGGAAATCGCGTACCGTAATGAATGGATTAGTAAAGAACAATTACTAGAGAGTGCAAAGCTATATGGCAAATCACCATATGGTAAACATTTATTGCGTGTAGCAGAGGGGCAAATACAAGGATAGGGGTTGGATAGTATGGGAATTAAGATTACAGAAACAGGTATATCAGGACTTGTGATTATTGAACCACAAGTTTTTGGTGATCATCGAGGATTCTTTATGGAATCATGGAATAAGCGAACTATGGAAGAGGCTGGCTTATTTTATAATTTTGTACAAGATAATCACTCATCGTCTACTGTAAAAGGAACATTACGTGGTATTCACTTTCAATATGGAGATAAGGCACAAGCTAAATTAGTACGATGTGTTCGTGGTGCTGTACTAGATGTAGCAGTTGATCTTCGTAAGGATAGTCCTACATATAAACAATGGTATGCTGTTGAACTTAGTGAAGAAAACCAAAAACAATTTCTAATACCTCGAGGCTTTGGACATGGTTTTGTAACCCTAACTGATCATGTTGAGTTTATGTATAAAGCAGATAACTATTACGCTCCAGAATCAGATGGTGGTATTCGATGGAATGATCCTATATTAGCCATTAATTGGGGTATAGAAAATCCTATCCTATCTGAGAAGGATACTAAATCTCCATTCTTTCATGAATTAGAGAATAAGATATCTTTTACAATGGCAGATAGTAAACAATAGGGCGGTGAACATATGAATATTATTGTAACCGGTGGTGCTGGATTTATCGGTGGTAACTTTGTACATATGATGGTAGCTAAGTACCCAGAGGACCATATCATATGCGTTGATGCACTAACCTATGCAGGTAATTTAGAAACGTTAGAACCAGTGAAAAATCAGTCAAATTTCTCATTTGTGAAAGCAGATATTGCAGATAGACAAGCCATTTATAAAATATTTGAGCAATATAAGCCAGATATAGTTATTAATTTTGCAGCTGAATCACATGTAGATAGAAGTATTGAGAATCCAGAAGTATTCTTGCGTACGAATATTATGGGAACTGCTGTATTAATGGATGCGTGTCGTAAATATGGGATTCAGCGATATCATCAAGTATCCACAGATGAAGTGTACGGTGATTTACCACTAGATCGACCAGATTTATTCTTTACAGAAAAGACACCTATTCATACATCGAGTCCATATTCATCATCTAAAGCATCGGCTGATTTATTAGTATTGGCCTATCATAGAACGTATGGTTTACCTGTAACAATCTCTCGTTGTTCAAATAATTATGGGCCGTATCATTTTCCCGAAAAATTGATTCCATTGATGATTATTAATGCCTTCAATAATAAACAATTACCTGTCTATGGGGATGGAAAGAATGTACGCGATTGGTTATATGTAGAAGATCATTGTGAAGCTATCGATTTAATTATTAGAAAAGGACGAGTAGGAGAGGTTTATAATATTGGTGGTCATAATGAACGTGCTAATATTGACGTAGTAAAAACGATTTTATCTGTATTGGGAAAAGATGAATCGTTAATTACTTATGTTACAGATCGACCAGGTCATGACCAACGGTATGCTATTGATCCTACTAAAATCAATAATGAATTAGGGTGGTTGCCTAAAATATCTTTTGATGAGGGAATAAAGAAAACCATTCAATGGTATATAGATAACCAAGATTGGTGGGAACATATTATTAGTGGGGAATATAAATGTCATGTAATATAGCTATGAATGATAGTATTTATATAAGAGAATTGCTTAAAGATGATATAGAATTTTTACGTGTTTTACGAAATAGGAGTGTTAATCGTAAAAATTTTATCTATCAAAAGGAAATTTCTTATGAAAGTCAACAGATATGGTTTAATTCGTATTTAAAAAACTTTCAAGATTATATGTATTCTGTAGTTCGTAAAAGTGATGATAGTATAATTGGTTTTGCTGCTATTTATGATATCAATAATAATGAGGCTGAATTTGGTCGACTTATAGTTGATAAAGATAAATATAATAAACCTGGTTTAGGAAAATTTATTTTAAAATATTTGATTAATGTTGCTAGAGATAAATTTCATTTACAAAAGTTAAAGTTAGAAGTTTTTGCTGATAATATTCCAGCACTAAAAATATATGAACAGTGTGGATTTAAAGAATATGATAGAACTAGTTTAGATAATAGAATTCTTATAAAAATGAAATTATATCTATAGAGGAGTATATAGTTATGACGATTCAAGTATTAAAACCTAAATATCATGTAGAGGAATGTTTAAATGAAATCAGAGAGTGTCTAGAGATTGGTTGGACTGGTCTTGGTTTTAAAACAGTAGAATTTGAAAATAAATGGAAAGAATATACTGGGCATGAGAATGCTCATTTCTTAAATTCTGCTACTGTTGGTTTACATTTAGCAGTAGAAATCTTAAAAAAAGAAAATGGTTGGGAAAATGGTGATGAGATTATAACAACTCCAATTACTTTTGTATCTACGAATCATGCTGTTTTATATGAAAAATTAGTACCTCGTTTTGCTGATGTAGATGAATACCTTTGCTTAGATCCTGAAGATGTAAAACGTAAAATTAATGATAAAACTAGAGCTGTTATTTTCGTTGGTTATGGTGGACGTGTTGGTCAATTAGATAAAATTATTGAAATTTGTAAAGAATATAATCTGAAGTTAATACTTGATGCGGCTCATATGGCAGGTACTCGTGTGAATGGACAAATGCCAGGTACTTGGGATGGTGTAGATGTGGCTGTCTATTCATTCCAAGCTGTTAAAAATCTACCAACAGCTGATAGTGGTATGATTTGTTTCCATAATAAAAAATATGATGAAATTTGCCGTAAATTGACATGGTTAGGTATCAATAAGGATACGTATGCTCGTAATAGTGGTACAAAAGGTTCTTATAAATGGAAATATGATGTAGAATATCTTGGTTATAAAGATCATGGTAATTCTATTATGGCTGCTATTGGATTAGTGGAGCTTAAATATTTAGATGAAACAAATGAATATCGTCGTGAATTGGCTAGATACTATGATGAAATGTTTAAAAATGAGCCTAAAATTCAAATCATTGGTGCACCACATGCTGATGAATGCTCTTATCATATCTATGAAATTGCTGTAGATAATCGAGACGGACTACTTGAATATTTACAAGAAAATGGTATTTATCCTGGAGTCCACTATCGTGATAATACAGAGTATGAAATGTATTCTTATGATAATGGTAAATGTCCTAATGCTCATAGAATGTCTAATAGAATTATTACAATGCCACTTCATATGTATTTAACAAAAGAAGATGTGAAAATGATTGCAGGTAAGGTTATTGAATTTGTAAATGCCTAGTAAAGAGATTATAAATAGGAGAGTTGTATGGAAGCACATAATGATATCAAAGTCTCTGTAATTATACCTTGTTATAATGCAGTTAAGTATGTAGAAGAAACTTTGCAGAGTGTTTCTGGTCAAACATTTAAAAATATTGAAATTATTGCTGTTGATGATGGTTCTACTGATGATACGTTTTCTGTCATTAATAAATATAAAGACATAGATAATCGGTTAACAACAATAAAAATACAAAATGGGGGATCATCAAAAGCTAGAATGGAAGGTGCTAAACTGGCTAAGGGTGAATATATTTTATTTTTAGATTCTGATGATCTTATAGATTCTACATATATAGAAAAATGTATATTTATTGCTAGGCAAGGATATGATATTGTATATACAAAAGCACGATTTTTTGGACGAAAATCAGGAGAACTCTATTTACCAGAGTTTAATTTATTAGATTTTTTATGCTCAAATTGTATTTATGTATCTGCACTTATTCGTAAATCATTGTTTGATTTAGTTGGTGGATTTGATACATCTATATTACAAATGGAAGATTGGGAATGCTTTATTAATATGATTAAAAATGGTGGCAAAGTATATCGTATACCAGAGATGTTGTTTTTATATAGAAAAAGAGAAGATTGTTCATCTAAGTCTGATTCTGCAACTAATGATGAAATGGAAAATAGTTTTTTTGCTATTTATACAAAACATTATGAGTTCTATAGAAGTAATAATTTAGGATTAAAAGATTTGTTATGGCGTATGCACAAACATCGTTTAAATAGGTGGAGACGTTTAGCATATAGGATATTCAAACCTAAAAAGTATATAGAAGAGTATAAAGGAATTAAATTGAATTAAATTAATGATATTCTCTATATCAGATATTTATACAAAATTTAAGGTTGTGTCAATAATTTTGTGTAAACGCCTTTTTTAGTGTTTATTCTAGTCTTCAATTAGATTATTGAAATAGATTAATGGTCTAATGGATTTAGCGAACTTTAAAAAGGTGAATAAATTAGTAATATTAGATAGGGTATTTGTAATTTTAGGATATTTAGACGACTACGTTTCTAAAAAGTTATATAAAGTCGCTTTAGCTATTTGTGTCGCATTGGTGGTATTAACCAATTTTAATTGTGCTAATACAGGGGGAGATATCATTTTTAGAGCCTTTTTTTTATGCTCTACGTTTATAATGGTAATAAATGTAGCATCTGGATAGACTACAGCTAACTGTGAAGGTAATAAACGATTATGAAAATTATCTAGCCCTCCTGTAATAACTTTAGTAATATTAGAGAGAGTTCCTGACGAATAACAGTAATCATACATTTGTTATAATATTAGTGATTTCAAGTGTGGTGATACCTTTCTGATATAAATGTATAATCATTTCTTCAAGATTATTAAAGTTTTGATTATACAACGTAAGTAATTTTTTTGAAATTCGCAAATCGATTTAGAAGTATTTCAATGGTAATATTACTGAAAATAGTGTGTAATGAACAGTCATAATCCCTATTTTGAGAGTTTTCTATAGCCACTAATATATCGTATTTGTCGTATGATAAAAATTTAGTTAATTTAGATAATAATAGCGTATTTAATATCGTTTCGAGTTCATTACATAAATCCATAAAATTGAATGATTATATGGAGTATTAACAGTTACCATTAAATATAGAGAATCAACCTTATTTTAGAATTTGGTTTGGTAACTTAATCATAAATAAGATTGTATTTCTTTTCAATTGCTTGAGAATAGTTTATATAAAACTATATTATATTGCTTAATATATGATGTTGTAATTAGATTATATAATAGATAATTAATATAAATTTAAAACAGGGAGTTATATATTGAATATATCAGATATTATACAGTCTGTTTTTAATACAAAGAATAATAATATTGATTTTAGGCCTTTAAAACAAGGTATGACGAATGATTCATTTATCTTTAGTATTAATAATGAACGGTATATTATTAGGGTTCCAGGGGTTAATACAGAAAAAATAATCAATAGATATCAAGAATATGATGTGTATCAAGCTATAAAGGATGAAGAGTTTGTAGAACCTGTTGTCTATATTGATAGAGATAAAGGTTATAAAATTTCAAAGTTTATAGAGAATTCTCATACGGTTAATCCAAAAGATTGGAATGAAATTAGTGCGTGTTTGAAGAGATTGAGAGATTTTCACAGTCAATCACATCGCGTAGAGCATTGTTTTGATGTATTTGAGCATATCAATTATTATGAATCGTTAATGCCAAATACTAGTAAATATGAGGACTATAAGGAAACTAAAAAGAATATAGAGTTGTTAAAGCCTATTATTGAAAACTTGGTAAAGGACTGGACCTTGTGCCATATTGATGCAGTATGTGACAATTTTTTAGTTACAGAAAATCAAGATGTATATCTTATAGATTTTGAATATGCTGCCATGCAGGATCCAGATTTAGATTTGGCCATGTTCATCGTCTATTCTTTGTTTGACCGACAAGAGATTGATCGAATTATAGATATATATTTTGAAAATCAAGTAACACCGTTAAAGCAATATAAGATTTACTCTTATATTGCTATGGTAGGCCTATTATGGAGTAATTGGTGCGAAGCAAAACAAGATGAGGATTTATTAAATAGTTCCTATGCTAAGCAGCAGTACAATTATGCGAAAACGTTCTATCAAATTGTATTCGATGAGGCACGAAATATATCAGAATTTAGTGAATTGGTAGATAATCATGGTTAATGCTCTTTTCTCAGGTATATTTTGGGGGGCTGATACTAGTTTACTGGGCTATTACCTTTCAAATTACACCATATATTTTATAATTCCTTTATTAGTGCCGTTATTTATAACCTGCATTCATGATACGGTTAGTGCCTTTCTAATTAATACTTCTATTGTTGTAACAGGACAAGTTAGACCTGTTATTAGGGATATTAAGAAAGCAAAATCCAAGTATATATGGTTTGGATCATTTCTAGGTGGGCCTATAGGTATGTGTTCATATATTATGGCGGTTCAATATTTGGGACCTTCATTGACAGCTATTATTAGCTCTATCTATCCAGCAGTCGGTCTTTTTTTTGCTTATGTATTTTTGAAAGAACGACGACGACCATACCAAGTCATTGCCTTGTTTGTGGCTATTGCCTTTATTATTGCTTTAGGTTTTGTTGATGAAGGGAAAACAACTAATAGTATTATAGGTATTATATTTGCCTTAATATGTGCTTGTGCCTGGGGTAGTGAAGCTGTTTTGTGCTCTTACGGCATGAAATCTGGTGAAATATCCAATTTGAGCGCCATCTGTATTAGACAAAATTTATCTATGGTTACCTATGGAATACTTTTTGTTTTATATTTTACGTTTTTGAATAATGGTGAAAGTATAGCTTTTGATTCTGGTTTTGCTTATGTGGGGCTTGCAGCTATATTTGGTTCGGTATCGTATTACTGTTATTATCGAGCTTTGGTGACCATTGGTCCAAGTAGAGCCATGGCTTTAAACATCAGTTATACAGCCTTTTCGGCATTATTTTCGTATTTCTTCTTTGATATTACTTTAATCTTACATCAAATTATATTAGGTGTGGGTATAGTAATGAGTGGGTTGATTTCAGCATATGATTTCGAGAAATGAATTTAATGAGTATGTAAATCATGAGCAGTATGATTGCATTCAAGAACATAAAGTGACCAATGCGGTTATACTAGCGGCCGGTAAGTCTAAGAGATTTAAGCCTATTAGTGACTATTGTCCAAAAGGGCTGAGTATCGTTAAGGGCGAAGTACTAGTAGAGCGACAAATTAAACAATTACAGGCTGTTGGTATAACTGACATTACTCTTGTGGTTGGCTATAAAAAAGAAATGTTCTTTTACTTAGCAGACAAGTATGATGTAAAAATTGTTGTAAATGAACAATATGATACGCAAGATAATGTTTCATCATTGCGATTAGTTCTAGATCAATTAGATAATACCTATATTTGTTCCGTAGATAATTACTATCCAGAAAACTTATTTAAGACCTACGAATATCGAGGCTTTTACTCGACCATATATGTAGAAAATAATTCCGATGAATGGGTTGTAAAAACCGATGAAGCTGGGCTTATAAACGATGTAAATATAGGGGCTCCTAGTGGTCACATCATGCTTGGTTTTGTCTATTTTGATAGGGAATTTAGTGAGAACTTTAGACGAGTCATTCACGATGTAGAAGGTATAGATGAATATAATCATCATGTGTGGGAATACCTATATATTAAATATCTTGATACGCTAAAGTTAGAAATTAAAGAATTTGATACGAATAGCATCTTAGAATTTGATACCATAGACGATGCTATTAACTTTGATGAGTCATTTTTAAGAAATAATACGAAAGGTAAATTTGATTAATAGTTTAATATTTTATATAGTTAATAGGGGCTGCGATATAATCTGCAGTCCCTATTTTTTGCTGTACGCCGAATAGGCATGACTAATCCCCCAGTTAGACTGGGGGGCGGCAAAATTTCTTAGAGAAAAGAAAAGAACCTCCTAGTGGTAAAATGAAGTTGGTCTGGCAACCACAACATTTCAACA
>OBZC01001559.1_pt1 | contig 13622 bp, 16 predicted proteins | sample 1538231 | NCBI WGS metagenome assembly OBZC01 (sample SAMEA2580225, study PRJEB22360) | human gut metagenome | biome: human gut; feature: human-associated habitat; material: faeces | place: Denmark | collected 2008/2010 | reverse complement strand
CGACGATGACGCTGGCGGACTTTTGGGAGATTTATAAGGCAGATATGGAAAAGCGGTTACGAAAAACTACCATGAAACAGAAAGAGTATGTGATGAATGATAAGGTGCTACCATATTTCGGAAAGACGCCAATTAATGAAATCACAGCTCCCATGATACGCAAATGGCAGGGAGAAATGATGGAAAAAGGTTTTAAGCCCACATATCTGAAAACAATACATAATCAGCTTAGTGCGATTTTGAATTATGCAGTAAATTTCTATGATTTGCGTTCCAATCCCTGTCGTAAAGCCGGAAGTATGGGAAAGAGTAAAGCGGATGAAAGACCGTATTGGACGCTGGAGGAGTTTCAGAAATTTTCAGATGCGATTATGTATAAGCAGGATTCCTTGATCGCCTTTCAGATTTTATTTTGGACAGGTATGCGAATTGGAGAATTGCTTGCGTTACAGGTGAAAGATATTGATTTTGAGCAGGGAAGATTAACCGTTGACGAATCTTTGACGAGGCTTGATGGAGAGGATTTGATTATGGCACCAAAGACGGAAAGCTCGGTTCGAGTGATTACAATACATAAGGAATTGCAGGAGGAGCTAAAAGAATATATTGCTACATTGTATCATGTGAGGCCGGGAACCCGTCTTTTTGCCGGAAGGACAAAGAGTTTCTTTGAACACGAGATGGAGCGTGGAATTAAGTTGGCGGGTGTAAAGAAAATTACAGTTCATGTACTCGTCACAGTCATGCAAGTATGCTTGTGCAGATGGGATTCAGCCCGGTTGAGATTGCAAAACGGTTAGGGCATGGAAAGGTTACGACTACGATTGAAACCTATTGTTATCAGTCTATGGATGCGCAGGTAAAAATTGCAGATAGACTTGGAAAAGTGGAAAGAGGTGAGGAGAGTGGTGTGTAAACGAGAAGATAGGTTTCGGCGCAATACAATTGCTTTTTGGCTGAGTGACGAAGAGAAAGGGAGCTTTATCTGGCTCGCAGAGCCGTACAGCCACTCCGGTGAGGAGCGCAAAACCCGCTTGCGGACCTGCATTTTTGATGGCGAAGCTGTCAAAAGTGCCTTTGCGTTACTTTTGATAAAAGTAACAAAACCTTCACTAAGAAATTTGCTATCTCGTGCCGTATCCGGCACTCGGTACGGATAAGAAAGAAATGCCTACATACATAACGAAAGAGGAGGATTTTGACTATGGAAAGAACTATCAGTTTTATGAATGGGGAAGGTTCCATCGGGTACAACACGAGAAGATTTATAGCTGACAATATAGATGCCAGCCGCACCAAGAATAATATTACACTTATCCACGAGGATATTAAGCAGGTCTATCATAAATTGTTTGACAAGGCATTGGACGAATACAATGCAAAGCAGAAACGCAAGGACAGGCAGATTAAAAGCTATTATGAAAAGATATCCCGGAGTAAGCAGGAAAAATTATTTTATGAGGTAATTGTTCAGATTGGCAATAAGGATGACACCGGAGTGGGTAGTTCGGCAGCTGAGGTTGCAACATGGGTGTTGAAGAATTATGTAAAAATGTTCCAGCTTCGTAATCCGCAGTTATATGTGATAGGCGCTTATATTCATCTGGATGAGGAAACACCACATTTGCATCTGAATTTTATTCCTTGGGTATCCAGTTGTAAGAGTGGATTGGAGACAAAGACAAGCCTTAAGGCGGCACTTGATACCAGAGGATTTGCAAGTGAGGGAAATGGGAATACCGAATGGAAGCAGTGGGCAGAGGCAGAGAAAGATGATATTGCCCTTATTATGCGTCGGTACGGAATTGATTGGAAAAAGAAAGACACACACAATAAGCATTTATCCGTACTGGATTATAAAAAGCAGGAGCGGGAAAAGGAAGTAGCTGCACTTGAAGAAGAGATAGAGGGGGAACAGGTTGTACTGGAATTAAAAGAGGAACGGATTGAGTCTCTGGAAAAAGAAATTGAGAATAAGCGTGTTAGTTTTAGGGAAGAACAGTCGGAGGCTCAAAAGAAACTGGATGATACCATAGCCGAGAACCAGAAATTACAGTCGGAAATAACGGATTTACGCATAAAGAATTCTGAATTACGGTTGGAATATTATGAGAGTGTAGATAAGCTCACAGATAAACAGAAGGAAATTGAAGTGGCACAAAAAGAGGCTGACAAATGGATGATGATATCGGATACAGCGAAGTGGCGGACTGAACGGGCTCAATTTGAACTGGAGGAGGCAGAACGACTTAAGAAGGAACTGCTGGGTACGGTCGATGGCGATGATTATCTGAAGGAGCAGGTAATAGAACTGAGGTATCAGAACCAGATATTGCGGGAGGAGAATCGTAGCCTAAAGGATAATCTGGAGAAGGCGTATGAGTTTATGAAACAGTTTGTGATTGGCGGGATAAATCTGCTGGAGAAGTTTATGGAGTGGATTGGAGAGAAGGTTAAGGATGTTGCGAGAGGAAGGTGATGTTAAAAATTCACAAAATAGAAAGGAAATTAATGTGGAGAATTCATGAGAATTGTGGTAAAATTACCTTGGGATTTTGTCTTTATTTCGATGAATGGGAATGCTATTTTAAGTAATATTACAAATATGAGTCCTGATTATTGAACATATATTATATGTATAATGTTGTTGGATAGACAATTCTCTAATTATTCGTAAGGAAGTAAATTGCAATGCGAACAATGTTATTGAGCTTCAAGCCAGAATGGTACAATAAAATTATGGATGGTAGCAAGATATTTGAGTATAGAAGAACATTTCCAAATGAAGAAATAATGGCATATATGTATGTCAGTTCTCCAGTAAAAATGATAGTTGGAAGGATTCATTTGGGTAAGAGAATTGATATTAACACATGGAAAGAACAATACAAAGCAGACAAAGAAGTGTGTGAACGAATAGAGGATTTCCTGACAAGACATACTTATGCCATGCCTGTGTTGTCTTTTCAGATGACGAAGGAAATAGAGTTAGAAATACTTCGTAAGTTTAACCCAAATTTTGTATGTCCTCAAATGTATTATTATTTGGATAATTATCCGGAATTGTTTGATTTTATAAGGAAAAATGCAACTGACATTGGGGAATTACACATTAATTCATTTGTGAATATAGAGAAAGATGAAATTTGCAGAAAACAGTATTAGGAGGTTTGCCATGGGTGATTTTGGTGCTGCGGAAAGAAGAATATTAGAATTTATGTCAAAAGGGACAGAATTTGTCTTCAATGGGAAAGGATATACAGTAATGTTATCTGGAAAACCAACATGTCATAAAGGTGAACCTAAAACTGATATTTATATATTGGCAGAATCTTGTGAAGATGAAGTCGAAATAAAAATTTCCTATAAGAAAGAAAATGCGGACTTTATTGAAAATAAAATGAGCGCAGAACGTGCAGAACAATTATTTGGTGAAGATTGGATAGATATTATAGAGCAATCGACTACAGCTATTCAGGATAAATTTTATGAGAGAATGTTGATTTACAAAAATGGATTTAGAAGAACTGAAAAGGGTTCAATTACCCTTGGATGGAAATTCGAGTTGCTTAACAAAAGTGGTGGGGATTTATCTGGGAAAATGTTACTTACAGATGAACAGGTAGTAGATGTTTATGCAGGAAGTAATCTTTCGCCAGATAAGAAAAACGCGAGTGTTTGTGGGCAGATCATAAGAGGTAGTGGTGTCGCTAACTACATATTGATGGATGAGAATGTGTATTCTGCGCAAGATGTAATAGATAAAATGATTCCTATAAGAGAATATGTAATGATGCACCCAGATATTTATTTTGCTTGTAAGGCTTTGAATTACAGAACTTTTGCTGAAAAATGGGATGGGAATAGACCATTATCAGTTCAAGTAAATTGGGATGTACTTGATAACAGATTAGTTCCCGAACTTGTTTTTGACAAGCCTTTGATAGTAAAAGGTAATGAGGTGGCTGAAAGACTTATTCATTATATGCGGAAATTAAATATCAGAACAACAGATGATATTGATGAGAATAATTCGGGAACCGATAAAATAGTATAGAGGTGATAACATGGCTGTTATTTTAGAGGAAAGAGGGCGTGGTAAATTTAAACCAGCTCCAGATTATAAAGTTGATGAAGTAAAAGAACTTCTGAATAAAAAAATTGAAGAAGAAAGACAGGCATTTGCAGATTGTAGTGAAGACATTGAGTTTGATAAGCTCAACTATGCTCCAAATAAATGGAACCTGCTGTCGCTATTTTCGGGATGCGGTGGTCTGGATTTGGGCTTTGAATTAGCAGGCCTAAAAGCAGTTATGGGCGAAGAAGTCATGGAAGCATCATTTGCCGACAAAAAGGTCTTTGATGAAAATATCAATAATAATGTATTCAATACGATTTATGTAAACGATATATTTGATGAAGCAAGAGAAACCTATGCACAGAATGCAGGTAAGTATATATACATGGACAAGAGTGATATAAGAAAAATAAAGGAGTTTCCCAAGGCAGATATTGTATTAGGCGGTTTCCCTTGCCCGGGCTTTTCAGAGGCTGGACCGAGATTGGTTGATGATAAGAGAAACTTTTTATACTTACATTTTATTCGTTGCCTGATGCAGAGCAATCCCAAAATTTTTGTGGCTGAGAATGTAAAAGGAATGATGACTCTTGGAAAGGGTGAGGTTTTCAAGCAGATTGTTCAGGACTTTGCAGCAGCAGGATATACAATATATCACAAGCTTTTAAACTCGGCAGAATATGGTGTGCCACAGATAAGAGAACGAGTAATTTTGGTTGGTGTCAGGAATGACATAGACTTTGAATATGTTCATCCGGAACCTACACATGGGTATGGTATTGATGGATTGAAAGAGGTGGTAACACTTCGTGATGCTATTGGTGATTTAGAGGATGATCCGGGAGATTATTTTACAGGCTCGTATTCTACTATTTTTATGTCGCGTAATCGAAAAAAACTTTGGTCACAACCAAGTTTTACGATTCAGGCATCCGGTAGACAGGCGCCTATCCATCCGGCAGGAGCACCTATGGAACATGTTGGCAAGGATAGATATGTCTTTAGTGATGGGGAAGAGAATAATCGGCGCCTATCAGTGAAGGAAATAGCAAGAATTCAGACATTTCCGGATTGGTATGAATTTAGCAGAGGAACAAGTAACAGAAATGATAATGCCAAACTTGATTTGGTGTATAAGCAGATAGGTAATGCAGTGCCGGTACGCTTAGCATTGGCTGTTGCGGAACCGATTGCGGAGTTTGCAAGGACACAATTAGAACAAGAAAAAGAAGATACAAAGTATGTGATTGTTCATGAAACGGAGAAAAGAATGATGGCATAGAAAAGTAATAATACATTTTGGATAGAAAGTGGTGATGACATGCAGGATTTTTCAAGTGTAAACATAAAAAATATGATTATTCATAATGTAGGAAATAAAGTAAAAGGTGAATCGCTAGATTTATCAACAGAAATATGTGATACTAATAATAAAGTAACAAATCAGTATCTGAAACAATTCTTTTTTTCAACATTTAAATTTGATATAACATACAGGTTTGTACATGAGACAGATATAGCAATGAATGAAATATATAATTATGTAAAACACATATTTGATAATTCAGATCAGTTTTATGAGCAATCTGTAAATATTGCTAAGCACCTGTATGAAGTGTCAGTGCATCCTAACATAAAAGCAGGAGAATTGTGTATAGTATATTTACAAAACTGCATAATAGATGATAATGTCACTGATGCTGTAGGAATTTATAAATCAGAATCTAAAGATTATTATTTGCAAGTTAATAGTACTGAAAATGGATATGATATTGAATGCCAACAGGGTATTAATCCTAAGAAATTGGATAAAGGATGTCTTATATTTAATTCATCAGATTCAAATTATAAAGTATGTGTTGTAGATAAAAATGTTAATGATGCCATGTATTGGAAAAAACTTTTTTTGATGATTGAGGAAGAAAAAAATGAATATGCCAATACATCAAAGACATTGAAATCATGTAAAAGATATATTGCTAAAAATGAAGATTTAGAACCAAAAAAGAAATTGGAATTTATAAACAATTCTGTAGAGTATTTCGAAAATAATGATGAATTTGATTTGGAAAAATTTTCAGAAAAAGTATTTAATAATAAAGAAGAATCAGATAAGTTTAAAGTATATTTAGATTCATATGAGATAGATAATAAATTTAGTATATCGTCGAATGCTGTAACTAAAATTAAGAAAACAATAAAGAAGAGTATAAGATTAGATGATAATGTGGAGATTAAATTTAATGATACTGTAGATGATATTAATAATTTGATTGAGAAAGGTTACGATAAGGAAAAGAAAAAAAAGTATTATAAAATATATTATAATGATGAAGATTAGGAGGAGCAAATATAATGGCTGGTGGTGAAAAAGCGAAAAGCTCTGGTGAATACGGAGAACAAATTGTAAAAAATATTCTTGATATGATGGGATGGAATAATGCAAATAGTGGGGTGACGGTACCATGTGTACATAAAGAAAAACATAAAAGGGAAAATTCTAAAGAGTCTCAAAAGCATGGAATTGATTATGTCTATACATATAAATCTCAATTAAGAGATGCCACTAAGCAAGATGTTTTGGTAAGCGTTAAATGTAGAGATGGATATCCAGTAACAGATAGCGGAATAAAAAGTAAATTTAAAGAATTTGTATTAGATTTGGCATATGCGATGGAGTGCTATCCAGCATGCGAATTAGCAAAGAAAAAGATACCTAATACAGATAAGAAGGTTATATCGGGATTAATATTCTGGATTGACAGAAGTCGTGAAGATGGGAGAGAAAATGAAAGTGTTATAGACAAAATAGGAAATTTTTATATGAATCAAGAATGTGTGTATGAAACAATAGCATTGGTAGACAACAAAAGAGCACAATTCTTATATCAGTTGTTATCTTATGCTCATTCAAAATATGGTAAAGAAAACGTTGAGTTTTTTTATATTGACACGGGGTTGAATAATTCTAGCCTACAACGCGTATATAGAGGAAAAGAAATGCCATATGAGTATATTAACTCAAATGTTATTCCGTTAGCAATTAGCAATGGTGACGAAAAAAGATTGTTTATTGGTGTTGCTGAAGCTTTTTGTAAAGAGTATTTAGAACGCTTAATAGGATTAGCACAGGAACTAACTAGTACATGGACTGCAAAGGTTACAATAGCATTTCCAGATTATAACTCGTTTGAACATAAGGAAGTTGTTTTAATGGCAAAAAGTTCTTTTGAAAATGCTGATTTTGTAAAAAATATTGAGGTTATAACGTATAAACCAGATTTCAGAGATGAGGTGATTTAATAATGGAGGAAATAAATATAAAAACATTGCTTCCGGTTGGTGAAAAATTAAAACCTTTGTTAAGCAAATCATGTATAAGTGAGTCTGATTTAAAAGGGATTTTAGCAGAACGTGGAGTATTCATGGGCGACAATTCTAAACAAATGTCAATACCGCTTCTTACACTTTCAATTATAAGTCCTAAAGAGTTTGAAAAATTACAAGAGTTTCAAAAGACGAAAGAAGATAGTGTGAAATTTCGCACCTCAAAAATTGAATCATCGACAAATGAGAATTTAAATGATATAGTGCCACTTTCTTTGATTGAACCTCAAAAAATAATAGATGATTCAAGTAATTATACTGTTAATACGGATATGCAATTTACAATGAATTCTGAAAATAATCTTGTTCTTGAATACGAAATTTTACGAGAGGATATCACGAAAGATTGGGCAAATTGTGAGAGTAAATTTTCAGGAAGAGTTGAAATTGTAAAAGATGAAAAAACCAAAGAAATTACATTTAGAAATGAATTCACATCATCTGAAACAGAAGTAATTAATCGAAAAGTTGTTAAGGATGTAGTGAAACTTTTGAAGGACAAAGGTGCAGTAGCAACTTCTGATTATGCAACGGAGTTATCTGCTAAAGAATTCAATAATAATCAGCGATTTATGTTTATGTTGTCAATAGCTAATAACAGTCCAAATGGATTTTTAGAATTTGAAGCAGTGAAAAATATAGAAATAGGGCCAGATAGGGAATCAAAACAACCACTGCCTGATTCAGCAAAATGGATGAATGGAAGCGTAAAAAATATTATAATTAACAGTGAAAAAGGGGAAACATTAGAGAACGTAGAATACATTTCTGATCCATCATATCATGATGTACTAATACTTAGGCAGGTTCAAGCACAGTATAGATTCGAATTTGGAGAAATGAATGGGAGGTGCATTATTGAATATGGTTTTCCACATTATTTTAGAAAAAATGTAAAAGGTGATTCATTTGAATCGCGTTTGGCAAATATTTATTTTGGAAAAGCAAGCAAAAGTCAAAATGTAAAAAATGCAACTAGATTAATATTGGAAGAATTTGAAAAATTATATCAAATGCAATATCATTCGTGTTTGAAAAAATAAAATGGGTATAATTGCATTAAAGATTTACTTGTGAAGTGACAAATTATTCTACTGACAACAAAATGACAATATAATCACCTAAAAATCCACGCAACAGGTACAATCTGGACAAAACTCCTGGATTTTCACCACCAAAATCAATACATTACACCACACAACAACTTTACAAAGAAGAGTTTGAATAACGGACAGAAATGCCGAAAGCCTGTATTTATGCGGGTTTCCGGCATTTATTTTATCAAATGGCTCTAGTTTGGCTCTATTTGTGGGCGGAGTAATTGATGCAAATGTAATTATTGAGATGAATGAAAAGGAAAAAATGATATGAAGAAATGCAAACTTCTTTTACTTGATTTAGACGGAACTTTATTACAGAGTGACAAAACAATATCAACTAGAACGTTATCAGCTCTAAAAAAATGCAGGGAAAATGATATATTGATAGGTGTTTCCACCTCCAGAAGTGAGCAAAACTCTTTGGTATTTTTAAATGAATTGATGCCCGATATTTTAATATCGAGTGGAGGGGCATTAGTAAAATACAAAACAGAATATATTTATAGGGCAGAATTTTCCGAAGAAGAAACTAATGTGATGATTGACATGGCAAGAAATATTTGTGGAAATGATTGCGAAATTACGATAGATACAATAGATGCACATTATTGGAATTATAAAATAGATCCTAAGAAGTTAGATAAGAGTTGGGGAGATAGTATATATACAGATTTTTCAGATTTTAACGAATGTTCATTAAAAATGTGTGTTGAGATATTTAATCAAGATAAGGCATATAAGCTGGCTCGAAGTCTCTCTGATTGTGATTGTATTCGTTTCTCTGATGGATTTTGGTACAAGTTTACAAAAAAGAATGTGACGAAAGAAAACGCAATTATGAAGATTACGGAAGTATGTGGATTTAGTACAGATTCAATTATTGCATTTGGAGATGATTATGCAGATATCGGTATGCTTGAATTATGTGGAACAGGTGTTGCAATGGGGAATGCGATTGATGAGGTAAAAGAGAGAGCGGATATTGTAATTGGTTCAAATGATGAAGAGGGAATTGCGGATTTTATTGAGAATGAAATATTATAGATATGTACATGGAGAGGAAATATGGTGGAAGTAAGATTTTATGATACAGTTAATGACAAACTATTGAAATTTGCAGTAATTATCTCACAGAGTAACGGCAAGTGGGTATTTTGCAAGCATAAAGAAAGAGATACATATGAAGTGCCGGGAGGGCATAGAGAAGCTGGGGAAAATATTCTTGAAACTGCTAAAAGAGAGTTGCAGGAAGGAACAGGAGCTATCAAATTTGAGATAAAACTAATATGCGTATATTCGGTGACAGGTAAGACTAGAGTAAATGATAATGGTGAAGAAACATTTGGACTGCTTTGTTTTGCAGAGATAACAGAGTTTGCGAAAGAATTACATAGCGAGATGGAGAAAGTTGTGCTTATGGATGAGTTGCCTGAGAACTGGACATATCCGTTGATACAGCCGAAATTGATAGAAAAGTATTTACGGGTAAAAAATAATTCTATAATCGGAGCAACAGTAACTGTCACAGTCGATAGACCATTAGGAAGTTATCATCCTGAATATAAGGATATGTATTATCCAATAAATTATGGTTACATTGAAGGAGTTATGGCACCAGATGGAGAGGAGCAGGATGCCTATATATTAGGTGTAAATGAGCCGGTAGGCAAGTTTACAGGTAAAATTATTGCTATTGTTCATAGAAAAGACGATGTAGAAGAAAAATGGGTAGTTGTACCTGACGGAATGATGTTTTCAAAAGATGAGATTAGGCAGCAGATTTATTTTCAGGAGCAATATTTTGATAGTGAAATTGTGATGTAATATTAAGGAGATTGCTATGTCATTAGGATTAAAAAGAGGAACAGTGCAGCTTGAACCACATGATAAACAGTGGGATGAGGCTGCCATTCAAACAATCAGAAAACTTAAATCTATATTAGGTGATGATGCTATTGATATACAGCATATTGGGAGTACAGCAATACCGGCAATCAAAGCAAAACCGGTTATTGATATTGTCGTTGGGGTAACCGATTTTGAGAGAATAATGTTACATAATGAGCAGTTACAGAAGGAAGGAATCTTTTATCGTGGCTCGGATGTGGAATATCAGATTCTTTATGTAATGGGTGATATGGAAAAGGATATTAGGACACACCATATTCATGTTGTGAAGTGGAATGGAACTGAGTGGAAGAATTATATTCATTTTAGAGATTGTCTAAATGCTAATGAGAATATAGCTTTGCAGTATGAGAGGGTGAAGGAAGAACTGGAAAGTAAGTATGCAGATGATAGGGTGGCATATACTAATGGAAAGCAAGAAATGATAGATATTATTCTGAATGGCAAATAGATTGTTGACATGAATTGCCAAGACTGGTATATTATTCAACAAAAACAAGGAGAACATACACATGAATCAGAACTTATATTCAAGACATTATATGTACATGTATTACGGACGTACACGGCTATAAACATGCAAGGATAGTGCATTAGGTTATAGCTTGTAGGTCTTTTAGTCTAGTGCATAAAACCAGAATATAAGAGAAGATTTTACCTACATTGCATCTTATTAAATTGGAGATATCGCACTGGACATTGAATGTTTGGTGCGATTTTTTATGTTTACAAGAAAGAGGTGCAGAAAATGAGTGATTTAATTGAACTTAAACTGATAACAAGAGAAGATGCTGAATGTCTGCATAAACTGCAGATAGAAGCGTTTATGCCCTTATATGAAAAATATCAGGATGATGCTACAAGTCCGGCGAAAGAAAGCCTTGAAACAATAACAAAGAAGATAGTTGATGATAATTCGGATTTCTATTTTATTTTGTTTAATGGTGAGAAAGCTGGAGCTGTAAGAGTTAAATGGCATAAAGGGCAAAAAGTACACAAGAATGTAAATTGGATATCTCCTATTTTTGTTATTCCAAAGCTTCAAAATAAAGGAGTTGCCAGTAACGTAATCAAACAATTATTTGATATTTATCCGAACACAATAGAATGGTGGTTGTCTACTATCAAGCAGGAAGAGAAAAATTGCCATTTGTATGAAAAATGTGGATTTATTCGAACTGGAGATGAAATAGTTGTAAATGAAAATATGACATTAGTATTTTATGTAAAGAGTTATATTGAGGTAAGGAGATTTAAGGAAAAGGATGCCAAGGAGGTTAGAAATCTTATTGTCAGGAATTTCTTAGAGATTAACAGTAAAGATTATGGCATATCAGCAATGGAGAAACTTGCAAAGGTTTACAATGTGGAAAAGGTTTTGAATGTGGCAAGTTATGCGCATATGTACGTCTTTGAATTTGATGGAAAAATAGTTGGAACAGGTTCTATCTCAAGTTTTTGGGGAAGTGAAACAGAAAGTATACTTTTGTCCATTTTTGTCCTCCCGGAATTTCATGGAAAGGGTGTTGGAAGAAAAATCATAAATACATTAGAAACGGATGAATTTTATGTAAGAGCAAGCAGAATTGAGATACCAGCATCTATTACAGCAACGGAATTTTATAGAAAATTTGGATATGATTACAAAAATGGTGTTAAGGAATTTGATAATGAACACCATTACAGATTGGAAAAATTTAAGGAGGCAGGATTGAAATAACAACAAATAATCAATTATTTTTATTTTCCCTTGCAGAAGCATTAGTTCTTATGTTAGGATACTATCCAAGGAAAGTACCCATTGCTTGCAGTTAATCAGGATTTGAGAATGGAGAATACAAGGCTTGAAAGTCGCAAGGACAGACTTCGCATGGAAAATCATGATTTGAAGCAGAAGCGGCTACAGTTGCAGACAGATAATGAAGAACTGGAACAAAGGCATGAAGATTTACGATATACGAATAGTAAATTGGAGAATGTGAATGATCAGTTGTCCGCTGATAATTATTCCCTGGAGCAAAGGAATGATTCATTGAAATCTGATAATCGGGCATTAAGACAGAAATACAATGATATGCAACAGAATAATGTTCAACTTGAAAAGCAACAGAATGAGCTTAAGAGCCATATAGCGCAGATGGTACAGTCGGAGCAGTTATTACAGCATGATGTAAGAAAGTATGATGAAGCACCGGAGTGGCAATTGCCGGAACCGGGAGCATTTGCAAGTGCTAAGTCATTTCGGGATAAGGTGGTTATGCCATTTGTGAATAAGCTGAAGTTGTTGATAAAGAATCTGACAATCCAGTGTGTAAGGCTAAAAGAGGAAGTATTACAGCTAAGGAAGGAAAAGAAGAGATTGTCAGATGATGTGGAGTTTTTCAAGGGCAAGATTAAGGATATGAGGGATAGGACAGAGCTGTTGCAGGAAAAGGCTGATGATCTGGAGCGTGTGAAGAGATATGCCGGTGCAGAGCAGATTGATACGATTATTCGTAAGGTAAAGGAACAGGAGCGTATAGAGCAGCAGATAAGGCGGTATGACAGGTCTTATGGGGCAAGATAATGGGAAGGATGGATTGATGATATGAAAGATAATCGAATGGATAATATCGTAGAATGTGCTTATAACATGGATAACGGCTATGTTGAGGTGTGGTTTACAGATGGAAATATGTTGCGGATAAAGTGCGAAGAAGTGGAGGCTGCTCTGAGGACAACAGAGCAGTCTCTGGCGAAGCTGCATAAGCTGTTGGATAACAAGCCAATAGAGTATGTGGCAATGGCTTTGTCCGGGGAGATGCAGGCATATTGTGACATTGAGGATGAGATGGTTAAGGGAATGTTTGGGATGATTGTGCAAGGGTATCTGAAGAAGGGGTATAACCGGGCTACGGCGGAGATGATGGCTAGGGAGTTCTTTAGGTATGAGAGTTGAAATATATTTACTAGTAAAACAGGGAGTGTTTTGTTATTATTTATTTGAAATGGAGGGCTGATTATGATGAAAGCATTAAATGAAAAAATAAATAATTTATATCAAAGCCAAAATAAGAATATGGGCGGAAAAGGTTTGCTATGGATGGCCTTGATTGGGAGTATTCAAAAGTTTGTGTAAACCTCCAAACTGATGTAAGATATAATTACTC
>OBZC01001557.1_pt1 | contig 13641 bp, 11 predicted proteins | sample 1538231 | NCBI WGS metagenome assembly OBZC01 (sample SAMEA2580225, study PRJEB22360) | human gut metagenome | biome: human gut; feature: human-associated habitat; material: faeces | place: Denmark | collected 2008/2010 | reverse complement strand
ATTGCTTAACATGAGGTAATCTGTAAAGAATGGAATATTCATAATACACCTCTTTAATTCATATCATAATAATAGGTTATGAACTTAGTATAGCATACATCGAAAAAATTACAAGTATAATATTCGTGTTTTTATAATAAAAATTATTTTTATTTTGCAATATAATATACAGACATATAAAAGGCGACCTTCCAAGGAAGATCGCCTTTATTGTATCTGGTTATTATATTATCTATTAACTAAGATATATGTAACGCGGATAGGACCATGAGCACCATCTACAGTTACGAGCTCGATATCAGCCGTACGGGACGGACCGGAAATCAAGCAAATATTTGTAGGGAATTTGGATGGATCGTTATGGTAACGTTCAGCCAAATGTTCCATGGTTTGAGTCATACGTGGGTTGATTGTATCAGTATATAATACAGCAACATGAGTTTCTGGCAACAAGCTGATTGCACGGCCAGATTCTTCACCAGAGGCTTGTACTACAGTAGCTGTTTCAGCAATACCGCAGTATGGGAATGTAATACCAATATCTGCATTGGCAGTGTTTGAGATACATTCTTCACGGCCTTTAGCTGGGTCCCATTGGAAGTACGTACGAACACCACCATTAGAAGCTGCATCTTTTTCGAATAATTCTTTTAACTTATATTCATCTACTTCAGGAGTGCTTGGGAAGATTACCTTACCATTACCACGTTCTTCGATAACAGCCATAATAGTTTCACCCAATTTATCAGGTGTAGTATCTACGAATTTTGTACCTACTCGTTCACATTGCTCTTTGAACATAGTGATAACTTGTTCACGAGATAATTCTTTGAACATATTTTCTTGAGGACCATGGCTATAATCAAAAGCCGGTACAGATGTAGGCACTTGATCACGGCCTAATGCACGAGATAAACGTGCAACAAATTGATTACGTTTAACTTCATCCATTATTTTTTCTCCTTTTTCTTGTTCTTTTCATGTTCAGCATATAAATCACGGAATTTCTTGAACTTCAATGTACCCATTTCTTTGGATTTAGTCCAGCCGTTCATAACTGGAATTGCTTGAGTCCATGTAGGCATATTGCCTTCTTTGTTACTAATCAAGTTCATACCGATAGCGCCAGCTTTTGTACCAAGATCGAACAATGTGGAGTTGCCGAACATCTTAGCAGCAGCAGTGAAGATAGCTTCTTCAGCTTTTGGACGAGTTTTTTCAATGTCAGCCATAATGTGACGGTGTTCCATCAACAACTCATGCAATGGAATAGCTACTGGACAGTTTTCTGTACATGCGCCGCACAATGTGGAAGCGTATGGAAGGTCGCCTGCTACATCGTAACCTTTGAACAATGGAGTCAATACAGCACCCATTGGACCTGGATATACAGAGCCATAACCGTGACCAGAAACGTGACGGTATACAGGGCAGATATTCATACATGCACCACAACGGATACAACGAAGCATTTCTTGGAATGTACCACCCAAGATACCAGAACGACCGTTGTCGATGATGATGATATGAGTTTCTTCAGGGCCATCAGCTTCACCAGCGCGACCAGGACCAGTCATCATGGAGAAGTAGTTGGAAATTTTAGCACCTACTGCAGAGCGGTTCAACATTTCCATCATAACGTCAAGAGCTTTGAAGTCAGGAACGATACGCTCAGTACCTAAGAAGATCAATTGAGTCTTAGGAATGGAGCTTGCCATACGACCATTACCTTCGTTGGAAACGATAGTACAAGTACCGGACTCAGCTACCGCAAAGTTACAACCGTTAACGCCTACGTCAGCTTTCAAGAAGCGCTCACGTACATAACCACGTACGAAGTGAGTCATTTCTGTAGGGTTTTCAGTACCTGTGTAACCTAATTTTTCAGCGAAGATTTCGCGGATTTTGTTACGTTCAAAGTGAAGACCTGGTACTACGATGTGAGATGGTGGGCTTACTGCAGTTTGCAAAATAAATTCAGCCAAGTCAGTTTCGTTTACTTCGATACCAGCTTCTTCTAATACTTCGTTCAAACCAATTTCTTCAGTTAAGATAGTTTTGGATTTAACGATCATTTTAGCTTCGCGTTCACGAAGGATATCCAAAGCGATTTGAGTTGCTTCTTTATCGTCGAATGCAAAGTGAACTTTAGAACCAGCTTTTTCAGCGTTTTCAGCGAATTGGTTTACATAGTAATCCAAATTGTTAAGAACGTGATCACGAAGTTTAGCTGCTTCTGCGCGGAAATCTAACCATTCAGGAACGTCCGCAACTACTGTATTACGTTTATCATAAAACACGTCTTGTGCTTTTTTGATAGCTGCAACTTTGAAATCATCAGCCAAACATTCTTTTATACGTGTTTTATAGGGGCGATTGTCATATATAAGTGCCATGTCGTCTCCTCCTTAACGGCAGTTTAAGATTTCAGCAATATGCATTACTTTGATACGGCGATCGATTTCGCCTTCTTTGTGAAGACGGTCAAGCATACCAGCGATGTTCATCAAGCACGCTTGGTCAGAACCGGAAATAACGTTAGCACCTGTGCCAGCGATTTCCAATGCTTTTTCGCGTGTCATAACTTCACTAATTTCAGGATTCTTAACGGAGAATGTACCACCGAAACCACAGCAACGGTCTGCACGTGGTAATTCAATCAAGTTGATATCTTTAACATTTTTAAGGAGTTTGAATGGAGGCTCTTTAATGCCCATCAAACGAGTAACGTGGCAAGAAGTATGGTATGTAACGGATTCGTTAAAGCGTGCGCCTACATCTTCTACACCTAATACGTCAGTAATGAATTGAGTGAACTCATAAATTTTGCCGCTCAATTTTTCTACACGTGCCAACCACTCAGGTTGATCTTTCAAGAAATGATGATATTCATCACGGATTGCAAATGCGCAAGAGCCGGACATGCTGACTACATATTCAGCGTTCTCGAAGCATTCGATTGTGTTCTTAATTGCATCCATAGCTGCTTCGTTGTAACCAGAGTTAGTGAACATTTGGCCACAACATACTTGTTTCTTAGGCACTACGAGCTCGCAGCCTAATCTTTCAAGTACTTCTACACCAGCCATGCCTACATGTGGGTAGAACATGTCAATCAAACACTGTTGGAAAAGATGAATTTTCATATTATCGTCCTCGTCTTTTCTAGTACTTAACCTAATAAAAAATTTTGATATGTATGTGTTATGGCAAGAATTCTAGTGAAAGTTTTTCAATAATTTTCTGCCCGAAACATTACTTATGCTTTCAAATAAATATTCAAAAGCTTTATCGATATAATTATAAATTAATCATATAGAAAATGTCCAAAGGATTGCTATATTAGTATGTACCCTTTTATTTCTTATATCGTTATGACTTTTTGTAATAATAAACATTGCATTTTATCACATATCCCTACTTATTTATAAATTATTCTCGTAAAAGTCCCTTAAACTCTAGATTTTGGGAATGTTTATCATTTTGTATTCTTCAATGGTACTCATATCGTTATTTACCTATAATTCATTGAATATTTATATAAATAGGCTTTAAATTTCAAATTCATGTAATTTTTATCCTTATATATTACATTTTCTTATAGTAGTGTATAAATTTAAAAAGTGTTATAATTTATTTTATATAAGTATAGTTTGAAAGGAGCCTTTTCAATGAAACTAAATAAATTATCTTTATCCTTGGCAATTACATTGGCCCTCGGTTCCACATTCGGCATGGCTCACGCCGAAACAACTGCGGCGCACGCAAAAGCCGAAGTATCTAATGTTGCTACAAAAACTGATACTGCAGCTAAAACTGATGTTAAACGTGTAGATACATCTGTAAAAAATGATGCTAAACGCGTTGATACGTCCGTAAAAAACGATGCTAAACATGCAACTACAGTTGTAAAACATGATACTAAGCATGCTGATGCATCCGTTAAACACGATGCAAAACATGTTGATACATCTGCTAAAAATGATGCTAAACATGCAACTACAGTTGTAAAACACGATACTAAACATGCTGATGCATCCATTAAAAGCGATGCTAAACGCGTTGATACATCCGTAAAAAACGACGCTAAACGCGTTGATACATCTGTAAAAAATGATGTTAAAGAAGATGCTGCTAAAATAGAAGGTAAAAAAGCTGTAAAAGCTAAAGAAAACTTACCTGCTGGTGTATATCCTGACACTAAAGATAACTGGGCTCGCGATGCTATCCAAGCAATGACACAAGCTGGTTACCTTTCTGGTTACGCAGATCACACATTCAAACCTGGTGCTCAAATTACTCGTGAACAAGCAGCTGCTATTTACGGCAAAGTATTACAACATAACTTAAATGAACAAGAATTAGCTGATATTGTAACAAAAGAATCTTCTACATCCTACTCTGACGTAGAAGCAGATCGTTGGTCCAGCTCTGCTATCAAATTGGTAAGCGCTGCAGGCGTAATGGAAGGCACATCTAAAACAGCTTTCACACCTAGCAAAACTATGGACCGCGAACAATTCGTAGCATCCGCAGCAAGCTTGGCTAAGAAATTAAATCTTTCCACACCTGTAAAAACAGAAAAAGTAACATTTAAAGATGAAGCTAGTATTTCCTCTGCTTACTTAGCAGATATTCAATACATGGCACAACGTGGCATTGTAGCATCTGGGGCAACAGAAAACTTTAACCCTAAACAACCTGTAACAAGAGCACAAGCGGCAACAATCTTGAACCGCATGCTTAATGGTGCTGGCCTTGCAACACAAAAACATACTACAACTGAAGCTAAAGCTGAAACAGCTGTAAAAGAAGATGTAAAAAAAGCTGATACAGCAGCAGAAAAAGATGCATCTAAAGTAAGCAAAGATGCCAAAAAAGATGTAGCTAAAGCTGACAAAGCCGTAAAAGCTGATGCAAAAAAAGTTGAAAAAGACGTAAAAGGCAATAAAAATGCTGCAGTAGCTCAAAAAACTGAACCTACTCGCACAGTTCGCCCTGTTCGTCGTAGCACTTTAAAAGCACTTGATCAAAAACAACAAGCTGCTTTAGAAGATAAAGTATTCAATGAATTGAATAAAACATATAAAACAGAAGATGCATTCCAAGATTACGGCGTAATGTACTGGCGCGATAATCAATTGCACGTAGCATTGAAAACAGATAGCGATATCTCCACAGTAAAAGCTAACCTTGCTGCACGTGGTGATTCCACTGTAAACAACTATGTTGTAGTTGAGCCATCCCAATACAGCCAAACCGAATACGATGCAATCGATGCAAACTTCCGCAACTACTACAACAAAAACGAAAAAGCTGGTACAATCCTAGCTACATTCCCTGATGTAGAAAACAACCAACTTTATGCTGTTGTAACAACTGCATCTAAAGAAACTCAACAAGGAATGTCTAAATTATTCGGTTCCAAAGTAAAAATGACAGTTAAACGCTAATAGGCGTTCACTCAACTAGCCAAGGCAGCGTATACGTTTAGTATTACGCTGCTTTGTTTATATCACTATGCATGCCTTATTATTCGCTATATAATGGATATAGATTTTATTGTTGGTGAAAGTTTATATTCTTCGGCTATAGAACGTTAGCCATTTACCATAATTAGGAAGGATTTTTATGTACAAGAATACCCCTTATGTATTACGTGCCCTTGTTTTAGGCACACTATTAGCTACAACAGGCCTCAGTTTTGTTTCTGCTAATACTACAACTCATGCTCCTGCAGTAGCCTCCACAAAAGCTGAAGCGTCTACAGTAGGCAATACAAAAGCAGTTACACCAAAAACAGATGTTTCTAACGTAGAAGCAACTAAAGTAGAGTCTCCTAAATTTGATGCTGCTAAAGCTGCCACACCTATGGTTGTAAATACATCTATTGGTACGCCTCAAGATATTCAAAAAATCCGTGCCCACATCTTCTCTGATGTACCTAGCGATTTCTGGGCTGCCAACTCTATCAGTACTGTAACAAAAGCAAATCTTATGAAAGGTTATTCTGACGGTACATTCCGACCTAACCAACCTATGACTCGTGAAGAAGTAGCTGCTCTCTTCAACAACATCACAGATGATGGTACAGCAGCCTTCTTATCTAGCAAATTTAAAGATATTACATCTGATCGTTGGTCCGCTCTTGCTATCGAATCTGTAGCGCGCAAAAATATCATCAGTGGTTATGGCGATAACACATATAAACCTGAAAAATATATGTCTCGCCAAGAATTTGCTGTAGTAGCAGACAACTACATTCACTACTTAGGATACACAACAGAGGATCCAACAGCACTTGATAGTATTGCTTATGGAGACCAAAAATTCGTAGCTCCTTGGGCTCAAGACGCAGTTCGTGAACTTGCATACCTTGGCTTCACAAACTACGCTCCTGGCACATTATTTAACCCTGAAAAATATGTAACTCGTGCTGAAGCAGCTGAGATTGCATACCGCATGACACAAACAGAGCAAGCACTTGCCTTCCACAATACATTGTTCAAACAACAAGTAGAAAGCAAAACAGCTACTATTATCGACAAAACATTAGGCTATGGCAATGACTTCACTAAATTCCGTCAAGACGGTGCCCTCTTCTGGGATGGTGGAAAATTACATGCTTCTTTAACAGATAAGAAAAAAGCTGATGCTGTTGCGCATGCAATTTCTGAAACTCAAGATCCACAACTTGAAAGTGCTCTTGTAGTATCTCAAGGTAAATTAAATCAAGCGCAACTTGAAGATTATCAATCCGATGCTCTTGATTTATACAAAGCTAAAGAGCCAAAAGGTAATATCATTTCCATCCGCCCTAATGACGATACAAGCGCACTTATCATCACAGCAGACTCCGTTCAAAAGGACACTGTGAAAGCTTTCAAAAAGAAATTCAAAAACAATGTAGTACTACAATTACCACAACCAGAGACAGTAAAAGCGGATGCAGCGATCCAATTCCCATTGCCTCCACGCGTAAACTACTACGACACAACAAATAAATAATTAAATAAGCTCAATGATAAAAAGCCGTGTTCTTACACGGCTTTTTGTTGTATCCCCATCAAAATGTATGATAAGACTATTATTAAATCTATAATGCAAAAAAAGAACCGCCCCCAAAGGAGCGGTTCTTTCACAATTAAACAGCTGTTACTATACACACTTAATCGAATTCACACAGTTCGATTATTTTTTTGTTACATCATTTTGGCGGTCACGTAAATTACCAACTGGTACATATACGGTACCTGCACTGTGGATTGTATCCACGTCTTGTTGCAATACCATTACAACAGAATAATCATCAGTTGTGTAGAATTCAGTAGGCATTTTATCGATGTTTACTTCGCCGCCCAATTGATTCTTCACATCTTGATTATTCTCAATAGCATTCACTAATTCTTTTTTGTTAAGACCACCAAGGTCATACAAAGATAATTGACGACCTGTTGTAGTGTTGAATGTGAAGCCTTTTACATAGTTGACGCCATTAGCATCACGATCACGCATTGTGTACGTATGAATCAATACACTGAAGATACCATTTTTGTCTGTTTTAACATCGTAGTACATAACTACATTTGTTTTATCAGCGTCTTTAGCATTCATTTTTTCTACGTCGTTTTGTACTTTAGCAACGTATTTTTTAATAGTATTATTGATTGCTTTTTCTACAATTGGACTAACAGATTTAACTGTTGGGAACACTAGATCAAGATGATCTGTAGTGGATTCCACTGGAGATACAGCCACCTCTTTGCGGTCCATATAGCGGTCCGCATTAGGTGCTACTACTTCAACTGCATCGCGATCAACCTTAGATGCTACAGAGCGCAACGCACGGTTTTGCTCTGGTGTAGCAGTACTAGAGATACGGTATGTTAAATCGTTGCGATTTACTTTATTCGTATCAGCTTGAACTGTTTGCACTGTTGCAGTGTCTTTAGTTACAGGAATTTCGCTTGCTGCGAAAGATACTACTGGCAATGCAGCAGCCATCATGATGAGTACAGACTGTTTTAATTTCATTGTTTAACCTCTTATTGTTGTTCTTGCTCAGCTTTCATTGCTAAAGCTTCTTCTTTATTGAATTTGTGAGTTACAACACGACGAACAAGGTATAAACCAGAGAAGATGAATGCAAGCAATCCTAACCATTGTGCTGTGCTTTCAAAATCAGGGCCTACTAATTCAAGTGGAGATTCACCACCACCAGTTGTAACGGACAATACAATAATAACAGCTATGATTACACCAATCAAGCTTTCACCAACAATCAAACCAGAAGCGAAGAGAACGCCACGGCGGTTAGATTGTTCAACATCGTACTCAGCGAGTTCGCCAGCACGCATTTTAGCACGAGCTACTAGGTAACGGCCTACGAAATAGCTAATGAAAGAACCTAAGATGAGTGGCACTTCCAATGTTGGAGGTAAGTAGATACCCATGCCAACTGCCAATGGAGGCAATGTTAAAGAAGCTGTTGTGCTCTTAAGAATCAAGTTAACGATGATTGCTACTACGCCAACACAAACGCCAATCAAGATGTAATCCCAATCCATGCTGGAGCTGAAGATACCTTGAGCAATTGTAGTCATCAAAGTTGCTTGTGGAGCGGATAATGCAGCATTAGGGTCCATTTCAGCACGTGGTAACGCACCTGTGAAGCCATATGCTTGGTAAAGCAAGTTAAGAACAGGAGCAATTGCAACTGCACCGGCTACGGAGCCAAGTAACAACGCAATTTGTTGACGCCAAGGTGTAGCACCAACGAGTTGACCTGTTTTCAAGTCTTGCAAGTTATCGTTAGAAATAGATGCAATCGCGATAACTACGGATGTCATGAAGATAGCCATAGCTGTAGCGAATTGTACGCCTGCTTCTGTAGCGAACAAGTTATTTTCAGAAGCGATGAAGTACACCACTAAAGAAGAAATAATAGTCGCCAAGATACCAATACCAGAGATTGGAGATGCAGATGTACCGATAAGGCCTGCCATGTAACCACATGCAGCAGCTACGAAGAAGCCGATTAGCAATGCTACGAGAACACCTACGATAACAAGTGTCCACATTAAGCCTGCGCTAATAGGTACTGCAGATACGAAGTCCCAGAATGTAAGAACTAAGCCTAAAAGGATGATACCGAACACGATGATAACAGATTTTGTGCTCATATCTGTATCCATGCGGTGCAATTCACGTTCAGCGGAACTGCTGTTCATGGATTTAACAGAAATTTTCATACCTTCGATGATAGGTTTGATCAATGTAATCAAAGTCCAAATCGCTGCGATACCGATAGCACCAGCACCGATGAAACGAACTTTAGATTTCCAAACAGCCATTGCAAACTTAGCAGTAGCACCGCCATCTGGAGCAAAGATATTAGTGAAATAAGGTACAAAGCCAGCCCAAGCGATGAGTACACCAACTAGGATAGCGATACCAGAAGCGATACCGATAAGGTAACCAGCACCTAACAACGCTGTAGAGAAGCCCAATGGAATTTGAGTAATACCTTTGCTACCTACAGGAAGCCAGAAGCTCATGCTGTCCCCAAGAACTTTGAAGCCATTCGCACAAAGACTGATAATACCAGCTACAAGACCACCGGATACGATATCTCCCATACCGGAGCTAGATTGAGGGCCTTGGCCACCATTGTGGGAACCAACCTTCAATATTTCTGCTGCTGCACGGCCTTCTGGATATGGTAGATCACTATTTACTACCATGGCACGACGTAATGGAATAGTGAATAACACACCAAGGGAACCACCGCATGCGCAGAGCAAGAATGTTTGCCAGAATGGGAAACCATTCCAATAACCAAGCATTAATAGACCTGGCAAGATAAAGATAATTGCGGACAAAGTACCGGCTGCAGAAGCCTGTGTTTGTACCATGTTGTTTTCAAGAACGTTAGAATCCTTGAAGAAACGTAAAATTGCCATTGAAATAATGGCTGCCGGAATGGATGACGAGAATGTCAAACCAACCTTCAAACCGAGATATACGTTAGATGCTGTAAAAATTACAGTAATCAATGCACCAAGTAGCATCCCACGTAGTGTCAGTTCCGGCAGATGAAGGTCATGGCTCATAAAGTCATGTTTCATAAGTACTTACCTCCTCTGTGAAACTAGAGCTTACAACAATATAATAAGCTACTTCCATTTTATCGTGTTAAAGCGATGATTTCAATATATATGCGATATTTATAATGTATACATATAAAAGATTATAAAGTTTAGGTCCTCCAAGAAACACCTTGAAAGGTCTATTCTATACTCTAAATACTTTACTAAGCGTGGTAGCCCTACAAAATCCTCCAAAGCCATTTACCCCGCTACGCAGGGCCGCTAAGTCGTTTTTGGACTATCGCCTTTCCCCTCTCAAATCGACCTTATATGAAACATGTATACAAATTAAATATAAATCATCGCATATATATTGGGAGAAGAGAAAAGCTGTATATGCACAAATCGCATATACAACTCTCTTCTATATGAAAATAGAAATCATTATCTTTTATTCTGTACAAATATACAGGATTTTATATAATTAAAGTACCGACGATAAGGTCGGCATGTCTTTTAAGGAGGTTGTAAACATTATGGAAACAAGAATTGAATATGATTCAATGGGACCAGTCGAAGTCGACGCTAGACGAATTTACGGACCTCAAACGCAACGCTCGTTCAATAACTTCAAAATCGGTGACCACCGCATCCCTATTGAACAAATCAAAGCGCTTGCGCTTGTAAAAAAAGCATGTGCTTTAACCAATGCAAAATGTGGCGCAGTAACTGAGGAAAAAGCGAAACTCATCGCTCAAGTAGTAGATGAGATCGTGGACGGCAAATGGGATGATGAATTTCCATTAACAGTATTCCAAACAGGTTCTGGCACACAAACTAATATGAATGTGAACGAGGTAATCGCTCACCGGGCTAAACAGTTAGATGAAAGCAATCCGCTCCATCCTAACGACGATGTAAACCGCGGCCAAAGTACAAACGATACATTCCCTACGGCAATGCATATCTGTGGATACTTTGAAATTACAAAACGCGTCATCCCTGCATTAGACGGCCTTATCGCATCCTTCGAGAAATTGCAAGAAAAAGGCAAAGGCTTGCAAAAAGTTGGTCGTACACACCTACAAGATGCTACTTTCATCATGGTAGACCAAGAAATTAGCGCCTTTGTGGACGGCTTAAAAACTGCTAAAACTATGCTCCTTCAAAACGCTGACTACCTACTCGACGTAGCTCTCGGCGGCACTGCGGTCGGCACAGGTGTAAACACGCCTAAAGGCTATCTAGACATTATGGAAACTGTATTGCCAGAGGTAACAGGTGCTCCATTCCGCGTGAAGAACAACAAATTCCAAGGACTCGCTCTTAAAGATGCGTTCATGATGGCTCACGGTGCACTTAACACATTGGCTACAACACTATTCAAAATCGCTAATGACGTTCGCTTCTTAGGCTCTGGCCCTCGTTGCGGCTACGGCGAATGGCATCTACCTGAAAACGAGCCGGGCTCCTCCATCATGCCAGGTAAGGTAAATCCTACTCAATGCGAAGCTTTAACCATGGTATGCGCCCAAGTATTTGGCCATAATACAACTATGACACTCTGTGCAGGCAGCGGTGCGTTCCAATTGAACGTATACATGCCTATCATGATTTATGATTTTGTTGAAAGCTGTCGCCTCCTCTCAGACGCTATGAACTCTTTCACAACACACTGCATCGACGGCGTAGAATTTGTACCGGAAAAACTCAACTTCTTCGTAGAACAATCCCTCATGATTGCTACATCCTTAACACCATACATCGGCTACGACAAGAGCGCTAAGGTCGTAAAAGAAGCGTACAAACGCGGTTGCTCTATTAAAGAAATCATCTTGGAAGAAAAACTCATGACCGAAGACGAATTTGCTGAAGCAGTTCGCATGAAATAAAATCTCTCTCATCTCTATGACATATCTCTAACATCCTCTCATACCTCAAATGAACGGAAAGAACCCTCGATACGAAAGTGTATCGGGGGTTCTTATTAATAAATTAATATAGTAAAAAATACTAATTACGATTCTTCTTAAACATGTCAACTTATTTCGCTAATTTTATAATTACCACTTCTACATACAATATTAAACAAACCGTCAGAAAGATGTATCAAAAAATGTTCTAGATCATTGGCGTTTAAAAGATTTGCACTATCATGCACCAATTGCTCTATTAATGTGGGGTTAGTAACCTTATAAAAGAAATGATGTGGAAACTCGGTTCTATCTACACCGGATGTAAAGTTAAACTCATTTAGATACAAGGCTTGCTCGTTGGTATAAGAAAATTTTATTATTTCATTAGCCTCTACAGATATCTCTTTATTATTATCATCAGTTAAGATTAGTTTTATACTATCTAAATCATAACTAAAAGAAGTTATATCTAAAAAACAGTATCAGCCAAAATCTTATATGCTGGAACCCATACGTTATTCATTATATCCTCTCTATTTTCTTTTACGTCTTAAATAATTATAAATATAGTTCCATACCACATAAAACAAAAGTATTAATACATATGCGATGACAAAGAAATAAAAGTCTACTTCATCTTCAATCAACTCTGGATTTGTGACAAGACTATATGGAATACATATAAGTAAAAAAAGTACCAAGCCTCGTACAAAATAATTATAAAGTTTTAAAAACATATGCCTACTCCCACAATAAAAACTTTACTTTCACAACACGATTAAAACTTTAGCTCTAATATCTCATAACTTTTATAGCTATTAATATCATAAAAAATACGATTATAAAAACATATTTCATATTGAATAGATTATTAATCTCTTTAAATCCATTTTGCTTAAATACTTGTATTAATAGCTTTACTTGTTTACGAGCGAGTATATATAAAAGTATATGGAATACTATTACCGCTATTATTGTTGCTTTTAAATGCCCTTCGTATCCACCAGTTATTATTGAGCAAATAAGCGCTATATCCATAAGAATAGTTGGAATGGCACATATAATAACTCTGTAGATAAAAAATTTACTATACATTAATCTACACCTATAAAATAGATCTACAATAGCGAACTCTTCGATCTAGTCAATCATTCAATTAAATATCATCCACAATAATATAGCTGTTATAAAATATAAATAATACCGAAAAACCTTTGCATTAGAATAGCTTTTTGAGGATTTAAGTTTAAATGTTGCAATGATTTCAACAATTACTAAGATACCCATATTTACATAGAGTAAACTAAGGTAATCAACTAAATTGGAAATAAAAAATGTATGCACTATAAGAAAGAGACTGACCGGAATTCCTAAACCTAAGAAAAGACCATATAGCTGGGGGAATTTTAACTCCATATTACTTTTTAAAATATAGATTCTAAACAGCCTATATAAATAATAAACGAAAAGGCCTATAGGTACGCCGATTTTATAAATAGATAACGGAATCATTTTTAATACACTCTCTTCTTTAATGAACACAATCAAAATTTTAACTCTAATATATCACAACTATCATATAAGTTCATATAATAAAGGGGCTGTAACAGAATGCGGTTTTACCGCATTCTGTTACA
>OBZC01001553.1_pt1 | contig 13675 bp, 6 predicted proteins | sample 1538231 | NCBI WGS metagenome assembly OBZC01 (sample SAMEA2580225, study PRJEB22360) | human gut metagenome | biome: human gut; feature: human-associated habitat; material: faeces | place: Denmark | collected 2008/2010 | reverse complement strand
CAATCCCCCTAGGATCCTTAAAGTGCTTGTAGAACCCGCCGATCGTGATCATCTCGCCCGCGGCGGGATAGAACTCATAACGAAGATCGATATTGTCAGCGTAAGCGTTCTTCAACTCCGTATTACCCACGATGTTTGCGTCTCGCTCGAAGTTGAAGTACACGTAAGGCACTACCTCTCGGAACTCCGGACGGTTGACCGAGCGACCGTAAGCGGCGCGGACCAAATGTTTTTGTGAGAGGTTGTAGGCAACATTAACTGAAGGGAAGAAATCCGTCGTCTTATTATCCAAGTGTACCGGAGTAGTACCGTCCGAGCTATATCCGTCCATCTTCAATTGGTAGTATTCCATGCGAACACCGATATTAGCGTTCAGCACCTCCCCATAGTTCAATTTAGCGGAGACATAGGCGGCTCCCAACATGTTCTCGGAAGTATAAGAGTCACTGTTCGTAGTTGTCTCACGCATCCATATCTTATCCGCCGAGATATTTTCGTCGGCGAACAACTCCGTATAATCCCAGTCCGCATACCGGTCGTAGCCGCTACCCAACAGGTTGTAGCCAAAGCGACGGGCAGCGAAGGTACGGCTCTTATATTCACCGTAGACACCTCCATTGAGAACAGGAGCGAACCTATCGGATACGGTGAATTTATGTTCGTAGTTGGCGGCTAGCGAGGCGCTGTGATCCTTCAATTCTTGGTAATAACGCATCGGGTCAGAGACATAGTAGTTCGGCTGTTCCGTACGGTTCTCGTCAAGGATGGAGTTCACGATCTTACGATCCGGCTCACGGTAGGAGGCGAAGGCATAGCCCACCGTCCAATCCACCTTGTTGACATTTTCTCGCAAGGTATGCACACCGCTGATCTGCCCAGAGTAAGTGGTACGCCCGGTATAGAGGGATTCCCATTTACGGATATCCTTGTCGGAATAATAGTTCATTCCTTCCCTTTGTGTCAGAGCGGAAACGCCACGCTGGCTGAAAAAGTTGCGAAGCTCATATTTACTGCCATCCCGTTGGAATGACCAGTTAAAGAGGGCCCCTAGCTTGGAGGTATTTTTATAGCGGATATCGTTGTACTCAAAGCGGGGACGAGATACGTCGTTCTTCACGTCGTAGGCGATGTAGTTGTTATTCACCGTCTCCGAGTAATCGAACTCGGTACTCCAGTTCAAGTTCGTGATATTTCCGATCTTCCAGCCGCCCACATCATAAGAGCGGTGTGAGGTAAGGGAAATCTTCTGGTCGGGGATGGCGGTGAACTTGTTGATCCCCCAACGTTGGTTGATTTGGCGGGTAAAGGCTGCCGCCTCATCCGTGGAGTGTTCTCCTAAATGGGCGGGGAAAGAGGAAGGCAGGTTTCTCACGTCCGCTCCGAATCCAAGGTAGTCCTTCGCCGTGCCGTCCGTCAGCTGGAAGTTACGGAAGGTGGCGTTCGTGTTAAAGCCCATTTGGTAGGATACGTTGAAGGTGTTCCCGTCCGGGATATTCTTGGTCATCACCCGCACGAAACCGCCGGAGAAATCCGCCGGAAGCTCGGCCGAGGGGCTCTTGTAGATCATCATGTTATCGATCAAGGAAGAAGGAAGCACATCGAACGAGAAGGCACGGCTGTCCGTCTCGCTGGAAGGGGTCGTGGCGTTGTTCAGCCATACATTATTATAACGTTGCGCAAGCCCTCGAACTACGATAAAACGATCGTCCACGATGGTGATTCCCGGGATACGGCGTAGTACCTCGGCGGCATCGCTATCCTGTGTTTTACTGATTTGCTGGGCGGAGATACCATTCACGACCGGAAGGCTCTTGCGTACGGTATTTAATACGGCCATCTCGGTTCCCAATTTCCGTTGGGCCACTACGACCACATTCTGTAATTGGAGGTTAGCATCGGAAAGCTCGATATTCAACACCGCCTCTTGGCATGCGACTACCGGAACATCCTTTACCGTTTGCGTTTGGTACGACACGTAAGATAAGTAGTAACCGTATAAGTACCTGGTTTCACGTTCTCGATACGGAAATTACCGTCTATATCCGTGATAGCGCCAACCGTAGTCCCCTCGATCACAACCGAGGCGCCGATCAACGGTTCTTTTATCTTTGCGTCCGTAACCGTCCCGCAAATAACCCCTGTTTGTGCCCATAGAGAGAATGACAGGAAAACTCCCACCCAGAAAAGCCCTAACCTTTTCAATCTTTTGCCCCTTAAACTCTTTCCCATTATCTTACTACTTATTATTTCATCTTTGATTTCGACGCAAAAGTACGGGGGCGGTATTTCAAAGATGTTTAGATCCAATAACAATGAAGACAACAAATGTTACATTTTTAAGACCGCAACTTTTCCTTATCGTTTGACATAGCTAACGTATTTTTACTACATTTGCACTCCTGAATGCATAAAGACATTTAATAACATGAAGAACATTAAAATTTTCCCGAAAGACTGGTTGCAGTTGCATCCCTATAAACAAAGCACTCCCGTGGATTCCTATTATACCGGAATAGCGAACCGTATCTACGATATCATGGAGAAGACCGAGTTGGTAAACTCCTTCGAGGGCGAGGAAACAAAGCAGATCTGTATCCGCATGGCCGCCTACTTCGAGGACGTGATCTCCGGCATGGGGATTTGGCGTGCCTTCATCCTTACCCATAAGGAGCTATACGGCAAATACCTTCCCTTCTACACTCCGGACGATCATTATTACGACGATGAGGTGAACCTTGAGGACGTGCGTTTCCTCCTTTGGCATTATACCCAGCAGTATCACGGCTATCGTAAAGGCACTTTCGTCAGTCCGGACAACCCTGCCAACGAATCCACCGGCATGCTTATCTACGACCTGTTCTGCAAAGAGTGGACCACGGCGCCGGAGAATACCCGCATGGCCAAGCTTTTCGCCCTTGATACCCGCTACGAGCGGCAAGAGGATTACGACCGTCTATTGCAATGGTTCCATTACGAATCCTATATCCTGCCTGAGTCGGCCCGGGAACTGAGCGACTTCGCCCACGACCGCTGGAAGGAGCAGCCCGACCTCAACCAAGAGCAGCTTAACAACCTGCTCGTCAACAGCCACGGCATGATGGCCTACACCAGCAAGACCTCCTTGCTAGGTCTGACCTCCCCGCAATGGCTGGCAAAGATATTGCCCGCCGAGCATCCCGACCATGCGGTATTTCAGAACACCGCCGACGAGTCTGTAGCTACCCTGCCCGACAGGCAGGATTCCCCGCCGATAGGCTGGAGGAAAACCGCCAACAATACGAGACTTTCCGCAAAGCCGCAGGTGACAAACTGCTTCTCTATTTCGACAAGACCGAAGATGCACAAACATTTATCACGGAGACTTCCGGCCTTATCCCCGCCGAGAACTTCCATCTTCCCGAGGACTGGCAAGGCAAGAAGCTGGCGATCTACGCCACGCCCGAGGAAGGCGCCCAAGTCATTAACCTACAGACGGAGCTAATCAAGGATGAGAACAATCCCTTCTACGACGCCAACCGTGCCGCCAAGCAAGCGCTCTCTTTCTTCATCGTGAAACATTGCAGCGTTTACTTCCTGCCTGAGCTGGTAAAGCGAGGCATGCTGGCCGACGCGCAAACGAAAAGCCTTATCAGCCCAGAACGTGGCAAGGCGATCATACAAGAGAATTGGAAGTTCCTAGCCCGCTATTTCATCCGGGAATATCCCAATAGATAAAACAGATAGAAAGCACTGTCGCAAAACGTGACGGTGCTTCTTTTTTAGCTCATCTTTCATTTAGTAAGTCTACAAACCAAATACCTTTCAAATAAAAAGAATAAACCTAGTAAATTATTACAAATAGAAACATCAGACAAGATATTCTTATCTTTTTCCCGCTCTTTCGCCCCGGCAAGCAATCACATTATGTCATTAATACCTATATTTGTAAAACAAATTGACGCAATAATTATTTATACACAAACATAAGGTCAGCAAATGAAAACAAACAAGAATCATTTTAACAGCAGACAAGGATTATACGACCCGTCTTATGAACATGACGCTTGTGGAGTAGGAATGTTAGTAAATATCCACGGCGAGAAATCGCACGACATCATCGAATCAGCTCTTAAAGTATTAGAGAACATGAGGCATCGAGGCGCTGAAGGAGCCGATAACAAAACGGGTGACGGAGCGGGAATCTTATTACAGATCCCGCATGAGTTCATCCTCCTGCAAGGAATTCCGGTTCCAGAGAAAGGCAAATATGGCACCGGACTAATCTTCCTTCCAAAAGATGAGGAACAGCAAGCAAGCATCCTCAGTATCCTCATCGAAGAGATCGAGAAAGAGGGATTAACCTTGATGCACTTACGCAAAGTTCCCGTTCATACGGAAATCTTGGGAAAGGACGCACAAGCGACCGAACCAGATATCAAGCAGATATTCATCATCGGCTGCAACGATCAGCAAGAGCTGGAACTAAAGCTATACCTCATACGTAAGCGGGTCGAGAAAAGGGTATCGGCCACCGACCTTCCGGCCAAGGATGATTTCTATATAGCGTCTCTTTCCACCAAAAACATCGTTTACAAAGGCATGCTGGAATCCATGCAGCTACGCCATTACTTTCCGGACCTGACGCAACCTTATTTCACTAGCGGACTGGCATTGGTACATTCACGCTTCAGTACCAACACCTTCCCCACTTGGAGTCTGGCGCAACCTTTCCGCCTACTGGCACATAACGGGGAAATCAACACGATACGAGGCAACCGGGGATGGATGGAGGCCAGGGAGAGCGTACTCTCCTCCCCCAGAATCCCGGATATCAACGATATACGCCCGATCATCCAGCCGGGCATGAGTGACAGTGCCTCACTGGATAACGTATTGGAATTCTTCGTGGCCTCCGGGATGAGCCTGCCGCATGCCATGGCGATGCTGGTACCGGAGAGTTTCAACGGGAAGAACCCGATCTCCGAAGACCTAAAGGCTTTCTACGAATATCACTCCATCTTGATGGAACCGTGGGACGGGCCTGCCGCCCTGCTCTTTAGCGACGGACGCTACGCCGGAGGCATGCTAGACCGTAACGGTCTCCGCCCCGCCCGTTACCTGATCACGAAACATGACATGATGGTCGTGGCCTCCGAAGTCGGCGTCATGGATTTCGAGCCTAACGAGATCAAGGAAAAAGGCCGTCTGCAACCCGGAAAGATCTTACTCATCGATACCGAGAAAGGCGAGATTTATTACGATAGCGAGCTGAAGGAACAACTGGCGAACGCCCAGCCCTACCGTACTTGGCTGGAGAAAAACCGGGTGGAATTGGACGAGTTGAAATCCGGCCGTAAGATCCCTCATAAGGTAGAGGGATACGACAAGCTACTGCGTACGTTCGGATACAGCCGTGAGGATATCGAACGTATCATCGTACCGATGTGCACGGGAGGGGCGGAACCGGTCGGCTCCATGGGCAACGATACGCCACTGGCCATATTATCCGCCCGTCCGCAAATCCTCTATAATTATTTCCGCCAACAATTCGCCCAAGTAACCAACCCGCCGATCGACCCGATCCGCGAGGAACTCGTCATGAGCCTGACCGAGTATATCGGGGCGGTGGGAAGCAATATCTTAGTTCCAACCGAGAGCCACTGTAAAATGGTTCGGCTGAACCATCCGATCTTGACCAATACGCAACTGGATCTCCTGTGTAACATCCGGTATAAGGGCTTTAAAAGTGTTAAGCTCCCCACTTTGTTTGACGCAGAGAAAGGATGCGCAGGACTGAAAGCTGCCTTGGACGAATTATGTAAACAAGCGGAGCAATCCGTCACCGACGGCGTTAACTACATCATTTTAAGCGATAGAAACGTAGATGAGAAAAAAGCGGTGATCCCCTCCCTGTTAGCGGTAAGCGCCGTGCATCACCATCTGATCTCCGTGCAGAAAAGGGTGCAAACAGCGCTGGTAGTGGAAACCGGCGAGATGCGTGAGGTAATGCACGCCGCCCTCTTACTAAGCTACGGGGCCAGTGCCATCAACCCTTATATGGCTTTCGCTATCTTGGATGATCTGGTAGACAGGCAAGAGATACAATTGAATTACGAGACTGCCGAGAAGAATTACGTAAAAGCCATTTGCAAGGGTTTATTCAAGGTGATGAGCAAGATGGGGATCAGCACGATCCGCAGTTACCGGGGAGCGAAGCTTTTCGAGGCGATCGGCCTAAGCCAGGATCTGGCAGATACTTACTTCGGGGGAACCACCAGCAACATCGGTGGTATCCGCTTGGAAGAGATAGCGGCAGACGCGATCGCCATGCATAACGACGCATTCTCCCAACCCACGGATTCCTTATTGGAACATAAAGGCATTTATTCCTTCCGCAAGGATGGCGAGAAGCACGCTTGGAACCCGGACACCATTTCCATGCTTCAACTGGCTACCCGCTTGGGGAGCTACAAGAAATTCAAGGAATATTCCCATACGGTCGATGAGAAGGAAAGCCCGATCTTCTTGCGTGACTTCCTGACATTCAAGCGACGCACCCCGATCCCCTTGGAGCAGGTAGAGCCGGAAGAAGCGATCATGCGTCGCTTTGTCACGGGAGCGATGAGCTTCGGTTCTATCAGCCGGGAAGCGCACGAGACGATGGCTATGGCCATGAACAAGATACACGGACGCAGTAACACGGGCGAGGGTGGTGAGGACTCGGCCCGTTTCGTCCCCCGTGAGGACGGGTTATCGCTCCGCTCCGCCATCAAGCAAGTGGCCTCCGGACGCTTTGGCGTGACCACGGAATATCTGGTAAACGCCGACGAGATCCAGATCAAGGTCGCCCAAGGAGCGAAACCGGGCGAAGGAGGGCAGCTCCCCGGCTATAAAGTGAACGATATCATAGCCAAAACCCGTCACTCGATCCCGGGAATCTCTCTGATCTCTCCCCCACCTCACCACGATATTTACTCGATCGAGGACTTGGCGCAATTGATCTTCGATCTGAAGAACGTGAACCCTCAAGCCGAGATCAGTGTGAAACTCGTATCCGAGAGTGGCGTGGGAACTATCGCCGCCGGCGTAGCCAAAGCTAAAGCGGACCGGATCGTGATCTCCGGGGCGGAAGGAGGAACGGGGGCTTCCCCGATAAGCTCTATCCGTTACGCCGGAATCCCACCCGAGCTAGGTCTATCCGAGACTCAACAGACACTAGTGATGAACGGCCTCCGGGGACAAGTCCGCTTGCAAACAGACGGACAATTGAAAACCGGACGGGATATCGTATTGATGGCGATGCTGGGTGCCGAGGAGTTTGGATTCGCCACCTCCGCCTTGATCGTTTTAGGTTGTGTGATGATGCGTAAATGCCATATGAACACGTGTCCGGTAGGTGTCGCTACCCAAGATGAGGAATTACGTAAACGCTTTCATGGTCGACACGAATATTTGGTGAATTTCTTCACCTTCCTCGCCCGTGAAGTTCGGGAATATCTGGCAGAGCTAGGCTATACGAAACTAGACGATATCATTGGCCGTACGGACTTACTCATGCGTAAACCTTCCGATCATATCGAGAAACATGACCTATTGGATCTCAGCCGCTTGATCCATCTACCGGAACAAGCCGCCACGCAGGCCATCCATCAAGTCACCCGTCAACTCCACGCGATCGACAACGTGAAAGATGTGGATATAATCCGTCACGCAAAGGCCGCCATCGAATCCGGACAGGAAGTATCGTTGGATTACGCAATAGCCAACACCGATCGTTCCGTAGGAGCCATGCTTTCCGGCGAGATCGCCAAGCGGTACGGGAACATCGGGTTACCGGAGAACACCCTGCATATCAAGTTCAAGGGGGAGGCGGGCCAGAGCTTCGGAGCCTTTCTGGCTCACGGCGTACATTTCCGGTTGGAAGGCGAGGCGAACGACTATCTCGGAAAAGGATTGAGTGGCGGACACATCAGTTTAATGCCTCCGGTACGCTCCACCTTTATAGCGGAAGACAATACGATAGCCGGTAATACCTTATTATATGGAGCTACCAGCGGTGAGGTTTATATCAACGGCCGGGTCGGAGAGCGTTTCTGTGTGCGAAACTCCGGGGCGATCGCTGTCGTGGAAGGTGTAGGCGACCATTGTTGCGAGTACATGACCGGAGGCCGGGTTGTCGTCTTAGGCAATACAGGCCGGAACTTCGCCGCCGGAATGAGTGGCGGTGTCGCTTACGTATGGAACAAGAATGGTGATTTCGATTATTATTGCAACATGGAAATGGTAGAGCTTTCCTTGATCGAGGATAGCACCTCACGAAAGGAACTTCATGAATTGATCCGCAAGCATTATCATCATACCGGCAGCCATCTGGCCGGATTGATGCTCGATAACTGGAACAAGTACGTGGATGAGTTCATCCAGATCGTCCCGATCGAATACAAGAAAGTACTCCAAGAGGAACAGATGCGCAAACTCCAACGCAAGATCGCGGAGATGCAGAAAGACTACTAAATATTTACACAAAAACAAGAGAACTATGGGAAACCCAAGAGCATTTCTAACGATACATAGACAAGAGGCGGGCTATCGTCCCGTCCACGAACGTATAGATGATTTCAGCGAGGTAGAACAGACCTTGAACAGCGGCGACCGCCGTACGCAGGCCTCCCGCTGCATGGATTGTGGCGTACCCTTCTGCCACTGGGCCTGCCCGCTGGGTAACAAGCAACCCGAATGGCAAGATTTGTTATACAAAGGCCGTTACAAAGAGGCATATCACGTATTGGAGCAGACCGACGACTTCCCGGAGTTCACGGGACGTGTCTGCCCCGCCCTCTGCGAGAAAAGCTGCGTACGGAAACTTAGCTGCGACGAACCTGTCACGATCCGTGAGAACGAGGCGGCTATCGTGGAAGCCGCTTTCCGGGAAGGATACGTACAGCCTATCCAACCAGTACGCAACGGGAAAAAAGTAGCCGTGATCGGTAGCGGTCCCGCCGGATTGACCGTGGCGAACCAATTGAACCGGAAAGGATATGAAGTCACCGTATTCGAGAAAGATGAGTTACCGGGCGGCTTGCTACGCTTCGGCATCCCCAATTTCAAGCTAGGCAAGCACATTATCGATCGCCGTATCCGTATCATGGAGCAAGAAGGGATTCTTTTCCGTGTAAACACGATGGTCGGCAAAGAGATATTAGCGAAAGATGTAGTGAAAGATTTCGACGCTGTTTGCGTAGCGATCGGCGCCGAGGTTCCCCGGGATCTATCTATCGAGGGACGTCATTTAAGAGGCGTACATTTCGCCTTGGAGTTATTAAGCCAGCAGAACCGGATCTTAGAAGGCATCCCCATCCCGCCCAAAAGCCAGATCAATTGCAAAGGCAAGAAAGTCTTAGTGATTGGCGGAGGCGATACGGGTAGCGATTGCGTAGGGACAGCGAACCGTCATGGGGCGGCCTGTGTCACCCAGATCGAGATCATGCCCCAGCCACCCGTCGGACAGAATCCGGCGACACCTTGGCCCATGTATCCCCAAGTACTGAAAACCAGCAGCAGCCATGAGGAAGGTTGTATCCGCCGGTGGAACCTAGCCTCTAACCGTTTTATCGGAGAGAAAAACAACCTGATAGGGGTTGAGGTAGAAGAAGTCGAATGGGTTCCCTCCCCAGACGGAGGCCGTCCGCAAATGAGACAGACCGGCAAGAAAGAGATCATCGAGGCCGATCTGGTTTTCCTCGCCATGGGCTTCCTGCATCCGGAGCAAGAAGGATTGATCAAAGAACTGCGATTGGCTACCGACAACCGCGATAACATCGCCGTAGACAACGCCGGATATACCGCCAACAGCAACCTATTTGCCTGCGGAGACGCTGTCAGCGGAGCGAGCCTAGTCGTAAAAGCGATGGCCTCCGGCCGTAATGTCGCCCGATCCATCGACCGTTTCTTACAAACCAACTAATTTTCAACTTTCAATTTTTAATGATCATGTGTGGTATAACAGCGATATTCAATATACACGACGGAGCGCAAGCCCTGCGTAAACAAGCGTTATTAATGAGTAAACGAATCCGTCACCGGGGGCCGGACTGGAGTTGTATCTACCAAGGCAAAACCGCTATCTTAGCCCATGAACGCCTTTCCATCGTAGACCCCGCCTCCGGAGGACAACCTTTGGTCAGCCCCGACGGGAAACTCATCCTCTGCGTCAACGGAGAGATCTACAACCATCAGGAATTACGAGAACGGTTAAAAGGCGATTACGAGTTCCAAACCGGCTCCGATTGCGAGGTGATCCTCGCCTTATACAAGAAGAAAGGGATTGATTTCATCGAGGATCTCAATGGTATTTTCGCCTTCGCTCTCTATGACGAGGAGAAAGAGGTTTACTTGATCGCCCGTGACCCGATCGGCGTGATCCCGCTCTACATCGGATACGATGACGAGGGGCACTTGATGGTATCTTCCGAGTTAAAAGGGCTTGAAGGCTTCGCCACTCATTACGAACCGTTCCTCCCCGGTCATTATTTCTATAGCGAAGACCGGAAACTCACGAGATGGTACACCCGTGACTGGATGGATTATGCCAACGTGAAAGATAATCCTACCGACGTACAACAACTTCACGATGCGCTGGAAGCCGCCGTCAAACGCCAACTGATGAGCGATGTCCCTTATGGCGTCCTTCTATCCGGAGGTTTGGATTCCTCCATCACCTCTGCTATCGCCAAGAAATACGCGGCGAAACGCATCGAGACCAATGGGAAAGCAGACGCATGGTGGCCTCAACTCCACTCGTTCGCCATCGGATTGAAAGATGCCCCGGACTTGCTCGCCGCCCGTAAAGTAGCGGATGCGATCGGTACGGTTCATCATGAGATCCATTATACGATACAAGAAGGATTGGACGCTTTACGAGATGTCATTTATCATATCGAGACCTATGATGTCACTACCGTCCGAGCCTCTACCCCCATGTATTTATTGGCCCGTGTGATCCGGAGCATGGGTATCAAGATGGTACTAAGCGGCGAGGGTGCGGACGAGGTATTCGGGGGATATTTATATTTCCATAAGGCCCCGAACGCACAGGCTTTCCATGAAGAGACCCTGCGTAAATTAAGCAAATTGTATTTATATGATTGCTTGCGTGCGAACAAAAGCCTTTGCGCATGGGGCGTAGAAGGACGAGTGCCGTTCTTGGATAAAGAGTTTCTTGATGTGGCCATGCGTCTGAATCCGGCGGCAAAGATGTGCCCGGGTACGACCATCGAGAAGAAGATACTTCGAGAAGCATTTTCCGACAGCTTGCCCAAGGAGATCGCTTGGCGGCAAAAAGAGCAATTCTCGGATGGGGTAGGCTGTGGCTGGATCGATACATTAAAGAAAATAACCTCCGAGTCGGTCACTGATGAAGAGATGGCGAATGCCGCCAAACGATTCCCGATCAATCCGCCCCAAAACAAGGAAGAGTATTATTACCGCTCCATCTTTGAAGAGCATTTCCCCAGCGAAAGCGCGGCGAGAAGCGTACCTTCCATTCCTAGCGTAGCGTGTTCTACCGCAGAGGCTTTAGCTTGGGACTCGGCTTTCAAAAATATGAACGAGCCAAGCGGCAGGGCCATAAAAGGCGTACATGAATCCGCTTATTGACGAATATTTCTTTTCTTTAGTAGCAAAATGCACCAACTTTTATGAATAATAAACGCTGGTGCATTTAATTTTTATAATAACTTTGCCAGCTAGAGTCATAAAACACTTTAAAACAAATTTATATGAAGAAAATCTTTACATGCATTAGTTTGGCAGCCGCTACATTCATGGCTACCACCCCAGTGATGGCACAACAACAAAAACAATTAACAGATAAAGAAAAGGCTGCTGTTGTTAAAGTTATTGTACCTGCTGTTTTTGATCAAGTAAAGCAAATCAGTGGTGTTGATTTCATGTCCCTAGCTAATCCTAATATCGAAAATGTTATCAACTCCCCGTTATTTTTGCCACAAGTATCAAGTTTACGTGCCGATCAACTAAACACAATCTCGGCTACTCCGGATAGTCTAAAGTTAGATCTCAGTTCTTTAGATTTCTCTAAAATATTGCCTCCTGACTATGCAGGAATGGGAGATATCATTGCGGGCTTAGTAAATGACGTAAAACTTTCATTCAGTAACTATAAAGAATATAATGTTACTGTTAATGGAATCAATGTAAAAATTGAATTGCCCGAGAAAATTGATGTTAGTGCCGCTGCTATGACTGATGCAGAGACTGGTATACCTGCTAATTTGCTATCAATATTAATAAACACGAAAGATAAGGGAGTTATCCTTCCATTCAGTAGTTTATCTGTAGAATTAAAATTAGGCTTCTTGGGAACACTAGGTAGCATGATGCCTAATTTTCCTCTTAAAGATGGTAAATTAATTAGTCTTGCAGAGAATTCTAATAGTACAGGTACGATTGATTACAATGTTACTTTAGAAGAAAATTTACGTAGCCTCTCTGAATCATTGGCCCAAGTCCCTAATTTCCAAGTATCTGTTGATATGACGAAATTAATGACTGATAATGTAATCAAGGCTAGCTTATTCGGTAAACCTCTACAAGCACCTAACGCAAAATTGCCAATGGGTGACGCTGTCGTATATGCAAACTTGAAATCAACAACAGGCATGCCTGCAGATTCTATTGTCTTGACTTCATATGATGCCGCATCTAGCAAAATCAAAGGATACAAGAAGTTGACTCCGACAATTGGCGTATCTGGAGCAAATCTAGTTTTAACGACAACAGATTCAGTACGTGCTGACGTAAATACAGCTTGGACTCCAATGTCTAAACAGATCGTTACAATGCCAGCAACAATGAGCACAGCAATCAATTCTATTATGTCCTCTCTTGTTAATGGTGTCATTAGTAATCTTAAAGCAAGCGCAGAAACCAATTACACTATTACAATTGATTCTATTTACGAAGCTAAAAAAGATGAGGTTATTCGTGTAATGGAAATCGACGCAACGACAAAAGTTGAAGCTACGAGCTTAAAAGATACAAAGATGATCGTAGATATCAACTTCTTGAAAGGAAGCAATAAAGAGAATGTCATGAATATCAAGGCTACGGCTCCTACAAATGATACTAAAATTACGGTAGACTTTAGTCCTGCTGTTGATCCTAAAGGCGATGGCATTAAAGAAAATGTCAACATGGCGACATTATATATTACATCTGACGCTATGGGCATCATCACCGATAACGAGACTATCAGTGACGAGGTTCAAGAAGTTACGGTATCTACAACCGCTAGCGGTCTTTATGTAAAGAATGGTAAGGGTAATTATGTAATCGTTAATATGGTAGGTAGAGTTGTTTCTACGGGTATCATCACTAGCGATGAGCAATACATCAGTACTCCGAATATGCCGAACGGTATTTATATGATCTCAATCGATCAGTCTAAGCTCTTGAGATCTGCTCATAAGACAACTGTTAAGTTCGTAAAATAAATTATCTAGATAATTAGTTAATCTGATAAAAGGAGCTATCCGGAAACAAAACCGAGTAGCTCCTTTCTTTTTGTCAATTTGTAAACCAAACTCCCGGAGAGTTGATTTTTCTGGCCTGATGTACTTCTCGGTAAGCATCCGAATAAATACCCGTTGTTTCAGTTGTAGTTATGTGCGACCTTTGC
>OBZC01001552.1_pt1 | contig 13680 bp, 7 predicted proteins | sample 1538231 | NCBI WGS metagenome assembly OBZC01 (sample SAMEA2580225, study PRJEB22360) | human gut metagenome | biome: human gut; feature: human-associated habitat; material: faeces | place: Denmark | collected 2008/2010 | reverse complement strand
CACGGTAGCCAAGCTCTTCCTAAGACTGGTGAGGAAGACTCATCGGCAGCTCTTGCTTTAGGTGCTTTGGCAACGGCAACAGGTCTTGCCTTTCTTGTCAAACGTAAGAAAGATGACGAAGAGAGTGAAGATTATTAATTTGTAGCTTTCTAAATAAGTCATTGAATACTTAGTTAAGTGAAAAACACCTCAAGCGTGGATGTCAAAGACAAGTCACTAGTGGACAAAGACACGATTATCAAAAAATACGAAGCCCTTGGTTTTGCGGAAAATGGTATGCAAATGCAGTCCATTTACGGTGCTTATGCCAATGTTTTAAAAATGGAAATTCAAGATATTTTAGGTTTAGAGGAATAGCTATGACACATAACATCTTATGTGTGACGGATTTAGACGGAACTTTTGTCAAAAATTCCATTCAAATCCATCCAGAAGATTTGCAGGCTTATGAAAAATTGTCTGCCTATAGTGATTTTGCCATTGCTACAGGACGCTCTGTTAAGGAAATTACTTATATTGCCGAACGTAATCACCTTAATGTGGTCTGTGCTATTGGCTATAATGGTGCAGTCGTTACTGAGAAGGATCAGGTTGTATTTTCGAAAACATTACCTCCAACGGATGTTGATAACTTATTGAAATATCTCAAGGAAGAATCAATTACTTTCGATGCTCTAGATAATCAGGAAAGAGTTGGGAATTTTAATCATGAGGATAAGCGTCGTTTATGGAATATGCCCATCCTCTGTATGGACAATCTTTATGAAAATGTTCGCCAACGTTGTCTTTACAAATTTAACCTTCGACCAGAGGCAGACAAGGCTGAGGCCTATGTCCAAGAACTTAAAGCTCGTTTTCCTAATTTAGAATTTTATCAATCAGGGAGCACTCGTATAGAAGTGACTGCCAAAGGGGTTTCTAAGGGAAGCGGATTAGAGCTTTTAAAAAGGCATTATCAACCAGTTGTAGCATTTGGTGATTCAGGTAATGACATCTCCATGTTTGAGGTGGCAGACATCTCTTACTGTATGTCACATGCCCCAGAGGTCGTCAAAGAAGCAGCAACTTACGTCGTAGATAACTTTGCAGATGCCGTTACGCATTTGGAAAACTTATTAGACTTATGAGCTTAACATTCAATATCTAAAATAAAAGTAGATTAGGACCTGGTCCTAATCTACTTTTTGTTATGTCTTGCTTGGGATTGAATAGCTTAGATAGTTAGAATTTACTCTTTCTATGAGAAGCTCCCCTAAAAAAGACACCATCTTTAGTGACCTAAGGGGTCGACCAGGGTGATGTTTTTTGAGTTTTGGGGAGAGAAAGCCTTAAGGATTTGGCCATTTTTCATTAGATTTTCTTGTCTAAGTATTAAAATTGATGGTTTATCAATAGTCATTTTAAATAGCGGTAGTATCATCCTTTATTTCTCTTTAAGTACAAACAAAATGGCTGATTTTCCATTTCAAAATACTCATCTCTAACTAATTGTCTTAAAAAATTGAAGTGACTTTTCTAAAAATTATGAAAATTCATCAGATTTTATTGAAAAAATGCTTTCAATGTTTTAGAATTAAGCTATTAATGGGAAAAAGGAGTCTTTTTATATGGACAAAAAAGTACATTATAAAATGCACAAAGTTAAGAAACAATGGGTAACCATTGCCGTGACAGGATTGTCAGTAGGTGCGGTCTCAGCTGTTTCTTTAGGGACTAACGACGGTGTCGTTCAGGCCGACGAACACACGGATGCTAACGTAGCCATCCCCGATATTACTGTTGACACGGGTACTGTATCTAATGATACAGCAACAACTCAAGATCCAACATCAGTAGTTGCGACAACAAACGATCTCACTACTGACCAAGCAGCACCGGTAGCAACATTTGCTTTGACAACGGATATAACTAACACAGCAGCAACCAATGCAGTAGATACAACTGCACCAACTGTTACGGACCGTGCGGTGGATACGGCTACCCCAGTTGGTACGGATCGTGCAGTAGATCCAACAACACCAGCTGCTACGACAGACCGTGCAGCCAATACAGCAACTGACACAAGAACAGTTACGGATCGAGCAGCGACACGTGAACATCGTGCGGCAACGGGGACTCGTCGTGGTCCTTCAGGAGGCCGCCGTGCCACACCAGTTAATGGCAACACAAACACTGCCAATAACGGCAATAATACTGTTACAGTTGTCAATAATGATCTTCCAGCAACAAATAATGTTGTTGCTGACGGTCCAAGCCACATCAAGACCATTAATGGTAAAGAATACTATGTTGAAGATGATGGTACTGTTCGTAAGAGCGGTAGCCAATACTTTAATGCCGAAACTGGTGAATTGTCTAACCAAAAAGACTATCGTTTCGATAAAAATGGTGGTACTGGTTCAGCAGCTGATAGCACAACCAACACAAATGTTACTGTAAATGGTGATAAGAACGCCTTTTATGCCACAACTGAAAAAGATATCGAACTCGTTGATGGTTACTTCACTGCCAACACATGGTACCGTCCTAAAGAAATTTTGAAAGACGGTAAAGAGTGGACAGCCTCAACTGAAAATGACAAACGTCCATTACTGACTGTTTGGTGGCCAAGCAAGGCTATCCAAGCCAGCTACCTCAACTACATGAGAGAAGAAGGGTTGGGAACAAACCAAACCTTTACCTCATATAGTTCACAAACACAGATGGATCAAGCAGCCCTTGAAGTGCAAAAACGTATCGAAGAACGTATTGCGCGTGAAGGAAACACGGACTGGTTGCGCACTACCATCAAAAATTTTGTCAAAACACAACCTGGATGGAACTCAACTTCTGAGAACCTTGATAATAGCGACCACTTGCAAGGCGGTGCCCTTCTTTACAACAACAGTAATCGCACAAGTTATGCTAATTCAGATTATCGCCTCTTGAACCGTACACCGACACAACAAGATGGCACACGTCGCTACTTTAAAGATAATTCATCAGGTGGTTTTGAATTTCTTCTAGCAAACGATATTGACAATTCGAACCCAGCCGTTCAAGCTGAACAATTAAACTGGCTTCACTATATCATGAACATTGGTACCCTTACAGGTGGTAACTCTGATGAAAACTTTGATGGTGTTCGTGTCGATGCTGTGGATAATGTCAATGCCGACCTTCTTCAAATTGCTTCAGATTATTTCAAAGCTAAGTATGGTGTTGAAAAGAGCGAAGAGGAAGCCATCAAGCACCTTTCTATTCTTGAAGCCTGGTCTCATAATGATGCATACTACAATGAAGATACTAAAGGTGCCCAATTACCAATGGATGATCCATTGCGTTTAGCCATGGTATTTTCTTTCCTACGCCCAATTGGGAACCGCTCAGGTCTTGAACCACTTATTACCAATAGTCTGAATGACCGTTCAGAAAGTAAGAAAAACACGAAACGTATGGCCAACTATACTTTTGTTCGTGCCCACGACTCAGAAGTTCAATCAGTTATTGGTCAAATCATCAAAAATGAAATCAACCCACAATCAACTGGGAATACTTTCACTCTTGATGAAATGAAGAAAGCCTTCAAAATCTACAATGCGGATATGCGAAGTGCCAATAAGAGATATACACAGTACAATATTCCATCTGCTTATGCCTTCATGTTAACGAATAAGGACACTGTTCCTCGTGTTTATTATGGTGATTTGTACACTGATGACGGTCAATACATGGCCCAAAAATCACCATATCATGATGCTATTTCTACGCTCTTGCAAGCTCGTATTCGTTATGCGGCTGGTGGTCAAGACATGAAGATGAGTTACGTAGGTTCAGGAAATACCAATGGTTGGGATGCTTCTGGTATCTTAACATCAGTCCGTTACGGTAAAGGAGCTAACAACGCTTCAGATGCTGGTACTGCTGAAACTCGTAACCAAGGGATGGCTGTCATTCTTTCCAACCAACCTGCCCTTCGTTTGAATAGCAATTTGACAATCAACATGGGTGCAGCTCACAGAAACCAAGCCTATCGTCCATTACTTTTGACAACCTCTAATGGTGTTGCCTCTTACTTGAATGATGGCGATGCTAACGGTATTGTGAAGTATACTGATGCTAATGGTTATTTGACCTTCAATCCAGGTGAAATCAGTGGTGTTCGTAATGCTCAAGTTGATGGTTATTTAGCCGTTTGGGTACCAGTAGGTGCTTCTGAAAATCAAGACGTGCGTGTGGCAGCAAGCAAATCTAAGAATAGCAGTGGTTTGGTCTATGATTCTTCAGCTGCCTTGGATTCACAGGTCATCTACGAAGGCTTCTCAAACTTCCAAGACTTCGTCCAAGACCCGTCACAATACACTAACAAGAAGATTGCTGAAAATGCTAACCTCTTCAAGAAATGGGGAATCACATCATTCGAATTTGCCCCACAATACGTTTCAAGTGATGATGGTACCTTCCTTGACTCAGTTATTCAAAATGGCTATGCCTTCTCAGACCGTTATGACATTGGTATGAGTAAGGACAACAAGTATGGTTCATTGGCAGACTTGAAAGCAGCTCTTAAATCACTTCATGCTGTAGGTATCTCAGCCATCGCTGACTGGGTTCCAGACCAAATCTACAACCTTCCGGGTGATGAAGTGGTCACGGCAACTCGTGTTAATAACTACGGAGAAACTAAAGATGGTGCCATCATCGACCATAGCCTTTATGTTGCTAAAACACGTACTTTTGGTAATGATTACCAAGGTAAATATGGTGGTGCCTACCTTGACGAATTAAAACGTCTTTACCCACAAATCTTTGACCGTGTTCAAATCTCTACTGGTAAACGCTTGACAACCGATGAGAAGATTACAAAATGGTCTGCTAAATATATGAATGGTACCAATATTCTTGACCGTGGATCAGAGTATGTCCTCAAGAATGGTCTTAGCGGTTACTATGGAACCAATGGTGGTAAAGTTAGCCTCCCAAAAGTAGTAGGAAGCAACCAATCAACTAACAATAACAACCAAAATGGTGATGGTAGCGGTAGGTTCGAAAAGAGCTGGGGCAGCGTTTACTATCGTTACAACGATGGTAAACGTGCTAGAAATGCCTTTATCAAAGATAATGATGGCAATGTTTACTACTTTGATAATACAGGCCGTATGGCAATCGGTGAAAAGACTATCGATGGCAAACAATACTTCTTCCTCGCTAATGGGGTGCAATTGCGTGATGGCTATCGTCAAAACCGTAGAGGTCAAGTCTTCTACTATGATGAAAATGGTATCATGAGTCAAACTGGTAAACCAAGTCCAAAACCAGAACCAAAACCAGATAATAATACCTCTGGCCGTAACCAATTTGTCCAAATCGGTAACAACGTTTGGGCATACTATGATGGTAATGGTAAACGTGTGACTGGTCGTCAAAACATCAACGGTCAAGAACTCTTCTTTGATAACAATGGTGTTCAAGTCAAAGGTCGTACAGCCCAGGTTGATGGTGTTACTCGTTACTTTGATGCCAATTCAGGTGAAATGGCACGTAACCGATTTGCTGAAGTTGAACCAGGTGTTTGGGCATACTTTAACAATGATGGAGCTGCCGTAACAGGTTCACAAAACATCAATGGTCAAACCCTCTACTTTGATCATAATGGTCATCAAGTCAAAGGAGCTTTGGTAACTGTTAATGGCAACCTTCGCTACTATGATGCCAACTCAGGAGATCTTTATCGTAATCGTTTCCAAGAAGTTAATGGTAGCTGGTATTACTTTGATGGTAATGGTAATGCGGTCAAAGGCATGGTCAACATCAGTGGTCAAAACCTCCTCTTTGATAATGATGGAAAACAAGTCAAAGGTCATTTGGTCCGTGTAAATGGTGTCATTCGTTATTATGATCCAAATTCAGGTGAAATGGCAGTTAATCGTTGGGTTGAAATCAGCTCAGGTTGGTGGATTTACTTTGATGGTGAAGGCCGAGGCCAAATCCAAATCTAATCATTTTCAAGCTATCGAAACCGAGACAGAAGTCTCGGTTTTCATGGCGTAATCAGATGAAAAAATACTGACCTAAAGTTAATCCTAAATCGAAAAGAGTGCTCTTACCTGCAGATAAGAGAGTTAGATTCCCCTCAGTCTAGACGTCATAACTATTAAAAAGAAATCTGTGGCCGGCACTTAAATGCAATAAAACTATAAAAATAGAGATTGTCATTAATTGATGACATTCTATTGACGAAGCCCAAAAGTCACTTTATACTAAATAGTAATGCTAGTTATTTCTTGCAGTCTCCTTGTAGTGATGTAGGCATGGCTTGTATTAAGACTATTAAGGTATTCATCCCCAAGGATGATGAATGGTATTTTAGGTGATAGTGAGTTTCTTAAAAAAAGGATCACTTTAAAAGCATTAATCCATTAAAAACTCGCCATTTAAGTCGTTGGTGTAATCTCATTTTCATGCCACTTTCATAAGTTATTTGATAGATTCTGCACATTAAGACGCTATTTTTTCACTTAGTGGTTAAAATGATTAAAGTTCTTACACCTTACTTGTAAAAAATCCATTCTCGTATTATAGTATATATAAAAGATATTGAAAATTTTAATCTTTGATAATGGCTTGTTGTTTTCTCTGAGGGAAAATGAAATCTTCATAGAAAAAGATTTCGATGAGAAGTTAACAAGTATATGATTTTATTTCTTATAAAAGAGGAAAGGGGGAGTATCTTTGAGAGCCTATAGGGAAAATGCGACTGAGGCAGCGGCCAAGGCCAAAACTGCCGAAGAGCATATTGCACACGGTTCAACAGACACTGATCTAGTTGATACGATAGATCTTTCTATGTTGTTGACTAGTAATAAGCGTCACCCTAACCACAGTGCCCCTTCTCATTTAGACTTTGCCAGAGCCAGAGCAGACGAAGCCTTCTTTGATAATCATGATGGTAGTGCAACAGTAAGTATTTCATCTAAACAAGAAATTATTTTTCAAGGAGCAGGTTCTAAAACACCAGACCCTGAAGTCATGGAAAATCATGTGTTTACAGGGACTAGGGATGCTAAGACTGGCTTAATTGAATGGGACAAGGACAGCTTTACCTATCCTAAGATATCAGTACCGCTTGTCCAGGGCTATTTCGCTGACCAAAAAGAAGCAGGCTTTAACGTCGTGACACCTTATGTGCCGACAGTAACGGAGCATGTGACCTATAAGAAATTGGGACGCATTATCCCAGTCACTGAAGATGGTGACTATATTCCAGGTGCTTTGACTAAGCAGTATAACAATAACAATAAAGATCCACGAAAGGCGGGTGAGACAGCAACACCAGCTGTTCAAGATTATATGACAGATATTAAAAGTGTAGTACCGAACAAACCAGGAGTCGATACTCCGGTTGTGTATCGTAAAATTTTCAAGAAAGCCAGCATTACCTATATTGATGAAACAACCGGTGCTTACTTGGTTAGTGACCAATTGACCGGTGAATTAGGTGAAGCTATTGAATACGGGACAGCAACACGTATTCAGACTTTCAAGGATATGGGATATGGCTTGATTCAGGATGATTTCCCTAAAGATGCCATTTTTGATGATAAAGATATTGATGATCAAGAATGGTTCGTTCTTTTGCAACACGATGTTGCGAAAGTAGGGCCTGATCATGATCAAGTTCCAGATACCCCAATCAATCCAAATAATCCAAATGGACCTAAGTGGCCATCTAAATATGCTTACGAAAAAGAAGTAAGCTTTACGGTTTTTTATAGAAGCACAGATGGCAATGCCAACCTTCCGGAAGCTGATGTTCAAAAGGCTTATTGGGTACGTACCCTTACCTTTGACAAGGTCTCAGGAGAGCTTGTTGATGAGACTGAATGGTCTCCAAACAAAACAAAATATTATGACATCTACGCACCAGTTGTTTTAGGTTATTATGCCGATAAAGTGGACGTTAAGGGTAGAGATGTAACAGAAGACAATATGGAAGAAACTGTTACCTACATGCCACTTGGTAAGATTATTCCTATTGATGCTAACGGACGCTTGATTCCGAACGTTCCAACGCCAACCTTTAACAATGATGCCAACAACCCAACTAAGGTCAGTGAGACACTCGTACCTCATATTCCTGGCTACCGTCCAGTCCAAGAGAGTGTTCTTCCTGAAAATTTGACAGATGACATTCTCATTGAATACGCTCCAATCCTTGAAGATGTGACGCAACCAACCTTGCAAACCGTCTTCTTCAAGGGAGCTGGCGCAGCCACACCGTCTGTTAATATCCAGTCTGAATTCAGCTTCACTGGTAAATATAATCAGGCAGAGGACACTTATACTTGGGACCAAGACAGCCATACCTTTGCTAAGGTTACTGTTCCTGTGATAGAAGGTTATTATGCTGACAAGGCAGTTGCCGGTATGCAGGTGGTAACACCTGATAAACCAGAGGCTACAGATAATGTTACCTACAAGGAACTTGGTAGAATCATTCCTGTTGATACCTTTGGAAATCCAATCGCAGATGCAGAGCCTGTTCCTTTTGCCAATGATCCTAAAGATGCTACGCAAGTTATTGAGACATTGGCACCAGAGCTTGCGGGTTACCAAGCTGAGAGTGCATTGGTCTTGCCTATTGACCTCAGTCTTGACCAAACCTTGGTTTATGAGCCAATCTTGGAAGATATTACTCAAGATACCAAACAAACGGTTACCTTCCAAGGTGCAGGTTACAAGGATCCTGTTATCAATATCCAAGACAGCTTCAGCTTCCATGGTAAATTTAACCAAGTGGAAGAAACGAGCACATGGGATCAAGACAGCTTCACTTATGATGTTGTAGACGTCCCAGTTGTTGAAGGCTTCTTTGCAGATAAACGTCAAGCTGGTGGTTTGGAAGTTAGACCTGACCTCCCAGAAGTTGAAGATACTGTTACTTATACCGAACTCGGTAAGATTATTCCGGTCGATGAGAATGGTACACCAATTGAAAGCGCCTCTACACCAAGCTACAACAACGATCCTGAAGATCCAACCATGGCTATGGAAACAGTCGTTCCAGATGTATTTGGTTATATCTCTGAAAAGGCCTTTATCACGCCAGAACATCCAGGTCAAGACACCACTGTGGTTTATGCTAAGGATGAACAAAGAGCTCTCATCCTTTACATGAATGAAATGGACAAGTCAGAGTTGACACGTGATGAAGTCATCGGAAGCTCAGGTGAGAAGATTGACTACTCTACTGATGAACAACTCGCTAACTTGCTTAAACGAGGTTATGAGCTCGTCAACGATGGCTTTGCAGAAGCCTTTGACCACACTTATAATGGTGATTCTGACTTTGATCAAGTCTTCGAAGTGGTTCTTCGTGAACGTTTGGTTCTTGTAGACCCAGACATGCCAGCACCAGTTGCAGGTGAAGTCGTCGATGCAAATGATGTCAATAGCCCAGTTTGGCCAAATAGTGTTGAGTCACTCGAAAACCATGCTGATGTAACACGTACTATTCAGTATGTCTTTGAAGAAGGCGGATTGGCAAGTGATGATTATGTTGAAGTTCTTAATTTCAAACGTTTGGCTAATGTTAACCTTGTGACAGGCGCAATCAATTATGAAGCATGGTCAAGCATGCAAACAGGCTTCTCAGCAGTTCCTTCTCCAGAAGTTGTTGGATTCACACCAGACCGTATGGAAATCGCTGGAATGACGGATGTTGCTGTAGAAACACCTGAACTTCTGGAAGTAGTTACTTACCTTAAAGATGCTCAGAAAGCTACAGTGACTTATGTTGATGGTACGACACGTAAGAAACTTGAAGTGGTTGACTTGCTTGGTAAATCAGGCGAAGTGATTGAATACTCAACAATCGAGCGTATCAAGTACTATAGTGACCGTGGTTATACCCTCCTTGCAGATGGCTTCACAAACGGTGTTATCTTTGATGGTGATTCACATGTTGACCAAAACTTCATGGTTACCCTTCGTCATGGCACTGTTCAAGTAGGTCCAGATAACATCCAAGAAGCTGGTACACCAATCAACCCAGCAAATCCTGATGGTGCTAAATGGCCAGAACGTGAAAGCTATATCAAAGATGTAACCTTCACAGTTCTCTACACATCTAGCGATGGACAAGCAGAACTTCCTGCCAATAACATCCAAACCGCTCAATGGACTCGTAGTTTGACCATTGATAAGGTTACAGGTGAAGAGCTTGGTTCAAGCTACTGGACTTCAAATAAAGGTCAGTTTGAAACAGTCATCACACCAGAAGTAGAAGGCTACAGCGCTGATAAGGATAAGGTTGAAGGTAAGACCGTTGGTCAACGTAACCTTGAAGAAACCGTTGTTTATATCCCGCTTACAGGCGATATCAATGGTAAACCTAAAGAAAACAAGGCAGACGATATCGTTGTTGAAGAGGTTCAAGACCTAGAAGTTCTCGACCAAGTCGAAGAACAAATGGAATCTCATGAGGGACCAGTCACTTATGGACCAGGCGACGACTTTGAAGCACCTGTTTCTGGTCAAGCTGAGGGTAAAGGCTCTAAACACAAGATGCCAATTAATCTCTCAAATGAGGAAGAAGCAAGCAAAGGTAAGATTGAAGAAACCATCAATATCGCAGGCTTCACCGTATCGGTAACAGGTCTAGGACTTGGCCGCAACGGACGTAAGAAGAAAAATAAAAAAGATCACAAAGATCAAAAAGAAAAATAATCAAAAGACCTGAATGACTCAGGCATGCCCAGACAGAAAGAAAATCTCAAGTTGCTTATGGCACTTGGGATTTTTTTTGTTCATTAGCAATTTCATGCCATTTGACTCACTGCTATTTGCACCTTTGACTCATCATTGACAATATGACCAGTTTTTTATAGTATAAAATGGTTAACTTATATATTTTTATAGGTTTACTCATATTTTTTACTGGAGAATGATGATGAGAAAATTATTTTCACTATTGATATCATCGAATACAGATTTACCCAAAGATAGTTTACTTGTAAAACTACAATGGCAAGAAATGGAAGCACTAGACCAAACCCTTATTTTAAGACATCAAAAAATATTGCGGGAGATTTTACTCGTAAAAGGTGGAGAGGCATTAAGAGCTACCTTTTTATTGAAAAGACCGTCGTCCTTTGGAAGAAAATCACAAGATAAACTAGATCTATCCTCAGCTACTTTTCTATCGGACGTGCAATTTACCAAGGCAGATATCTTGCAGTTTGTGAGTGCTATTGGAGATCACAATCCTTTGCATCAGCAGGCTCCCTTTTTAATTCCAGCCTGTCTTTATTTAGACTATTTGAGACAGGTCCTACCACAAAGAGTTTCTGTCTTATCCTTACGTTTTTTATCCCCAGCCTATGCGCAAGAAAGATTATCACTTTATTGTTATCAAAAGGATTTTTATCTGTGTAGAGGGGATACTATCATTGTAAAAGGAGAGAGTGTTTAATGGTAGATGTATATATTCAAGGGGGATTAAGGACACCCATTGGACTGTTTCAAAAGCAATACGCCAGTATGCGACCAGAGTATTTAGGTGCTGGGATTTTAAATGCCTTAAAGACGCGTTATCCAAAATGTCACATTGATGACATTATTTGTGGAAATGCTGTTGGAACAGGTGGCAATATTGGTCGTTTAACTGGACTTTTGTCCGATTATTCTGAAACTGTTCCTGCGACAACTATTGATATGCAGTGTGCTTCAGCAAGCGCCGCCCTTGGTTTTGCTTTTGCTAAGATAAAGGCTGGTTTATCGGAAAATATTATTGCAGGCGGCATTGAAAGTTCATCCTTACAACCTTTGCGAACTTATGCCGACAAGGATGATCGTACAGGGAGTTACTACGTTGCTCAGTTTTCACCAGATAGTACGGATTCTCTAGCTATGATAAGAGGGGCCGAACGGGTCTCTCAAAAATATCGGGTTACTCAAAAAGAATTGTATCAATGGACTCTAAAGAGCCATGCTAAAGCGCAGAAGGCCTTGGAGACAGGGGCTCTATCTCCTATTATCCTAGAAATGCCTGGGAAAAAGGATGAGGGGATTCGACCTAAGATTTCAGAAAAACTGTTAAGTCGTATTCCTCCAATCTTAGGTCCAGACAGTCTGACCAGTGCCGCAAACTCTTGTTTAACACATGATGGTGCTGCTTTTCTTTTATTGAGCCATCAAGTCGGTGAGTTTAAGATTTGTGACATGGCTCAGGTAGCAGGAGATCCTCGTTTCAGTCCTGAATTAGTTTACAAAGCAACTCTAAAATTATTGAAGAAAGTCAATCTTTCAATGTCGGATATAGATGCTATTGAATGGAATGAAGCATTTTCGGTGATTGATTGTCTCTTTCAAAGGCATTTCCCAGAAGCTGTCAATCGCTACAATCTATTTGGCGGTGCCTTAGCTTATGGTCACCCTTATGGTTGTTCAGGGGCAATCAATCTTTTACATGTAATGCAGGCGCTCCGTTTACAAAAGGGGCGGTATGGACTTTGTGCTATTGCTGGTGCTGGAGGAGTTGGTATATCTTTCCTCATTGAAAGGGTGGGAGTTTAACATGATTCAAAAAATAAAAGCTTGGGCTCAACAGAATCCTCATCGGCAGGCTTTGGTAATTGATGACAAATCTTACACTTACGGCGATTTATTAAGAATGATGAATCAGACAACACTTGATTCAAAGTCATCTGACGTTTGCTTTATCGTAGAGCACTATCCGCTTGATCAGTTGATGATGTTTTTAGCAGCTTTGTCATTAGGCATAAAACCTGTTATTTGTCATCCTAATTTGTCACCAGAAGTCCGACTGACCTTAGCGTCTGAAGCGAGTGCCTCCGATTTACGTTTAGAAGCAGATTTTGGAATTTTGACTTCGGGAACAAGTGGGAAACCCAAGATTTTGTGGCGAACCATGTCCTCTTGGGTGGACTTTTTTGCTGAGCAAAATCGCATTTTTCATATGGACCAGAAAACGTCTTTATTTTTAAAAGGCAATTTTAGTTTTTCAGGGAACCTTAACATGGCCTTGGCTGTCCTTTATGAAGGTGGGCAATTGATTATAAGTGATAAACCATCTCCGAGAAGTTGGGTGCAATTATGCCAGATCTGCCAAGTTAGTCACATGTATCTCTTACCAAGCCTTCTACAAGTTCTAGCAAGTCATTTAAACAGTAGGAAGATTAACTTGTCTTATATCATCAGTTCTTCTCAAACCTTGCCAGTTCCTCTGATTCGTGAGCTTTACGACAGGCAACCGAATTGCGAGATTATTGTTTTTTATGGCGCTAGTGAATTAAGTTTTATCAGCTGGTGTAAGGGCAGAGAGATTTTAGACAATCCCAATTTAGTTGGTCGAACTTTTAAAAATGTTCAAATAAAGCTGAAAAACAATAAAATTTATGTTACGACTCCTTATGCAGCTGTCGGAGTAAGATGCCCTTATACTGTAGAAGACTATGGTCATTTTTCAAAAGCAGGATTAATTTTGGAAGGGCGACCATCTGATTGGGCTAATTATGCTGGAACCAAGTTGCATTTGCCAACTATCAGACAAAAACTACTCTCTTGTTCTTTCGTAAAAGATGCCTTTTGTCTCAAGTTGAGCAGTTATCTGGCTGGTGATGAAGTGCATGCCTTTCTTGTTTTAAAAGACAGTATATCTTTATCGGAAGCTAAGAAGTC
>OBZC01001533.1_pt1 | contig 13866 bp, 7 predicted proteins | sample 1538231 | NCBI WGS metagenome assembly OBZC01 (sample SAMEA2580225, study PRJEB22360) | human gut metagenome | biome: human gut; feature: human-associated habitat; material: faeces | place: Denmark | collected 2008/2010 | reverse complement strand
CTCTTTCGTTAGAGTATGCGGCCATTGTTGTTAGTGTACTTTATCGGATGCTTACACTTCTCGTCCCTAAATATGAGAAAAAATATTAGCAAATGATTGTTTAGTAATATATTAGCCAAATACGACCTTTTGTTCTAGAAAAATAATTCATGCTAGTTCACATTTATACGGGTCAAAACATATTTTTTATACGGATAAAAGAGGCATTTCATACGGTTGTATCGCCCGACGCGACTATATGTATCGCCTTATGCGACCTATCGCGTTGGCTAACGCCACTACTTGCGTCGCCCAACGCGACCTTTCGTGTGACAAAACATGACCTTTTACGTAGAAATCAGTGGTTAAATACGTATTTTCATCCATTATCTATCCCTAGTTGAGGCTTCTTGAAAAAGAGGCTCGTCAGACAAACAGACTTATTTTAAGCAAATAGATAGATATATAGTTTTTTTACTTACAGTTACAGCAACCCATATTCACAAAGCATATATTACGATATAAAACCAAAACACACACTTCTAATTATCATTTATAACTAAAAGCATATATTATAACTTCAATCTATTACAAACCTCATATTTATAAAACATTCGAGCCTCTCACCTGTTATATACTTATCAAAACGTTATATATTTGCATTACAATAAAACAAAAAGAAATAATATAAAGAATAATATCATCAAAATGACAAAATCAATCAGATTCACAAAGATGCACGGTGCCGGAAATGATTACATCTATGTAAACACGATGGTCTATCCGATAGACAACCCCGAAGAATTATCTATCGCATGGAGCAAGCCGCACACAGGCATAGGATCTGATGGTTTGGTCTTGATAGGTTCTTCAGACATCGCCGATTTCAGCATGCATATCTATAATGCGGACGGCTCCGAGGCGATGATGTGCGGAAACGCATCCAGATGTATTGGCAAATATGTCTATGAGGCCGGCCTAACGCAAAAGAACAAGGTTACCTTAGAGACCTTATCAGGTATCAAAGAGCTACAATTGAAAATAGAGCGTGAAGAGGTCACCGAGGTCACGGTAGATATGGGAATGCCTGCCGTAGGCGAGATCGCCTTGGAGGTTGAGGCTGGAAGAGAAATTTACACCGGCACCGTCATCTCCATGGGAAATCCTCATTTGGTTATCTTCGTGGACGAGATGGACAAGGTCGATCTGGCAAGCGTAGGCCCGTTACTGGAATGCCTCCCGCTTTTTCCGGACCGGACAAACGTGGAGTTCGTGCAGGTGCTAAAACCGGACGAGGTACGGATGAGGGTGTGGGAACGAGGTTCCGGCATCACCCGGAGCTTGCGCCACCGCCGTGGCCGGCGTCGTACGTGGGAAGACAAAGCGAAAGACGAAGGTCATCATGGATGGGGGCCCTTTAACCATCGAGTGGGACGAGCGAAGCGGTAAGGTCTTTATGACCGGCGGAGCGGTCAACGTGTTCGAGGGATTCATCAAAGTCTGACACGGGGAACAAGACAAAACAACAAAAACAACAACATAAAAACAAAAGAACTGAGTATGGCACTAATTAATGAACATTTCCTGAAACTACAGAACAATTACCTTTTCTCCGACATCGCGAAAAAGGTAAACAGCTTCAAGGTTACCCATCCCAAGGATAAGATCATTCGAATGGGTATTGGTGACGTTACGCAACCACTTGCCCCCGCCGTTATCGAGGCGATGCATAAAGCAGTGGAAGAAATGGCGAGCAAGGATACATTCCACGGATATGGCCCCGAGCAGGGATATCCATTCCTAATCGACGCTATCATCAAGAACGATTATGCCAGCCGGGGAGTCTTTATCGAACCGAGCGAGGTATTCATCAGCGACGGGGCGAAAAGCGATTGTGGAAATATAGGTGACATGCTCCGCCACGACAATAGTATCGGGGTGACAGACCCCGTATATCCGGCCTACATCGACTCGAACGTAATGAGCGGACGCACCGGGGTATTGGAAAACGGGAAATGGAGCGATGTCGTATACATCCCTTGCACGGAGGAAAACAACTTCGTACCGGATCTGCCCAGTCGCAGGGTGGACATCCTTTACCTCTGCTATCCCAATAACCCGACCGGAACGACCTTGACAAAGGACGAATTGAAGAAATGGGTAAACTATGCCCTTGCCAACGACGTGCTTATCATGTACGACTCCGCTTACGAAGCTTATATACAGGACCCGAATATCCCCCACTCTATCTACGAGATCAAAGGAGCAAAGAAGGTAGCCATCGAATTCCGGAGCTTCTCTAAAACCGCCGGGTTCACGGGGATACGTTGCGGATACACGGTCGTTCCGAAGGAGCTGAACGCCTTCACGCTGGACGGGCAACGGGTACAGTTGAACAAATTATGGAACCGTCGCCAATGCACGAAATTCAACGGAACCAGCTACATAACCCAACGGGGTGCGGAGGCGGTTTATTCCACCGCCGGGAAACAGCAAGTAACAGCTACTATCAATTATTATATGACCAACGCAAAGATCATGAAAGAGGGCCTGCAAAACTGCGGTCTCACGGTGTACGGAGGCGATAACGCCCCATACCTCTGGCTAAAGACCCCGGACGGCCTCTCCTCATGGAAATTCTTTGACAAACTGCTTTATGAAGTCAAGATAGTCGGAACCCCCGGAGTGGGATTCGGGCCGAGCGGGGAAGGTTATCTACGCCTCACCGCTTTCGGCGATAGGGATGACACCCTAGAGGCCATGGCTAGGCTGAGGAAGTGGCTAAGATAAGTCATTTACTATAAACAACAATAATCATCAGGTATTATGTCAAAGTTAAGATTTAGAGTCGTAGAATCGGCGTTCGAGAAGAAAGCGACCGAGCTAACCACTCCCGCCGAGAGACCTTCCGAGTATTACGGTGAGTTAGTATTCAACCGTGAGAAGATGTTCAAATATCTTCCAGAGAGAGCGTACGAGAGACTGGTGGACTCCATCGACAACGGTACCCCGTTAGACCGTGAGACAGCGAACGCCGTGGCCTCCGGCATGAAGAAATGGGCGATGGAAAAAGGCGCTACCCACTACACCCACTGGTTCCACCCCTTGACGGAAGGTACCGCCGAGAAGCACGACGCTTTCATCGAACATGATGGCAAAGGCGGCGTACTTGAGGAATTCGAGGGCAAACTACTGATCCAGCAAGAGCCAGACGCCTCCAGTTTCCCGAACGGCGGTATCCGCAATACGTTCGAGGCCCGTGGCTACTCGGCTTGGGACCCTTCCTCCCCCGCTTTTATCGTAGGCGACACCCTATGCATCCCAACGATCTTCATCGCTTACACGGGCGAGTCCCTCGACTACAAAGCCCCCCTGCTGAAAGCCTTGGAAGCCGTGAACAAGGCGGCAGTCGATGTCTGTCACTATTTCAACCCGGACGTGAAGAAAGTATACGCCTACCTCGGCTGGGAACAGGAATACTTCCTAGTAGACGAGGGCCTGTACGCCGCACGTCCCGATCTGTTGATGACCGGCCGAACCTTGATGGGACATGAAAGCTCCAAGAACCAGCAGTTGGAGGATCATTACTTCGGCGCCATCCCGACCCGTGTCATGGAATTCATGAAAGACCTCGAGGTAGAGGCTTTGAGGCTCGGCATCCCCGTAAAGACCCGCCATAACGAGGTAGCCCCGAACCAATTCGAGCTGGCTCCCATCTTCGAGGAATGCAACCTCGCCAATGACCATAACTTACTGATCATGGCCCTAATGCGCAAGATCTCCCGCAAACATGGGTTCCGTGTCCTGTTGCACGAGAAACCGTTCAAAGGCGTGAACGGTTCCGGCAAGCACAATAACTGGTCGCTGGGAACCGATACCGGAATCCTTTTGATGGGACCGGGTAAGACGCCGGAAGACAACCTGCGCTTCGTGACCTTCGTGGTCAACGTACTGAAAGCCGTGTACACCCATAACGCATTGCTGAAGGCCAGCATCTCCAGCGCGACCAACGCCCATCGTCTGGGAGCGAACGAGGCTCCCCCAGCGATCATATCCAGCTTCTTAGGTACACAGTTATCCAAGGTATTGGAACATCTGGAGAACAGCGATACGGAAGATTTCAACCTAGCGGGAAAGCAAGGCATGAAACTCGATATCGCCCGTATCCCCGAGTTATTGATCGATAACACGGATCGTAACCGTACCTCCCCTTTCGCCTTCACCGGTAATCGTTTCGAGTTCCGTGCCGTAGGTTCCTCCGCGAACTGCGCCGCCGCCATGCTGGTATTGAACGCCGCCGTAGCGGATCAGTTGAGGCAGTTCAAGGCCGAGGTAGACGCTAAGATTGCCACCGGAAAGGATAAGTTCGCCGCTATCATCGAGGTAATCCGCAAGGATATCAAGGAATGCAAGGCGATCCATTTCGACGGCAATGGCTACAGCGAGGAATGGAAGGCCGAGGCCGCACGCCGGGGCTTGGATTGCGAGACCAGCGTGCCTTTGATCTTCGACGCTTATTTGAAAGATAACAGCGTCCGCATGTTCGAGTCCACGGGAGTCATGACCCGCAAGGAGCTGGAGGCTCGCAACGAGGTCAAATGGGAGATGTACACGAAGAAGATCCAGATCGAGGCCCGTGTATTAGGCGACCTGACAATGAACCATATCATCCCGATGGCCACCAAATACCAGTCTTCCTTGATCGACAACGTATATAAGATGCGTGAATTATTCCCCGCCGATAAAGCCGCCCATCTATCCTCCAAGAACATGGAGATCATCGAGGATATAGCGAACCGCACGATCTTCATCAAGGAAAAAGTGGACGAGATGGTCAACGCCCGCAAGATAGCCAACAAGATCGAGAGCGAGCGGGAGAAGGCGATCGCTTACCACGACCGGATCGTCCCGATGATGGAAGCCATCCGTTACCATATCGACAAGTTGGAACTGGTTGTCGACGACCAGATATGGACCTTGCCGAAATACCGTGAGCTTTTATTCATCAGATAGTCTTATTCAGACAGTAGTTTTTTGTTGATTGTTTTGTGTTAATAAGGAGAGGATGCTGCGAAGTATACCTCTCCTTCTTTTTTATCCCATACAAAATACATACCTTTGGGGCATAAATATATAGGAGGGAAATTGATATGACGACAATAGAGTTACAGCAATGGAGAGAAAGCTTCGTGGAGAGATACCTTAACAAGATCGATGACATGGAGATATCGGAGGAACTGGAACGGGCTGCCAAAAAGATCTTTTCCAAGAGAAGGACACCCCGCCCTTGCGTAATCCACTCGCAAGAGGAGATGATAGCAGAGGTACGGAAATCGGTAGAAGACGCCCGAGAAGGTAGAGTCACATCAAGTGAGGATCTAGATAAAGAGATAGAGACATGGTTCTGAAACAGAAAAATCCATATTGGACAGCCAAGGCCAAAGAAGATTTGAAAGAAATTACGAAGTATTATAAGAAGGAGGTTTCTATCAACATGGCCCACAAGAAAGTCAAGGATCTGAAACATTACGCAGATTTGTTAGCGGATAATCCTCTTCTCGGTTTTTATGAGCAAGCCTTATCCTCGGAGCCGCAAGGCTTTCGGTCTCTTGTTCATGAGCATTACAAAATCATCTATTTTATAGAAGATGATATCATCTATATCTCCGCAATATTCGACTGTCGTCAAAACCCCGATAAATTAAGAACATCTATCAGATAAACAATAACAAATATGAATTACGGATTCGTCAAAGTAGCGGCAGCCGTACCACATGTTAAAGTGGCTGACTGCTTTTATAATATTCAACAGATCGAGGGATTGATGCGCCAAGCGTCCCAAAAAGAGGTCCAGATCATCGCTTTCCCCGAATTATCGGTTACGTCTTACACTTGCATGGACTTGTTCTCGCAAGAGACCTTACTCAGAAACGCCGAGAAAGCCTTGCTGGATTTAGTGAACAACACCGCCGATCTGGATTTACTAACGATCGTAGGTTGCCCGCTTGTCAGCGGAAGCCAACTGATAAACGCCGCCGTCGCTTTCCAACGAGGCGAGATACTAGGGGTAGTGCCCAAGAGCTACCTGCCCAGCTACAAAGAGTTCCAAGAAGAGCGTTGGTTCACGGCCTCTTCACACCTACAGCAATCCATGATCACGATCGGTAACCGGGAAGTGCCGTTGGATTGCTACCTGATCTTCGAGTATGATGAGGTACGCGTGGGTATCGAGATCTGCGAGGATCTTTGGGTTCCCATCCCTCCCAGCTCCGAGCTAGCCATGCAGGGGGCGAACTTGATATTCAATCTATCCGCCAGCAACGAGTTGATCGGTAAGCATGCTTACTTACGATCCTTGATCTGCCAGCAATCCGCACGTTGTATCGCCGGATACGTCTACGCATCCTCCGGTTTCGGGGAATCCAGTACCGACCTCGTATTCGCGGGAAACGGTATCATAGCAGAGAACGGCACGTTGTTAAGGGAATCCGAGCGTTTCTCCATGGAGGAGCAACTCGTTATCAGCGAGATCGATATCCAGAACTTACAGAACGACCGACGGATCAACACCAGTTTCATGCAGGGTTATCTCAACCATAACATGGATAACGACACCGTAGTCTCATTCAGCCTTCCCAACCGGGCGCTGGACTTGACCCGGGTAATCGACCCGCATCCCTTTACCCCTTCCGGCGATGCCTTGAAAGAACGTTGCGAGGAAATATTCCATATACAGGTAGCGGGACTCGCCAAGCGTGTCCTCCATGCCCACGCCCAAACCGCCGTCGTAGGCATCTCCGGGGGACTGGATTCCACCTTGGCCCTACTGGTCACCGTCATGACCTTCGACGCCTTGAAGATCCCACGGGATAAGATCATCGGCATCACCATGCCCGGCTTCGGGACGACGGATCGTACCTATACCAATGCCTGCGACTTGATACGCTCCCTGGGCGTGACCCTCCGGGAGATCTCCATCAAGGAGGCTTGCGTCCAACATTTCAAGGATATTGATCACGACATCCATGTACATGACGTGACCTACGAGAACAGCCAAGCCCGCGAGCGTACCCAACTTCTTATGGACGTGGCGAACCAAGCGAACGGCCTCGTGATCGGTACGGGGGATCTCTCGGAGCTTGCCTTGGGCTGGGCTACTTACAATGGCGACCATATGTCTATGTACGGCGTCAACGGTAGCATTCCCAAGACATTGGTCAAATATCTGGTGGAATGGGTTGCCAACAACAAGGTAGACGAGGCTTCCCGCACCACGTTATTAGATATAGTAGACACTCCGATCAGCCCGGAATTGATTCCCGCCGACGAGCATGGAAATATCAAGCAGAAGACGGAGGATTTGGTAGGCCCCTACGAGCTGCACGATTTCTTCCTCTATCACTTCCTGCGCTTCGGTGCCTCCCCCGCGAAGATCTACTTCTTGGCGAAGCGGGCATTCGGGGAAACCTACGACGATGCCACCCTCAAGAAATGGCTCCATACCTTCTTCCGCCGCTTCTTCCAGCAACAGTTCAAGCGCAGTTGCCTGCCCGACGGCCCGAAAGTAGGCTCCATCAGCCTCTCCCCGCGTGGAGACTGGCGAATGCCGAGCGACGCGATGGCTACGCTTTGGCTGGATGAGATCGCAGGGCTTTAACATTCGTTCACGGGTATGGTCATAGACGAGGCTCTCTCATGGGTGTCGAAGCCTCGGCTATGACCCGTGAGAGAGCCTCAGTTATGATCGGTGAGAAAGCCTCGGCTATGATCCTGCCTAATCGAACTGCGTGATCACCCTCCGGATCCGGGTGAAGCTATCGCCGTCCTTCTCCAGTTTATAGATGTGCTTATAGGACAGGGCATCCTGCTCGGTCGGTGAGCCATTGATCAAGAGAATATCCCGGTCGTTGGCGAATTTCAAGATCCCCGCCACGTTATTCGGGTGTAGCTTCCCGATCTCATCCATCATGCAATGTAGCCTGAAATCGGAGAACACCGTGGAGGCGTTCCGCTTGAACACGTTCAGCAACATGATATTTACCATGGATTTGACCAGAATATCCGTACCCTCGGAGCCTACGTTCGTAAGGCGCTCCACGAAGCCCGTATCATTCCGGTTCTCGATCACCCGGAATTTAAGGTCGAAGAAATCCGCTAGACGGATCAAGTTGCCGGAATAAGCGTCCATCGACTTGATCAACTCACGTAGCAACGTCGTCGCCTTCTCCCGGGTAGCCGTATCGTCGGCCGAGGAAGCGAACAGGTTCTGCCCCAAATCCCAGCTATATTCCTCGTTGAATCGCTTGATCTCCTTCAACAGATTGACGATCTTGTTCTGGCTCGGATCGATACGCATCTCGATACACTGGATAATCCCTACGAAGTTCTTCTCCTTGAAATCGGCGTTGATCTGATCCACCACGCCACGGATATTGCCTTCCTGAGAGACCATGCTTTTCGTGTCCGACGTGATCTGCCGGAAGATATCCGAGTTGCGGGTATTGATACGCGACTGGTATTCCGAGACCTTATCCTCGTCGATAAACTCCTTCAAGTCGCAAGCGAAATCCATATACTCTTTATCATCCGAGAAGCTCGTCTTGAAGGCGAACACATTATCCTCGGAGAAATTGCCGGTGTAGGCGGTTATCTCCTTGCGCAGCTCGGAAAGTTTCTGGGATTGCTCGCTGACGCAGATCGTGATCTCCCGTACCAAGGAACGGCAATCGCCATTCGTATCCGTACGGTTCATGGAAGAGAAGACGGATTCCCTAGAGGTAAACCAGTCCAACAGGGTAGAGCGATGATATTCCTCCCGGTTCTCCAACGCTTTCCGGTTGGCCTCCTTCAGCTCCTTCAGCTCGGCATCTATCTTGAAGATATTCCGGTTCACGTCCGCCAGACGCTTTTTCAATTCCTCCTGTTCCCCGTGGATGATCTGCTGCAAACGTAGGCCCCCCGCCGTCCAGTCAGGTACCTTATCCAGCATCTCTCGTTTATCTTTCAGATACTCGATAATCAAAGCCTTGGTCTCGTTGATATACTTGATCTCCCCACCGATATACGCCAAGCGGGAATGGATCTCCTCCAAACGCCTCGGATCGCCACCACTGGCGGTCAGGCTATCCAATTGCTCCCTGTCATATCCGGATTTGCGCTCTTCCAGCTCCACTTTCTTGCGTGCGATCTCCTCCGAGATAGCTTCCCTCCGGGCGGAGAGTTCCTTATCCAAAGCAGCCAACTCATCTTTCTCTTGCTCATCCAAGGAAGCGAGTTCCCGGTCCATCTTGCCTTGAAGCGTGGCGATCTCCTGCCGGATCGAGGAAAGGGCGGCCTCGGCAGCGTTCAACTCCTCCTCCAAGCGCCGGATCTCCTCCTGCCTCAGACGGGTCGCCTGATCCCGCAAGGCCGACAGACGAGACTCGTCCTCTTTCTTGCGAACCGCCAGTTGCTCCAACTCATATTCCGCATGATAGATATCCTCCTTGATGGGCTTCACGGAGGATTGATATTGCTTGCGGAGATTCTCCTTTGCCGCCTCCAAATCCTGCCGCGCCGTAGCGATGAAGCGCTGGATTCCGGCACGTTTTTCCTCGGCCTCCTTCTTCTCCGTCAAGTAATCCTCCTTGGTCTTGACATTCCGGTGAATCCCGGAGGTGAAGCGGATTCCATAAAAGGTATCTCCCTCGCCTACCTCCGCCGTAAACTCTTTCCCGTAAAGCAGGCGCTCGTCACACACTTGCCCGATCGTCTGCTCCCAGCCGGGTTTATGCTCGGACAGCCAGTTGAAGAAGCTATCTTTCTGGTTATCCAAGAATTCCGTCAGTTCCGCTAGCTTAGCGCTCAGGGCCTCGATCTTCACCTCGTTGGATTCCGCTAGCTTTTGATAATCCTCATCCAAATGCTTCTCGGCGGTCTCGAACTCTTTCATCTGGTAGTTCAACTCGTACTTCAGCTCACGGATCTTCAGCTCCAAGTCCTTCCGGTTCGCGTCGTAATTACCGAGACGCCCTTTGACCGCCTCCAATTCCCCCGAGGTTCCCGACTGCCCCCGGGCAGTCTTGATACGCATCTTCAAGGCGGCGACCTCCGTCGTACGTTTCTCCCGATCCACCAACAAACGCTCTTTCTCCTCCGAGGCGGCATGGCGCGATTCCTCCCGTAGCCGTCGATAATACTCCCGGCGAGCCTCCCGACGAGCATTGACCTCAGTCTCTGCCGCCAGTAATTGTTTCTGTTTCTCGTTCTCGAAGCCGGCCAACTCGTTCTTCAGATTAGCGATCAAATTGGCGTGCAAGACCGAGGCTTCTTTATTCTTAGAAGAAAGCAAATCTTTCTCCACGACTAAGGATTCCTGTTCCTGCTGTAAGATCTCCAATTTGTTACAACGATCCATCGCCGTCTGGATATCTTTTCCGGCATAGAAAACCCGTTTCGCTTCCGCCTCCGACAAGGCGTTTTTCAGCACGGCCAACTCGCCTTCCATCGTGGCTGTCCGGTTCTTCGATTCAGCGTCCAGCTTATCCCTTTGCTTATAGAAATCCGATTTGACCGCCTCCTGCTCGTGTATCTTCCGGGACAACTCCGGCAAGATACGCTCCGTTTCCAGATAAGCCCCGCGCAATTGGCGGCACAGATCGTTGATCCGTAAATCCCGCTTACGGATATCGTCCGACAAGGTAGAGATCCCAGCGGCCTTCCGCGCCATGCCCGGCTCACGGAAAACACCGATATCATTCAGTTGCGCCTCAAAACCGGATAGATGGCTCCGGTAACGGCTCAAGTCGATCACGCTATCCGCCTCGTTCAAGGAGGTGATGATCGTCTGCTTGATATAATCCGCCTCCAAGCGTGAATTCAGCAAGACGTTCTGGATCGTACGGATGATATTCTGATACGAGCCGCTCTCCATCAAGGAATAACAGGAGTAATCCCGTTTATTATCCGAGTTTCCGTAGAGGATATTCCGGTATTCCTCATACGTGGAGATCGCCCCGCTATATTTGATACCGTTCTTATCGAGCACCGAGCGGATACGATCCGACGGATAAGGCGCTCCCTCCTCGTCGATAAAAAGATCCGGCCGGTACGGAGAGGCGATAAAACGGTAGCAGATACGGTTCATCGTCTTATAACTAAGTACCGTAAACCAACCATCCTCCCTCGCTACCTCGTAGATGATCGAGGAATCGGCATAAGGGAAATAATAATCCTGATACGACTTCTTCTCGACCGGGATTCCGAGCCGCTGCGTATCGGCGTTGTAAAAGAAAAGGATCGCACGGAGGATCGTACTCTTCCCCACTCCCTGCGTTCCGATTAAATGTATATTTCCATCCAGCTGTACTTCCGAGTAACGGATAGCGGCGCTGTTTATAAATACTATTTTATTGAGATATCTCATCTTCGTTCTTTATGTTAATACTATGGATCATCTTCGTGAGGTAGTCCCACGAGGAGAGCACTTTCCACGTCCCGTTCATATCGCTTACGCACTCGATAAAGCCCTCTTTCGTCATCCTGTCCAAGATGGTATCGAGGATATCCTTGCGTTTCTCCTTGCCTCCGGTATGTTTTTTCAACCCGTCCAGCTTCATCTCTAGATCCATGTCGATACGGGAACGTACCAATATCTCCGCCGGCGAGAAGGTGAAACCGGGCCCGAAGGCCGTATCATACGTACAGAAGAAGTCCATGATATCGATCCAAGCGAAGAAACGCTGAAGCTTTTGTTCCAAGGTAGCCCGGGGCTCCTTGCGGGAGAAGTAGAAGTAATTATTCCCCTGCTCCAACACGAAATTGATATGCGAGAAATAATCACGTAAACGCTCAAAATTATCTTCTACGACCGAGAAGAGTGTCCTCAACTCCTTTACACTTGTATTCGAGCACAGAAAATTACCTTTCGACAGGTAATCATAGATCTGTGCGGTCTGTACCGGTAAATTATCTATCATCTTATTATTATTGTTTTATTTTATCCAGCTGTAGAGACGGGGCGTGCCCCGTCTCTACAGCTAGGTTCTTTGAATAATGGCATATTCTACATGCTCCATATGCCCAAAACGGTCTGTTATCTCCAACTCATTCTCATAGAGGGAGAGTAAACGGCAAAATAACGTAACCTTCGCCTCGAAATCCATCTCCCGGTTATAATCATACGCCATCACGAAAGAGAACAAATCCCCTCCGGTCCGGCTAAAAACATCCATCATCTTCCGGGTATTGATAGCAGCCTCCCCCACCTCTTGATTCTCCATCTGCTCGGCGGAGATCACCCCCAGCTCCTGCCGGTGGATCACCTTGTCCGGCCGTATGCCGTCGGCCACCTTCAAGATGACATCCAGTGCCTCGTCCGTTTGCAAATAAGGAATGGAAACCTTGAATAAGGTAGGCTGCACGCCCTCCAATACCACGGAACGCTCCGCGTCTACCACCTCCCGCACGTTCGTGTTCTCCTGTAACTCAAACTGCTCCCGCAGATATTTGATACGACGCAGCTTACGGGTAAAACCCACCTGCGTACGGATCTGGTTCAAGTAATCAATGATATCCTGTTGGGAATGGATCAAGCTATGGCCGGCGCTCAATAACTCCGTCTTCAACTCACGGGCGATCGTCAACAACTCCTCGTCCGGGGCTTGGGCGAAAAAGGGAGTCCGTTCCCGATCCAGCAGCTTCTCCACTTCCACGATCAGGCGGTTGATCTCGATTCGCTTAGCGTCCAGATTCTCCAGTTTGGCGATCTTCACCTTATAGCTCGGCTCGTTCTTGAACGTATTATCGATCACCCGTTGCAAGGACACCACGTTACGTACCAAGATCTTCCCGATCTTCCGCAAATGCGCCTTGACCGATCGCAGATAACCCAGCTTACGCAAATCGTTATCCTCCTTGCCATAATAATCGATCAATTGATACACCAACTGGATATTCTCATCGATCACCGAGGTAGAAATCTCCTCATTCGCCTCCAGAAGCAGCTCATAGAAAGAGAGATAATGCTCATCCATCTCGATATAAGGGCCGTTCCTGCGGATCACCTCACGCTCGATCAGGATATTCAATTTATTCTCATCGATAATATCCAACGCATAATCATAGCGAAACGGTAATGATTTTCTTTTCTCAAATAAGACCTCCAATAGGTCCTTTCCCAGATTTAGCGTGTTCGTTATATGGGGTATTGAATTATATATGTACATCCTAAACAATTAAGGACACAAAGGTAATAAAAATACAAGTAACCCTTTTTTCTCCGTGATGAAAAAGGATTTCCATCGTAGTGAAAAAGCTTTTTCATCACGGTGGAAAAAGTTTTTCACCCCGATGGAAAAAGAGGAAAATCACGAAGAGTTATCAATCCGCCAGATAGACAATTCCCAACTGCCGGCGTACTTCATCGATAATCTCCAATGTAATCAAAGAATTATCAAGGCTATTGATTTCTGACTCCCGCTTGCCAGACAAGACAAGGTTGATAAATTCCGCTACCTCATAATAGTACTCATCCTTATCGGCGACCACGCTTAGGTCTTCCGGAACCGGTTCCGGGCCTTTTCCCATCGCCGGAGCTAAACGGGGAGAATACGTCACTTTACGGATGATATTGATCCGGTCCAAGGTCAAGTTCCCCTCCTCCCCTTGTATCTCGGTAGGCAAGGCGGAGTTGGCGATCTTAGAATAAAGCACCGTGGCGTTCATCCCCTCATACAAGAAATTCACGGCCCCTTGCCCGTCCGCTCCTGAGGACAGGACTATGCCCGAGGCATCTATCTTCTTTGGGCGACCAAACAAGACAACCATCGGATAGACCGTATAAATACCGATATCCATCATGGCCCCATTAGACAACTCCGGCTTGAAAGCGTTCAACACGATTCCTTC